>Ga0114918_10000130_pt1 | contig 59826 bp, 66 predicted proteins | sample LantaG_FD_87015 | JGI IMG/M metagenome (GOLD analysis project Ga0114918, IMG submission 87015) | Deep subsurface microbial communities from Baltic Sea to uncover new lineages of life (NeLLi) - Landsort_02402 metaG | ecosystem: Environmental > Aquatic > Marine > Oceanic > Sediment | place... | reverse complement strand
GAGAAAAAAGAGAAAAAAGAGAAAAAAGAGAAAAACTCGTAGACTACGAAGAAAATCACGTAAAAAATAAAAATTTTATAGAATGGTTATATTTTATAAAATTTAATGTTTATTTTGAATGTTGAAAATTTAAACCAAATGAACTTTTCTTTTCGGTTGGTTGGTTGCCTAGTCCTATGATGCGGTCAGCAGTGGTTTGTTCAGTATCAGATTGGTAGTTTACGTAGAGAACTAGTCTAGGTACTTTAGAGCATGCCGAGTTCCCGTGAGGTAGACCACAGTTCCAGATTACGGCTTCTCCGAATCGAGTTGGAATATCCACTCTATTCAGTCCCAGGGTTTTCATGAGTTTAATTGGAATTTTCTGTATCGTCTTAGTCTTGCCTGGCCAGTTGAGTCCATCGCCTATTTCAGCGTATTTCTGATGGGCTCCTTCGTAGCCGTACCAGCCTGATTCGCTGTTATTTAGCCCTAATATAAATTGTAGCCTTTGAGGCCTACCTTTATCGTCTTGTGGATGGTATGCTACTGGGTCGTCTGCTGGGCGCGCACCACCACCATCTCGATTGTCCTTAATATAGCTCATATCGGTGTGCAGTTGCATATCCTTGGCTGGGGGTAGCTTTATTCCGAATCGAGTGAGGTGTCGCTTTACTGGACTTTGGTATAGTGCTGTCATGAGTGGGCGCAGTTTTTCTCGCAGCTCGTTCAACCTAGGATGATAATAGGTGCTTTTCTGGCTAGTAGCTGCACCCATTCCGCAGTTCATAGCATTGGCAGGCGCTCTGGTATTAATGTATTCCCGACCGTCTTTTGTTTTTTGCCCGTACATTGCTTTGAACATGGCACTATCCTTGGACTGTTTAAAATAAGGGTTTGTTTTCATTTCACCATTAAGGTCGATTTGTATGGTAGCAGGATCTATGCCTTTATCCGTGAAGAATTTGTAGTATTCGCTCATGCAAATTTCCTGCATTTCCACAACCTCCGATTCTTTAAGAATGCCTATCTCAATAAGGTTAAGTCTCATATAACCATTATCTCGTAGTGACCAAACAGCCTCTTTAATGGTGGATGAAATATCGACTTGTTTTTCTGTTTGTAGTGCGCTCATTTCTAGTATTATTTTACTTTTGATAATTACATAATTTTTTTTTCAATTTTTATTATTTTGAACATTTAAAACCCATGTTTATAACGAATAATAATTAAAGATGAGTAGTTATATTATTCATTATATGCACTGGATATATATTTTAAAATGCTACGATGATGATTGTGATGATATAGATGATAGTATTTATTATGTCGGTCAAACAAAAAGATTATATAGTAGATTTTGGGAACATGCTAGCGGGCGCGGAGGTATCAATACATCTGTTTTTACACCGCAAGAATTAGTAGCAATATATAAAGTATCTGAAATTTCTAAATTTATTAATTATAATGAAAAAATTATTAATATTAACAATGGTACAAATTCAGAATGGACTTATCATACTGGATTTAATAACCCCCATTATGTTTTAAATAATTGGGATGAGATTACTTATCAAACTGATGATTATCTTCAATGTGAAAATGATATAGCAGAATGTTTAATGGTTCACGATAAAAATAATTGGAAGAATGTTAGAGGTGGTAAATATGTTAGATTTGATTGCGCTTATAAATTTCCGAATAATGATTATATTAAAGAACTACCATTATGTAATTGCGGATTACCATGCGATGTTAAAAAACATAAAAATAAAAATAATTTATATTTTCGATGCGCCAAAAAAAATATGTGGGCTGATTTTAAAGAAAATTTTGAAGAGATTGCCATAGAATATGACCCGTGTAAATTTTATCTGGAGTATTTTACTGATATTGAATTAAGAATCGGGAAAAAAAAAGAATTTGAAAATAGAAAACAAATGTTTAAAGAGTATTTGTTTAAATCAAGATGGTTAAAAAATATACATGGTGATAGTAGTGACCCTTATGGGAAATGTGTTGGTGAATGTGGTAAATCAAATTACGACTACAAATATATAAAATATAACGGACTATGGAGAACTCTATGTTTTGATTGTTTTATTGATAAAAACGATGAATTAAAACAAAATTATGATAAACCAGATATATTTTTAACAGGAAAATGTTTAATAGTAGATGATTATTAAAATTTTTATCCCCATCGTCCCATCATTTGTATTCGATGTTTATTCTTATTATCAATGAACCATTTTTTTTTATTACTGTCCCATTTCGCTCCAAGTTTTTTTGCTTCATCTTTTTCAGAATAAGGAATATTTAAATATAATTTGCCTTTTGGTTTGGAATAAGGGCAACTTTCCACGCCAATGGCTAAGTTGGCTAATCTGTCCGCATTATCATTGCCAATTGAGTGTTCGTCTTGTAATCCGGTATGAGCAGCTATATGATGGAATGTGATATTTGGATATTTTCGACTGAAACTATAAGCACTTTCAACGATTTCTCTGTTGGGGATATCTTGTCCTTTCTGTTGCCAACCTTTTTTGCACATTTTTTCGCCGTATGTTGTGCAGCAGCGCTTAGAATACACAGAATCAGTATATATATTTATGATTCGTCCTTGTTCAATATCTTCCTTAACGATAGAGAGTGCAGTAACAATTGCTAATAATTCGGCTACATTGTTTGTTTGTCTGCCATTGTAGGATTGGCTTGTATTTCTTTCGTCATTTTCCCCAAACCACACACCAAACCCGGCCTTGGCGGAGGCTTTGCCATTATTTGAACATGCCCCGTCTGTATATATATTGAGCGGCGATTTGGTGGATAGTGGTTTTGGATTTGTTCTTATTACAAAACTGTCCATATATTAATTATTGTTAACTATATTTATATTAAAAAATCAATTTATATATTGATAATTTAAACACCAGCCATTTTACGACCAACTGTAAACCATAATACTAAAGACAATGCTGTTCCAGCTATATATCCATTAGAGAACCCATTGGTTTTGTCGAAATGACTACCAATAGCTGCACCAATTATCGCTAAAAGTCCATAAAATATAAGAATACCATAAGCAGTTATATTTATCATTATATATTTATGCTGATATAAAAATATCAGTTGGAATATATTTTTATTATATTATATATAATGACTACCGTAGAAAATACATCATTAAATCAAGAAGTTCTGTATAATTTCAATAAAGAATTTATAGAAACTTTAAATGATCTGAAAGATAAAAAGAAAAATTTAACGAAAAAAATAAATGAAAATAAAAAAGAATTAGACATAATTCAATCAACCCTGGATGAAAATAATGTTAAAAAAACGGTTTTAGAGGAAACCATTGATAAAAAAAACAAACAATTAGCGATACTAGAAATCACTATAAAAGAGATACAATCGGCGTATGAGAAAATTGTGGAAACTTCTCAAGTTTTATTGACAGTTATAAAACAACACAAACGGAAAGAGTGAGAGTTATATTACGATTACATTGTTTGACAATGGTTTTTAAAATAAGTTATTTGACATCATTTAGCATATTCGTTAATTGATTTCAAATTAAAAAAATGGCGAAATATATAATGCAAGATAATGAATGGGCAAAAAAATCAAATGCTTCGAATGAAAATCGGATTCCAGAATGGCATGAACAACAAGAACTAATATTGAAAAGATGGTCAGAGATTGGTTCGAGTTATAGATATTTACATGACAAATCATTTAAAAAATTTAATAATCAAAATATGTGGTTTGCTTTGCCTGTTATTGTTATAAGTACAATTACCGGAACCGCAAATTTCGCACAGGGTTCATTTCCGTCAGAGTGGCAGGAATATGTTCCACTGGTAATAGGATTTTTTAATCTTTCGGCTGGACTTATTACAACGGTTAGTCAGTTTTTAAGAGTCAGTGAATTGCTGGAGGGGCATAGAGCGGCGAGTCTTGCTTATTCTAAATTTGCTCGAAATCTCAGCGTTGAATTGAGTTTACCAATCAAGGAAAGAACGAGTGATGGTTCAATATTCATTACCAATTGTAGGGTAGAGTTAGATAGACTTATTGAGCAAAGTCCTGATATACCGGAGGATATTATTGCTTCGTTTATTCGAAGATTTCCAGAACCAAAAACAGATGCGAGCGGCAATGTTGCAAATGATTTCTTCAGACCTGAAATACTGGACATTAGACCTATTAAGGTTTACAGAGATATAGAAGATGAACGAAAACTAGTAGAAGAAGAGTCCAGACTTAAAGCGCTAAAAGATATAGAAGAAGATAATAAACGACTAGAAAAAGTCGTGAAGGAGCGTGAAGCGGAAAGATTTCAAATCATTGAGGAAACTAGAAGAGAATTTGAAAAGGTACAAAATAAACAAAATAAAGAGGTTGAGAAAATGTTTGTACTTGCGCAAAAACAAACACAAGTAGAACTTGTTAAGAAAAAATACAGTGTTAATAATATTGAAGAAACTATGGGAGATTTAATGGGGGCGTTGACTCGTGCAGGAAACGTCGTTGATGATTATTCTGACAGTGATGACAGTAGTTCGACACCAGACGAAATCTATCCGAATACCCCTAATGTAGAAATAGTTATATCAGATATATCGTCTAATACAATTTAAACCTCGGACTTTCCAATACATAATTCATCTAAGAGACTTAACTAATGCCCAAGATTTAATAAAATATATTTAGAGCTACGGTAATAAGTATACAATAAATGAATGAGATAAATTATTATTGGGGAATACCTGACGCCTCTGTAAGCTTTTGTGAAAATAAATATGAGAGATATTTTTGGATTGCTGAATACCACAATACAATATCTTCATTATGTTATGTTATCATGGGATTATTAATAATGCGGTCCAAATTGAAATTTCTGGGACAATTATTATGTTGTGTGGGTATTGGGGCAATGTTATTACACGCTACACTGCGTCACCTTTCTCAAATGGGAGATGAAATGTCGATGTTGGCATTAAGTTTTTATTCGCTCAAAGAGTTACGACCACAAATATCCAAGTATTTAATTTACCCATTATTAATTAGTTATTGTTTATTCAGTAAATATTTTGCTATATTCTTTATTACATTTACCGTAATGCAATTATTAACAGCAAAATACACTCGTCGAAAAATAAATAAAAAAAATAAAAAATGGATAATTTTATATTTTGTTAGTTTTATTAGTGGTTTAATATGCTGGCTCTTAGATCAATTATGTAGAACGCAATTTGGTACAGGACTAGAACCGTATCAAATGCACGCTTGGTGGCATTTTTTCACGGCAGCGGCAATTGGATTTGGTTATACGGCGCTGTTGAATTAATTCTTCCACACATTACCAACCAACATAAGAAATTTGTTTATATGTTAGAAGATTAAGAGCATCTAAAAAATGGTATTTATTTAAATTTTTATTAAGTAACAAACTATTAAATGTTTCGATTTGTGTAGAGTTTAAATTTCCTTGCTTCCATGTTGTAAATCCTGAAAGTTTAGTTAAAGAAAGATTAATCCAACCTCTATAAAATTTAGGTTCATAATTTTGTGCATAATTGTTAATGAGCGATTCTTTGGTTTTACAATTTTCCATTATAATTTATAATAACAAATACCCTTTTAATTGATTTAATAATTAATATTATTCAAGCTCTACAATAGTATTAACTATATCGCATTAACCTTTAATAAGCATGGCTATAATTTATTCTCTATCAAATATTAGGTACGTAAGTCATAATCGTAAATACTTTATAAATATTATTTAAACAAAATGAATAATAGTTAAACAAATGACGTCTTATCAACAAATTAGTGAAGAAATATATGTAAATCAAAATAAAGCTATTTATGTTACTTGTGTATGTACATTGATAAACTTTTTAATACTTTTTATTATCGCGGTGATGCTGGGTCCAGTAGCACATGATGCTGGAATTTTAATTAATGACGCAGGAAAATCATTGGATGATTTATCTATTATGATTCCTGAAATCAATGGTTTAATACCCGAGGCGCAAAATACAACTAGAATTCTAGGTCACATGATTCCAAGAATTACTCAAGGTATGGATATATTAAGACAATTATGCAATAAAGTCCCAGAATGCCATTTAGATTAAATTTTTACTATAATACGAAACCGTGAAAAAAGAAGATACAAAATAAATATTAAAATATAATTATTAATATAAAATGTGGCAAATGTTATGTGGATTTGGAGCCGGTGTATATGTTGGAACAGTATATGATTGTACACCGACATTAGAATTTGTAAAAACGTGTATTAAAAATTTTGTACCAGAAGAGGCAATTCCTAAAAAGAAGAAGGATGACGATAAATCTAAATAATTTAGAAAATAGTTGGAATTTCATAATCTCCATTTGCATCTTTTATATATTTTGCGATAATAGCCGGATTCTTTAAATTTTGATGAACGTGTTGTGGATCATAAATATTGCCATTTTTATCAAGATGGTAGATGATACCCTTAATATCTTGTGCCCAAACTTCTATTTTTTTGGTAGTATCTTGGACTTGTTCTCCGACTTTAATCTCTCCGTGAGGGATTCCTTTGATATGTGTTCCACAAAATTTTTCTCCGTTTTTTTTTCTTCGTGTGCACTGTTCCTTATTGGCTCTAAGAGCACAACATCGTTCATGAAAAGGCACGCTATTTTTAACTCGTTTTCTTTTCTGCAAATCTAATTTTGTAATGGAAAATACTGGGTAATCATAAATAAATTGTAATATGCTAGTACCTTCGGGTGTAGTAAGTATATCCGATTCCGTCATTTTATTTTTAATCTGGTGTTTGAAATCCTGAAATGCGAAATCTATTTTTCGATTGAGTCTCTTTTCCATTGTAGTTATGTGATATCTTTATTGTAAAACGATTAAATCAATTTTTATAATTATTTATAAAGCAACTTAAAGTTGCCAACGGATGTTGGTAGAACAATTGCAAATACAAATAAGACATTAAACCATAATTGATAAGGTAATATCATCTCTGTTGGTGCTCTTGGGGCTAAATAGGGTATAAGACTAAATATTATATTGATGATGAATAATCCAATAGCTATATATATAAATCGATTCATATATATAGTATGAAGATATTATTCAATCTGATAACCAGTATACAGTGGATCCCAAATATCTTTGAGTGAATCCATATCTACTAAATGCAATGATAAAGGTAATTGTTGGTCGAATGTTTTAACTACATGGCGTGGATTCATATGCCAAACACTGCCATTAATTCTAGGTACTCGTCCCAAATAAAGACTATCATAATGTTTTGCCCATTCATTTTTATGCATGTATGTAGAAATTTTACTATTTTTCATATCTAGCAAAACGTGTGTCTTCTCCATAAATAAAGCAAATCGAATGATACCTCCTTTTGATAGTTTTCCATTTTCATCGGCAATCTCTTTGTCATATACATTTCGTTGTTTATAATTGGATGTCCAACCGGCATATCTAAAGGCACCTTCATAAGAAGTAAAGTAAAAATAGGGACCAAATTCTAAATCTGGCCAAGTGGTAGGTTTTTGCCCCAAGGAAGCTATAATAGGAAGAAATTTATAATAATTACCATAATATCCTACTGTTGGAATATCTATATTTTTTGTTTTTTGTTTCAAATAAATTAATATTGGATTCATATAAAATAAAGATGTTACAGATTTATGAATTGGAAAATTTAAACTTTTGCGATGATTACATATTTCATCTATTAATACCCACCACAAATTGCTAGATTGTTTAATAAGTTTCAACCATTGTTGTTCAGCACGTGGAATTGTTGAATATTCGTCCACAGAAGATAAATCATAAAATACAAAAATAGTATTATCGCTTTGTATAAAACCAGTAGGAGAAATTTTAATTTTAATGACGGAGTAGAGTAATTTATTTGCAGCGGTCTCAACATTAATATTTGTTTTAACATCAATGAATGGGAATACCAGTAAATTTCCTATTTTTTTATTAGTTGCTGGATATTTATATAAAAGATATTGTAGATATGGTTTATGCACACCATATCTATTTTTACATGTTGTAATAAAGTATGGACATATCGCCAATTTACTATAGGTAGGAGGAATGTTTTTAAAATTGGTATTAACTATATCAAGAATAGGATAATCAAAGATTGAACAGTCATCATCACTTTGAATAGGTTCGGGTGTTTTAAGTTTAATTGCTGTTGGTATGGGTGTATACTTGGTAATATCCTTTATAGTATTTTTCTTACTAGTAGAAGCTGAATTCATATGTGATATATGCTTTTTATAATGTGAAGAGACATTCATATATACTGTTGTTGATATTTATTTTTTAACTTTTCTTCTAATATTTTCTTTAATTTCTTCTTCACGATTATCAAGAATAAAGTTGCTTACTTGTTTTGCTTGTTGTGAATCTTCATTATAATATTGCATCAAAGATTTCATTAAATGTTTTTTGGATAATGATTTTTTTATTTTTTGTTTTGTATAAATTAATTTACCGCCATTTGAATCTAAATCAAAACAGTCAATTTCATTATCTCGCATAATTCTAACTAAAGTTTCTGTATTTTCTTTTTTCTCATTGCGTTTTTTCTTTATTTCTCGTTGAAGATTTTTGATTGCCTCATCAAGAGTAATCCATTGTTTAATATTTGATACTAGTTCATTCTTATTCATATACTATGTATTATAACATTTGTTTTAATACTTTTTTTAGAGAAATGTCTTCCACATTTTTCAGAATCTTTCTTACACTTACATCCACATTTTTCACCTTTTCTTTTTCCACTTTTAAGGACAATGCTACAACCTGGGGGTGCTAATTTTATTTTTTCATGTCTACCACAATGTTTATTGATGCAAGGTTTCAAACATTGTTCACCCTTTCTCTTGCCGCTTTTAATAACACACTGACATTTATCAGATTTTAGTACTTTAGAAGGTGGCCAATTAACTCCGCGAATTTTTTTATTAAATAGTATTTCATAATATGGAAGAATACCATTATGAATTGTCCGGCAATAGGGACATTTAATTTGGTATGGATTTAATTTTTGAGTTTCGAGATTATTATATTTTCTTTGCATTTTAATTTCATTTAAAATACTGATATAGTTAAACTTATGAGCACATGTAAGTTTTACAAATTGGTCTTTGAGTTGTGTTCCGTCAATTAAACATAATTCTTCTTCTTTTTCTTCTTCCCCGATTAATGCTAGTAATTCTTTATTAAATGTTTGATTTACAATTGTATTCATATTTGTATTTAAATGACCAAAAGTCTTTATATCTCTTATATATAAATGTCTGGTTTATACCGATGGGCTCCCCCTACATGGATATTTTTTCATACATTTGCTGCAAAAATTAATAAACAATTTTTTGAAGCAAACAGAGACCAATGTTTATCTATAATAAAAATGGCTTGTAATTGTTTACCGTGTCCCGAATGCACGCAACATGCCATCCATTTTTTGACAATAGTGAATGGAAACACAGTTAAAACCAAAGAAGATTTAATAGAAATGTTATTTGTTTTTCATAATTCTGTGAATGGAAGATTGGGTAAGGCCCAATTTACAAAAGAATCCTTGGTAATGTATAATAATTACAGAATAGACATTGCATTAGTAAACTTTATAAATGGATATAGTTCTAAATATGGTTCAATAATGTCAGGAATAATTTCTACTTTAGGAAAGAGACAATCAATCGCGAGAGCGATTCAAAACTGGCTGAAAAATAATTGGGATAATTTTCAATAAATTATACATTTCTACATTTGAATTTTTTTTTAGTTAGTTTACATTTATCTACACCACTATCATTCCCAAAATAAGTAAGACTTATTGTTCCATCATGTTGTGCTTCCATCATTGCCATACAACCATACCAAAGAATACCCCAAATAGTACCGAAGGTCCAACCGAATAATAGGTCTCCAGTTCGTATACAGTGTAGTAATTTAAGACGAAACCCTGCATTGGTGGTCATAATTACAATTAACATTCCTAAGAGTGCCCAATTAAAGTTTTGATGAAATGCCATCGCAGCGATAAAATAAGTTGCCGCATAAGCTAGAAATAATGCATTTGGTGCTGGTGCACTCCATTCAAACCCCCAACCGGAAGATGAAAACATATTGCACGCTGCCAAATCAATATTTTCAGGAGGTTTTCTACCCAAAGAGGACGATATAAATTGACCTATAAACATTATAATTACAGCACCTGCCATAAAAACCAGTCCTTTTATATCTTTATTAAAGGCTGATGCAAATATAACAAATGCTGCTAATATCATCGGTGCATTTAAAGCAAAATACTTAATATAAGCCATTGGACTAAATTTAAGAAGAGCCATATATATAATTATTCTACATTTTTTTTATACAAATACTAAATCTAGAACTTCTTGAATATTAATTACCGGATGAAATATAATATTTTTTATGATATCTTTCTCTCCATGTTTGTCCATAAACTTTTTGAAATCCTTTTCATTATCCTTTGGGAATATGAATTCTGTGACACCAGCTTTAATACCACCCAATATTTTGAGTTTTAATCCGCCGATTGCGGTGACTTTTCCTTGTAAATTGATCTCACCTGTTATGGCGATATTGTTTTTAATTTTTTTATCATTAAGTAAACTGTATATCGATGTAGTTATAGCTGTTCCTGCAGACGGACCGTCTTTTGGGGTTGCGCCTTCTGGACAGTGGATATGTATACCTTGCATTTTTGTTTCGGTGCCTGATTTTATAAAGCGCTTTTTTTTGGCGGCGGATGTCAATTTCCATGCCAATGTTTTTGCGACATTCATCTATTTTTTCATAACTTCCCCTTGCAAACCCGTTAAACGCAGGTCCATAAAATTTTGTGCTGGAAATTGAGAACATTCGATTGGTATTATACCACCTTTCCCTAAAGCATTTGCCCATAATCCACTTATTACTCCAATTTGAGGGGTATCATGAATTACTGCCTGTCTGACTTCAGTCCGTTCTTTTAGATAGTAATGTTTAATATCTTCTTTTGTGACTTCAATTGGAATAGTGGTAAAGGCATCGGTATTTTGCAATATACTCAAATTTATTTCACTGATTATCTCAAATAAAATTTCTTTTAATTTTCTAACTCCTGCCTCATAAGTGTAATGTTCTATGATGTAAATAATAATTTCGTCGCTTAACTTGACAATATTTGTTAACCCAACATTTTTATATATTTCTGGTAAGAGGTAGTTATTAGCAATAACCAATTTATCATCCAACGACAAATGATCAAATTTGATGCGGTGTATTCTATCTAATAAAATACGGTCAATCGCATCAGGGTCATTGTAAGAAAAAATAAATAGGGCTTTACTAAGATCCAAATCAATACCATCGAAATATTTATCTTGGAAAGAGTCATTTTGAGTAGAATCTACTAGATGTGTTAAAATGCCAATAATCTCTTTACCATGTTCTGACTTACTTACTTTATCTAACTCATCTATAAAAATAATAGGATTCATACATTTTTTATCAATCAGAATATCGACAATTCTCCCCCAAGTGGAACCAACATATGTATAATTATGACCGGACAATGTACTTCCATTGCATGACCCGCCTACGGGAATAAAAGCAAACGGTCTATGTGTATTGTCTGTTTCATTTAATAAGCATTGGGACAAACCATTTTTGGCCAAACTGGTATTATGTGTCACTGTAAAATCACCTAATAAAAATCTTGAATTACCATCAATTTGAAATCCATAATATTCATCTTCTTCTAATGGTATAACTTTTATACCGGTATTTAATGCGTTTTTTATTTGTTTTCTTTTGTTTGTTTTTTTTCTTTCTAACTTAACTGGGATATACTCAACGCCTTCGCCGTGAATAAAAGTTCTATAATAAGTTCCTTCTCTTTTTTCACCCTTATACATACAGCTTTTTTTACATTCCGTTTTATGTGCAGTAAATCCTAGGGACCGAGCCAAAAATATAATATCATCTAACAATGCTTCATTTTTTTGAATAATATCATAACCACCATTTTTATGGAGACTTCCATCGCTATCAATTAATCCTGCCAATAACTCTAATTGAATGGCTCTACTATTGCATTTATAAACGTGTGGAATATGTTTATTATTTAATACTTTATATTTTCTTAACATGTTTAACATAGGATTTCTATCTGTCATGATACCACCTTTAATACCCGAAGTCATTCTATATGTGATTTTTGAATTTCCAACTTCTTTTAATAAAAGATCAAGTTCTTCACAATAATATCTAAAATATTCTACTACAGGGTTATCTTCCGTAGTTATTTCCGGTTTACTACTTGTACCATCGCCCAACCAATATCCTAATATATATGGGTCCAATTCTACTTTCTTTTCTGGAAATTCTACACCTACCCTATATCCCTTTAAACATTCTTTTTGACTTTTTGGCAAACTCAAATAATCTTTAATACAAATATCCACTATATCGTTTTTCCAATATCTTTCTCCATTGATGAGCTGGTGTTTGGTTCCTTTTTTTCCTTTTTTAGTCATTTTTAAACTTAGTATATGACTTTCATTAACGATATAAGAATCACCTTTGACAGGTTTGATTTCATACATTTTTTCTCTTCCTCGCCCCAAAGCCAGGATATTTCTGGGAGTGGAATCGTCGCCCATTATTTTATCTCCAACTTTTATATTTTCTACTTTTTTTATCTTACCATTTGAGAGCATAACTGGCGTGCCTTTTTCATGGCACTTTCCTACGCCGGGAGGACCCTCGAAGCCGAAACAGTATCCGGTTTGTTTACCATTTATCCATTGTCCAATAATCCTTTTTAATTGGCGCTTAGCAGTGGTATGTCCGTATACTGCGTTATTTAATGTTGTATTAATTCTGGTCATATTATTATTAATATTGTTCCATTTTACATTAATTGTGTTAATATATGAATTTAAATGTTTTTCCATACCAAGTTGGAATTCTGCGGGAAATCTTTTTTGCATTTCTCCAAATATTAATTTATTATTTTGTGTTTGTTGTAAAAATTGTTTTATGTTATCTCGCATATAATTATTTTTTTTCCCGGAATGGCATAATTTTGTATATTTTATATCATGTTTTTTGATGATACCATTAATATAACATATATTGGCAACAATAGTATCACGTTTTCCTTTACAGAATAACTCTTTTAGTTTTCTCAATTGCTTTTTTTGAAGTTGCGGGATATAGGTATTTTGAATACCATTTATATGGTTATAAATTTCAATACAGGTGTATTCTTTTTTACTAGAAAGGTAAGATGGGTTTTTTTGTTCAATTAATGCTGAGATATTATTAAAATCAGTTTTAATATTTCTCATAATAGCTAGCATTGGTTCACTTTTATAAATACCAAATGGTATTTTAAGTAAACCGTCAAGATATTGCCTAGCTTTTGAGCCAGAATCCTCCGATTTTGCTTTAACTTCTTATAATTTTACCATTGCCTTCTCTTTAACATTGTCAGTGGCTTTTAATAAACAAATTTGTTGTTCAATTGGAATTTTACTGCTATCAAAATTAGATAGGTCCTTTGTATATTTGAGAGTAGTTTTCATTGCATCTCTAAAGAATTTTTTAATATTCCATGGAAGACTATCAAATAAAACCGTTTGTTCTATTGTATCAGGTCCGTTACCATTTCCATCATTTGTTAATAAATCATATAATAGATACGCGAGATATTGAAATTCTGGGTCACTATTTTTCATTAATAATTGAATGAGGGTCTGGCGTTGTCCATATAATTCACAGCTAATAAATTCTTTAACATTTTGTGAAATTGGTTTTTGTTTAATTAAATTAACTTGTGTTAAATATCCAATAAATCGTTGATATAATTCATCATTGCCATAAATTAATAGTTCTTTTATAGTTAAAGTATTTACAAATCTTCCGAAATCCGATGTTAAAAAATCAGGGTCGTTGGGTTTCTCATCATACAATGATTGTATTTTATTTTTAATAAATACATGATTACTGCAATTAACTATTATATCATCAACTAATCCAGATATGATTAATGTTTTTCGTTCATCTTGATTTTTAATTGCTACTTTAATCCCATATACTTTTGTATTAAATTTTCTGCTTGTTCTAGCCAAATCAAAACATTCGAAATTTTGAGCACTTTCAACAATCATAAAATCTTCAACAATTCTATTTTTTGCTAGTGTTTTTTTATTTTCTCCATCATTGTCTTTCCACGCCATTGCTTTATAACTAATTGGATGTACATATTTTTTAAGAAGTTCATATTTATCTTTATTTTCCTTTGTTATAGTTTTTTTGATAAAATCACTGGCAAATGCCACTGCAATAAGGTCTTCAATATTATGTGTGCCAAAATTACGAAATATACTGGATAATTCATTATTTATCTTTTGCAATCTTGTTAAAATTTCATCAAAATCTAAATATTTTGCTTTGGAATCAACCATTATTTTCAAAGTATTTAATTCAGCATATAAACTTTCCAGACTTTGTATACATACATTTAATTCGCTGGCACCAAGAACATCTTTGGTTTTATATTGTTGAACAGCTAAAATTGTATTGGTTATCATTGTCTGAAACGTCAATATTTTTTTTGTAGAAAAATCCAATTTACCGACTCTGTCGGATTGATGTGCTGCGGGATGATTAATTTTCTCGTTTTTCATGATATATTGCTAAATAATATAGCGATTATATTTTTCCCGATTGAATTCAATTGGGAAAAATATGATTTGTATTTAATTATTGTAAACTTATACACATATCTCGATAATTTCACAAGATTGTAAAATATAGTTGAGATGCTAATATGATTAGCACCCAATTTTATATTTCTTATATGGACAATATAGTCAACTTCACAACCTGAAATAATTTTGACATCAAAAACGATTTAATGATAAAATTATATTGAATAAACAATGTCCGCTATCAAATCAACCGGTTTGAAACGAAAAACAACCGATAAATATTACACATCAGAAAGCACTGTTAATAAATGCATTGATTTGATAAAAGGAAAAATAAATATTCAAGAAAATGATTTATGTATTGAACCAAGTGCAGGAAATGGTGCGTTTATTAATGGTATAAAATCATTATTTAAAAATTATAAATTTTATGATTTGGAACCTGAAAACAGTGAAATAATTAAACAAGATTATTTAGAATACACCACGATTGAAACCAATTTTAACAAAACACACGTTATAGGTAACCCACCATTTGGTCGCCAATCATCATTGGCTATTAAATTTATAAAAAAATCAGCAGAATACTGTGATAGCATATCTTTCATATTGCCCAAAAGTTTCAAAAAAGATAGTTTAAAAAAACATTTTCCCTTGCATTTTCATTTAGAATGCGAATATGATATGCCAAAGAATTCGTTCATTGTTGATGGGCAAAGTTATGATGTTCCTTGCGTGTTTCAAATATGGATTAAAAAAAAGACACAAAGAAGCGTGCCTAAGAAATTAACGCCAAATAAATATACTTTCGTAAAAAAAACAGACGAACATGATATATCTTTTAGACGCGTCGGAGTTTACGCTGGAAAAGTTGATAGGGATACAGAAGAAAAATCTTTTCAATCGCACTATTTTATTAAATTTGACAAGCCATTAACCGATGAATTGTTCGACAAATTATCCAATATTAACTATAGTTGTAAAGACAACACCGTCGGACCAAAATCCATTGGTAAACAAGATTTAATGAAAGAATTTAATAAAATTATTTTGTAAATCAAATTTGCTCAGTTTACATCTTCATCGGTGTAAATTATAATTAGAATACAGTATTAAACAAAAACTCGCAATATATGTAAGATGGGTATACCAAGTTATTTTTCATTTATTGTTAAGAACCACGGAAATATCGTGAGGAAAATTAATAGGCTGAATAAAAATGTAGATAATTTTTATTTAGACAGTAATTCGATTGTTTACGATTGTTTGCGTGCATTGGAAAAGGAATATAATGGCAATGATGAACAATTCGAAAAAAAGTTGATTGAAGGGGTTTGTATAAAAATAGATGAATATATCAAAATTATCAAACCTACAAAGTTAGTATTTATTGCTTTTGATGGTGTTGCCCCAGTGGCAAAATTAGAACAACAACGAAATCGCCGTTATAAGTCATATCTATTAACATTTTTAAAAAATGAGTTTGAAAAGCAGCCGGATAAATGGGATAAAACAGCTATTACTCCGGGTACTAATTTTATGGAAAAATTAGCAAACTATACAAAACATTACTACCATAACAAGGAAAAAAAATATAATATCAAAACCTTTATAGTTTCCACAAGCGATGAACCGGGCGAAGGTGAACATAAATTATTTGGATATATTCGAGACAATAAAGCTGCTCAAGAAGTATCAATGATATATGGATTGGACGCGGATCTTATTATGCTTGCATTAAATCATCTTCCCATTTCCAAACAAATTTATTTGTACAGAGAAACTCCTGAATTCATAAAATCATTAAATCAAGATTTAGAACCGAACGAACCTTATTTTTTGGATATTCCTAAGTTGGCTCAAACTATCCGTCAGGACATGAATGGGTTTGGAAAACATTCCAAAATACAAGAAACAAATAGATTATATGATTATATATTTTTGTGTTTTTTTCTAGGCAATGATTTTATGCCACATTTTCCATCGGTGAATATAAGAACAGGGGGAATCCATAAAGTATTGGCTGCATATAAAAATTTATTTGGAAAGACGGATAAAAATCTTACCAATGGAAAAACTATTTATTGGTCAAATGTTAAAATATTTGCGGAATACTTGGCGGAATCTGAAAAAGCAAATCTCATAGACGAATATAAATTAAGAAATCGTTGGGAAAAACGATTTTATCCAAATAAGACAATAGATGATAAAATGAAGAGATTGGATAACATTCCTACAAAAGAAAGGTCGGTTGAAAAATTTATTGATCCGGAGAGATATGGATGGGAAGATAGATATTATAAAGCGCTGTTTAATATTGATATTAACGACTATTGGAGAAAGAAAATATGTATGAATTATTTGGAAGGTCTAGAATGGACTATGAAATATTATACCACGAAATGTTCAAGCTGGACATGGTGTTATAAATATGATTATCCTCCATTATGGAAAGATTTAGTTAAATATATTCCTTCCTGGGACACAACAATGATAGAGGAAAACGATTCAAAACCAATTTTACCAGAGGTCCAGTTGGCTTATGTATTACCAAGACCTAGTTTGAAACTTCTTCCCTCGGCATTTTATGAAAAATTAATGAGTGAGAGAAAGGATAATTATCCTGTTAGTTGTAAAATCCATTGGGCTTTTTGTAAGTATTTTTGGGAAAGTCACGCTGAACTTCCTCCTATTGATATTGACGATTTGAAAGAATTGTTTAGCAATTCGCAAAAATAGAAAGAATATCTTTCTAGTATTAATTAAATGCCTGGAGAGATTGTAGAATTAACAACGCGAGAAGAAGTTATGGAATATGTTAAGACCCATCAAGTTGTAATTATGAAATTTACTGCTACTTGGTGTGGTCCATGTAAACGGTCTACCCCATTAGTAAATAAATTATTTAATGAGATGCCTGATAATGTTTCTATGATAATTGTAGATATAGACAAAGCGCGTGATATTTCTAGTGCTATGAAAATTAAATCAGTTCCAACTATGCATAATTTTATCAATGGTGCACCAATGGATAGTGTAATTGGCTCTAAAACGGACAATATTATTTCTTTCTTTAAAAAAACAAAGGGACGAGCGTCTTCGTGAATTAAACAATATAATAATCATAATTTTCTATATGAATGATGAATTTGATTTAGACATAGAAAATTATGAATTGGAAGATATTTTAAATTTATTCAAGTTGCAATATAATTTCGTAGAAGACGAACTTAAAAAGGCATATAGAGTAGCTTTAAAATTGCACCCTGATAAGTCCAAGTTATCTGGAGATTATTTTAGGTTTTATATGAAAGCTTATAAAATAGTAGAGAAAGTATTTTACTTTAGACAACAGCGAAAAAAGTCAAAGTACGATACTATTTATAATGCAACGGAAACAGATACGCCTGCCGATAAAGCTGTATTGTTGCATTCTCTAAATGGTAAAAGCATCCAGGAATTCAATCAATGGTTTAATAAAATGTTTGAAACAGTAAAAGTAAAAGATGAGGAGGATGATAGTGGATATAATTCTTGGATAAAAAATAATAAAGTGGATGACGATAATAAAAAAGTGGCACTAAGTGATTTTGGGAGGGTATTTGAAGCAAAAAAAAAAGAGGGTAAAGATTTGGTAAAACACCAAGGCGTTAGAGAAATGGGGGTGGTGGATGGTGGGTATAATTTAGTTAGAGAAAAAGTAACTAATTATTCTTCTGGATTATTTAGTAAATTACCTTATGAAGATTTTAAAAAAGCTCATACGGAGACTGTTATACCAGTGACTCATCAAGATTTTTTAAATAAAGAAAAATTCAGTAGTCTAGAGACATATAAGAAACATCGAGATTCACAAGACTTCGTTCCTCCTTCTTTACAACAATCACAGCAGTATTTAGCAGAAAGAGAAAAAAACGAAGGTCAAATTCATTCTAGACGAGCTTTTAAAATCTTGAAAAGAGATGAAGAATTGGAAAAAAGTAATGAGAAATGGTGGTCTAACTTACAAAGATTAAAGGGATAGCTAAAAATATTTAAGTTTACTATATATATATAATGTTTCGTTATTTCAGTATATTTATAATTTTAACAGCACTTGGTTATTTATATGAAAAATATAAGTTGAAATATGTACCCGATGAGGAATTAGACAAATATGATATGGTGCGCAAATTTTTACTCAATGGGGGTCCAGGATTAGGAGATAAACCGATTCTGTGGATTCATACAGCTCATCCTATAAATAATAGATATTGGCCTAGTTTTGGGTCAAGGAATACGAGATTATTAAATCAGCCATATAAAGTAGCTTGTGTTGAAACGGTGGTTAAATACTGTTCCAAATCTTTCAATATTGTTTTAATTGATGATTATTCATTTGAAAAACTGTTAAAGGGGTGGAGGATTGACATGGATAAATTGGCTAATCCCATAAAAGAACATATGAGAATGCTTGCTCTATCTAAATTATTGCATTCTTTCGGTGGATTGTTACTTCCAAATTCAACTATTGTTTGTAAAGATTTAAATCCATTGTATAACGGAGGATTAAAAACGAGCGATTGTTTCAGTGTAAATATGATTAATCGTGGAAGTAACGCTGATATTTCGACTATGTTTCCAACAACTAAAATTTTAGGTTGTAAAAAAAATAGTGCTGCTATGGGTCAATTTGTAACTTATTTAGAAGGTTTGGTGAGCACGGATTATACTAATGAAAGTGATTTCCTAGGACAAGCAAACCGTTGGTTATACAATAATAATGATATATCTGTGATAGGTGGTAAATTATTTGGTGTTAAAGATAAAGAAGGCAAAGAGGTAGGGATTGATAGATTAATGGGTAATACATTTATTAAATTCGATCCAAATAAGTATGCAATTTATATACCTGGTGATGAAATTTTAAAAAGAACTAAATATGAATGGTTTGCTCGGTTATCACAACAACAATTACGTGATTGTGATACAATAGCAGCTAAACAACTATTAATTGCTCAGGGATAAAAATAGAATATATGATTTCATACTTTGATTTATTATATTTCATTACAGATGTAAATGCAATATGATGATGTTTACAAATTTGTCGGATTAAGGTAATGAAATTTTTGTATATCATATCTCGTGTAATATAAAATAATTTGGATTGATAGTAATGGGGTTTTAATTTATCGTAAAAAGATTCAAGTTTATTTTCTATTAGTGCCTTTTTAAAACTGGATTTTGAAAATACATATTTATTTTTCTGTTTTTCACATACATCGCCTAAAAAATCAAATAATATTACTATTGGGGGTGATGTTTTAAATATCTGGTTTGACATATATAATTCTTTAATATTTTAATTGTCATTGACATTACGAATTAGCTGGTCAGTAAAAAAAACCAATTCAATTTCATGTTCATGTAAAGTGTGAAAATAGGATATATATTGGCAAATATTGTGTATAATTTTGTATTTATTGTTTTCGTCGATAATATTACATATTTTTATAAATTGGAAATAACTATCTAAAATATCCATAACAGAATATCCTTTATCAAAAATATTATAGATAATTGCTATTCCTTCTGGTAAAGATTTATTTACATACCATGCATTAGTATATCGTTCGAAATCATAATAGCTTATATTTGTGCAAATTTTTTTGGCAATATTCAAAGTTATTGGTTCATCTAATAGACTAAATTTTTCCAAATAATTAATTAATAACCTTATAGAATTATTGCATATATTCATTATAAAAATTTCTGCTTGTGGAGAAATATCAATATTTTCTTTGGTTTTAATTCTTTTGATAACTTGTGATAATAATTGTGTTTCATTTTGTTTGAGTTTTATTAAAGTACATCGAGATTGTATACTTTCTATTGTTTTTTGAATATTACAACAAGATGCTAAAAAATGTACTTTATGGCTATATTTATCAATACAGTTTCGAAAAACCTGCTGGCTTTGTTCGTTTACAATATCAATATCATCCAATATAATAAATTTTTTCTTACCGTGTATACCAGACGATGTTTGACAAAATGTTTTAACTTCGTTGCGATAATATGATATTCCTTGTTCTTGTAGATTATTTATATACAATACATTATTTTTAGGAATATTATCTATCTCATAATATTCACGTATGGTTGCTTCTATTAGAGATGTTTTTCCTGTACCAGAATCTCCAATTAGAAGAATATTTAAGTTATCCATATTAATCAATGTTTTAAGTAAATGAATATAATCCTTTTCAATAACAAATTCTTCATATCTTTGGGGTTGGTATTTTTTAAGAAAAGGCAATTCCATCTGATAATAATAATTCGTTAATAACTATTTAAGTTTATATTAAAAGATTATAGAAATGGAAGATTATTATGAAATACTTGGCATTGATAAAACAAGTAATTCTGGCGAAATTAAAAAGGCATATCGGAAATTATCAATTAAAAATCATCCCGATAGGGGAGGAAACCCAGAAGATATGAAAAAAATAAATGCAGCCTATCATACTCTAGGAGACGATGAAAAGAAGAGAATGTACGATATGCAAAAAAATAATCCAATGTTTGGTGCTATGTCGGGTGGTATGCCCGGTGGTATGCCCGGTGGAATGATGGGTAATCCAGAAGATATTTTAAATATGATGTTTGGTGGAGGAATACCTTTTCCCTTCCCTGGTATGGGAGGTGGCATGGGTATGCCACAAGTAAGAGTCTTTCATAATGGGAGACCTGTTAATATGCCCAATATGAATAAACCTACACCCATAGTTAAATCACTAGAAATAACCTTAGAACAGGCATATACTGGTCTTAATTATCCTCTCAAAATAGAAAAATGGGTTATGGAGGAAAATGTAAAAAAAATAGAACACGAGACTATATATGTGGATATAAAAGCTGGTATAGACGATAGTGAAATAATTATTTTGCGAAATAGAGGAAATATGATAAGTGATACAAATATAGGCGATATTAAGTTGTTTATAAAAGTGATAAATAACACAGAATTTGTTCGCGATGGTTTAGATATTTTATTAACAAAAAATATAACATTAAAGGAAGCGCTTATTGGTTTCCAATTTGATTTTAAACATTTATCAGGAAAGACATATACGATTAATAATAAGCCAGGAAAGGTGGTGACCCCTGATTTTGTTAAAGAAGTTGCGAATATGGGAATGAAAAGAACGCGCGCTCATCCAGCATCTCCCCTAGTTGGAAATTTACTCATATGTTTTAATATTAAATACCCTGAAACTATCACTGAAGAACAGTGTAAACAATTAGCAGAGATACTATAAGTGATAAAATAAATGTTCCATCGTTGCCAATATGATAATTAATACTACGCACAAGATGAAAAGTTGCAAAGCAAAGCAAATATGCTAAACAACAATACACTAGTAAACTATTGAGTGTGTGATATGAATATTGTTCTGTCATTATGGTTTGATTCCTGTTAAAAAATTAAATTTTAATAATTCAATTTTTTATAAGTTCGATCCCCATTGTTGATTCATATTTGTTTGGTACTGATTCTGCATATTTTTATTATGTTGTTGAGAAAATCTTCCGGTAGCACCTGTTCCTCCTGGTGTTCCAGGAGTATCGACAGGAATACTATTGAAAAATTGGTTTGAATAACTCCCCTTTGTTCCTCTACAGAAATTACAATTAATAACATTGTTGGTTCCCGAATTATGTTGACTGACATACATTACAATTTCACTAAGTGTTGTTCCATTATCAGAAATGGGGGCTATCAATTCAGCTCCCTTGTATCCGGTTGGAGCATTTTCATAAAAAGGAGGACAAGTGTATAAACCAGCATTTGGTGCCGCATAAAACGATGATTCGGATGTTTGTTTTGCACCTTTAAAATTTGTAATTCTATAATCAGGGCAATCATATCCTGCTGATATCCTCTCACATGGACCTCCTTCTTTTAAATCAATATCATAACATGCGTCTCTTATATCATTATAAAATGCCGGAGCAAGCTGTCCTTTGGGAGCATAAAAATTTACCTCAATATTTGCTGGTACTGTAAATTTGTTTCTATTTGATGTTCCGTGTCCTTTTATAAAAAAACAGTTAGTGTTGTTATAACAAGAACCTCCTTTTTGTTTTTTTTTCTTGCGAGTTTTTCTTTTTCTACGCTTTCTTTTTGTTTTTCTTTTCTTACGACTCGATTTTCTTTTTCTTCGTTTTCTTCTTTTCGTTTTCTTTTTTCCTCCCTCCAATCTATCGGGATAGCTGGATGATAGCGTTTGTTTTGTTTCCTTTTTTTCTTCGTTATGCTTCTGTTTATGTTGCATTGCCGCTAAAGGGTTTTCTTGTATAGTACTTAAAGTTGTAGGTTTACTTCTTTTTGTAGGTTTCATTTTACCCCAATTCTTTCTCGGTTCTTTTTTTGAATAACATCCTGCCTCTTTTGCCACCGATTTGTCGACCCAAGACGACTCTGGTATCTTGTCAAACCAATAACAATCTTTGCCTTTACTACATGGTTCCTTTGAAAGATATCCACACACTCCTTGTTTTTCTGCCTGATTACTTATAACATTCTCATATTTTTTTTGAATTGCTATTGCCTTACCCATAAACCTATTCTTTTCTTTTTCTCTTTGTTCATTCACAATTGGGTGAGTTGATTTAATCTCATCCCATCTATCTCGATGGTTTAATATTCTTTGAAAAGACCGGTTTTGCGCATCCCAAGCTAGATGAAAATCATCGCTATCCTTATAAACACCTCTTTTCAAATTTGATTCTAATCGTTTTTGTTCGGTCTCTAATTCGTCTATTTTTGCATCATTCCCGGCGCTTATCTTGGGTGTAACTTTGTGTGGCGATTTATGCCAGTTGATATTTTTAGGATTTAATTTAGTTAATAAACTTGTCATATATATAATAATGCTAAAATAATTAAATTCTGGTTGTAAATGAAAAATAGTTATAATAAATTCTGTCAAGAGAGTATCTACAAACGCTTTCCAAGTCCAAATAACTTTATAAAGTATTTCTAATGATTGGAAGCTCCAACTATGCCATTAAAATCGCATTTACCAGAAGAAGAATACGCCCCCATATTATTTAAAAAAATCCAGTCTCCTTTATTAATATTTGTTGGAAACATGCAGTTTTTTATCATGTCATACGAGTCGCATGTTGGTCCAAAAATATTAATATTTAAATGATTATCGATTTTTTGTATTTTATTTGTTTTAATATCATAATAATGCGTTAATAATGGAAACTTCCAGTTATCTCTATGATATACATTGAGTTCATGGTATACACCATTATCTATAAAAACGCCACGTTCAGTAATAGACATAATTTGCGTTGCTAGGTGATAAGATGGTTCGGAATAATACCTTCCAGGTTCTGCTATAATTTCGTAGGGTAAATCCTTTGTCCATCCCAACACATGCGTTAAATCTGTATCACTCTTTAACCCTCCACCAATATCTAAAATTATTTTTTCATTGCTATATTGCTGCAAATGATTCAATAAAGGCGCGGCTTTGTTAAATGCCTTTTTATAAGCATCATACCGCGAATGATTTCCACCAGAACCGATATGGAAAGACAATCCTCTTATTTTAATATTATTATTATTAGCCATCTGAACAAGTTTATATGCTGTTTCTATATTAACACCAAATTTGCTGTCAAATTTACAATCGGCAGTATCAACGTGACTATTAACTCTTAATAATATATCATTAGTTATATCAAAATTTATAATATTCTCTAATTCGCAGACACTATCGACTATTTTAAATCGTATACCTTTTAATAAGTCACATAATTTATCACCCTCATGTGGAATAATATGTGGATTTGTGTAAATAATATCAGTGGTTTTTACATATTTTTTTGCTAATAATATTTCATTCATAGATGCTGCGTCAAGACCTATTTTATGTATGAAACGCTTGTCGGTCATGGTTTTTAAAATGTTACTTGAATTATTTGATTTTAATGCATAAAAAGGTTTTATCCATGGTAAACTCGTATTCCAATTATTCATTTGATTGATTAATTGCTGTTTATCGAAAAACCACCTTTTTGACGAATTGAATGGTAATAAATGTTTAAATAATAAAAAAGTATCTACACCGGATTGTGTTAGGAATATTCTCATTCAATATTTTTATTACACAATAAATACGTTATTCTTTAATATGTATCATTACATATATATAAGATTTTACTACCACTGTTCTAGGTGTTCTAATATGTTTTAGTCTCTATGTCATACAATATTATAAATATTTTGTTTTGAGTTTACGAATTCTCGCGTTTTCAATAAATATATATAATTAAAATTCGGGTTTATGGCGTTTGAACAAACAACCATGAATGCTCAATCCCTGAACACTGGATAACTGTGCGGGATTTTGCATAGTGCAATTTTTCAGCCATATTTTAATAATACAAAATGACTTTTTGGGTGAAATGGTAATACCGTTGATTAACTTCCATAAACGCGAGTCATTTGTGAGTGTTTCTCCTACTAAAATATAACTTAATTGAGACCATACTTGGGTCACAACTTTATTCGGAACTTTGAAGGAAAAGCAACCTCCTTTGCTGTTTAATGGATCTTCCCACATTGGCTTTATCCCTTCTCTCATTACGAACATCATGCAGTTTTTAATTAATTTTTCAGGAATTGCTGAATATAAAGCCACCATTTCTTCAATGCTCTTAACGGTCATAATTTTTTTGTAACTTTTAATAGACCAATCTGTGTCATGTGGTAAATGAGCCCATAGAACCCATTTATCATACAATGGGTGTGTTACTTCTGAAGAAGTTGCCATAATTTCCATAGTTCCTGAAGTATCCATTATATATATATATATTAATCAATTTTTATATATGTTTTAAATTAATTATTCATTAGTGGCACCTTCATAATTAGCATCACTATTGGTAGTTTCTTCTTCTTCAGTTGTGTCAATAATAGAATATTTCTCATCGCCAAGTAATATATAAGATTCTGGTCCTATACTAAATAAATTAACATCTTTATCAAAGATTTTAAGCGTATATTTATCGCATAATTCAGTATTATACCATGACTTCAAATACCACTTCAAGAATGATTTCGATAAAATACGGTTTCCTACTGTGTAAAAGGGGTCCAGATGTTTATGAATATCAATAACTGCACCATTTTGCTCCAATTCCACTTGTACGAATTGTTTCTCCAATGTATCCCAAACATTATCTGATTTCATTAACTCTTTATGCGTATTAAAAATCTTGTATTTTATACTGTCACCTAAAGATTTTTTAAATATTAATAAATCTATATTGTTTTTGCTATCATTCCACCATTCATCAGGCATAGTTTTATAATCTGTTCCTAGTGAAACTATAAGTTGACTTTCACTGTTATAATATAATAATTCTTCTTCTTCATCAAAATCATCTTCTTCATTATCTGATAAATCATATTTTACAAAAGTTTCATAATAAATAGAAGCGCGTGAATACATATTTACTCCATACCAAGCTATACTTGACATTAGTTTTTTACTATCCTCCGGATTCCAAACATAATAAGCACCCAAAGCACTTGCTGATAGTAAAGTAGGAATTACAATATAATTAACGATTTCACTAAACATTATTAGTTATGTAATTTATTATTATTTTAAATAGTTACTTGACTAATTGCTTTTTTTGGGCAATCAGAATGTAATGGATCGCACTCTAGCCCAGCCCTTGCTGAAACAGCATCATCCAATACCTTTTTTTGGTCAGTCGAAATATTAGACTGGTCATACCCAGTGTTAATTCCTTGAGCTTCGTTATATTTTCTCCATCTAGCATATTGTTCATTGGAGAATCTATCTAGTTTGTGTCGTCGTCTTCGGTCTTCTCTTGCTCGAGTTCTAACATCGGGTTGTTCGTTCGCAGTTTTATCATATGCAACGGCTAATTTACCAGTCGTTGGGTCTAATCCAAACATAAATAACAACATACTGACTATAACGGTCATTAAGATAAATGGGATAAATACTATCAACCATGATACAACATCTAAACCACTCATACATAGATAGTTTAATAGAACAGTAAATACAAAAGCTACCCAAATTTTAACTAATGCGGTATTATATGATCCTTGAACCGTATCAACGGATACTTGGGTAATGGAAAAAATTAAATATATTAATGCGGGCGGACAGATTTGTGTTAGAACCATTTATATTATATTAGGAAAAAAACACAGAGCCATTTTCTAAATTACCCACAATATCGCCAATCTCACCATCTTCTAGACATTCGAACAAATTACCATTTTGAGCGTCATCAGTATAATATGTTTTGTTTTCAAATTTAAATTCTTCCACTTCTAGTTCTTCATCTTCGTCTTCATCTTAGTCTTCATCTTCGTCTTCATCTTCGACTTTTTCTTCGACTTTTTCTTCGACTTTTTCTTCGACTTCTTCATCATCTTCGTCTTCTTCTTCGACTTCTTCTTCGTCTTCATCTTCGTCTTCTTCTTCATCTTCGTCGCCTTCATCTTCTTCTTCATCTTCGTCGCCTTCATCTTCTTCTTCATCTTCGTCGCCTTCCTCTTCGTCGCCTTCCTCTTCGTCACCTTCATCTTCGTCGCCTTCATCTTCGTCGCCTTCATCTTCGTCGCCTTCCTCTTCGTCACCTTCATCTTCGTCGCCTTCATCTTCGTCGCCTTCCTCTTCGTCATCTTCATCTTTTTTTTCTCCATCTGTGTTGCAATATGATTCACTCCAGCCTTTAAGACCTGCGGCTGAGTCCATAATATCATTAATCGTGTCTTTCTCCGATTTATTACAATTCATTAAGATATTATCTTTATAAAACAATTTCCATTGATTAACGGCAGTTTTAATTTCCTCTGCAGATGAATCTTTATTTTTAGGGTCTTCTCTCAGTTTTTTAAGTTTCAAAGAAGATTCAGAATCTAATTTATTAATATTGCCGAATTTTAAACCAGATGACCCCGATATCATTTGTGCATCTGAATCATCTGACTCAATTTCGTCGTCTGAATTGCGTAGGTCCCATAAAGAATTATATTGTGTATTTTTAATAGTAGATTCGATTTCGGCACGCGAAGGGATATTGTAAATAGACTCTAATTCTGTAATTTCCATTGTTACTTTTTTTGCACCTTTTATTGTAATAAGTTGTTCCAAACAAGATTTATATTTTCTACTAATATCGTTTAATTGTTGTTTTAAGTCTTGGTTTTCCTTTCGTAATTTTACCACAAAAGAAAGTTGGTTTAAAATTTTTAAATTTTGAGATATGTCATTTTTTTCACTTGCTACTTGGTCGAATACTTTAGTTAAGTGTTGTGATATAATAGTGGTAATTTCGGTCACAGCGTTATGTACACTCATTGTTGAATTCATTTGTTCAGTAGTATTTTCCATTTAATAACAATATTAAAATAAATGTTTAATACGATTTAGAAAAATGTTATTTTTATTAATTAAATGAGCGAAGTTAAAAAAGATTCAAGTGAAACAAATACAATGGATATAAGTGGCGAGGAACTTATAAAACGACGTGCTGAAGCAATGCAAATTGAAACTAGAAGACAGGCTATGATTGAACTTATAATGCGACAAACAGATTATACAGAGGAAGTTGCAAGAATAAAATTAGAAGACTGGAAGAATAATTATTTACATGTAATTAAAGAGTATATGAATCCCAATTTTCAAGATAAACTAAAAACTCCGACATCCTCATCCAAGAATCAAATGATATATGGAGAAATAAGAAATTTTATGGACGATGTGAACAAGCAACAACTCCAACGAAAACGTGATGCTGAACAACTTGAGCAAAAAAAAGCGGCGTATATAGCTTATATGAATAAATTACAAAAAGAATCGAAGGAAAATAATTAAATTTAACATACTTATATTAAATTTAATTACATAATCCAAAATTATTAGAAAGACTGTCTAATTTACTGTTGCTTGCATGTTTTCGCTTTAATCGGTATTTGGGGCGTTGTCGCGTATTGGTGCTTAAAATATCATCAAATATATTTGGAAGTTCATTATTTTCTTCATACAATTCTGGCAAAATCTTTGTTAAGGGTTTTTCAACTACTAATAGTAATCTATCTTTGCTTAGTAATTTACGATATTCTTGTATGGTGAGATTTCCATAATACTTATCTAGAGTATAATAAGGGTTGGGAGCGGGTTTGATATTTTTTTCATAATTATAGATTTTACTATAAATATTATTTAATAAAGCATATCTCTCCCAAAGAACAGAACAGTCAATGGGTTCTGTTTTCAAATAAGCGACTGCGCATTCGGGACTACAAAAACACCCATAAACTTCTATCATTTCATTCCTTTCTTGTTTTGGTATAAATACAGGTGGATTATCAAATGAGCAAGTGCACCAAAAACAATGAGACCGTTTATCTGATACTTCGTTAAAATGCAATTTTAGTTTTAAAATTCTTAATTTTTCCCAGATTTCTTTAATATCCGTATCTTCATCATCTTCGCAAGACATAGAATCGGTTTTTGGTGGAGCAACATATGAAATATTATTGTATTGTTCATAATTAATAGAGTTTTGTTTATTATTAGTAAGAGTATATGATTTGATATTATTTTGTTTGGATTCAACGCCATGTTCTTGTAAGTCTTTACTAGAACACTTTAATTATAATATAATATTGGGTTTTTTAAGTTCGTCTGGGTTAATTTTTTCATTGATTTTTTTAATAATCTTTCCACCTTTTGGTTTTCTGCCGCGTTTTTTATGCACTTTCTTAGGCTCGTCAACTGGTTCAGTTTTTTTAGGTTTCCTTCCGCGTTTTTTAGGGTTCATTTTATACACACAAAAAGTATTTGAATTTAAGTAGTTTTTTTATATCTTTTTTGATGACCTAATTAAAACTGGTGACATTCTCTACATACGGGAATATAATTATTAGTTCCTATAAGTTTTTGCGTGGTGTCCGTGTGTCCTTCCTTCAATAATCTTTTTGTGAACGATGCTTTTTTACCATTTCGGCATATAGCGCAGAGAGCTTGTTTTTTAATAACTTCGTCGGCGATAGGTATAATATCGAGAACATATCCGAATTTTTTCATTTGAAAATCCCCATCAAGTCCACAGACATAAACAAATTTATTCATAGAAAGTAATATTTCAACTGATTCTTTTAAATCTTCGAAAAACTGTGCTTCATCAATAACAACACACTTGAATTTGCTGAGGTCCTTGTATTTCACTAAGTCGGACAATTTATTAAATCGTTTACAAGGTATCATTGTTTTATCGTGGGTTGATAATTTTTGTTCATGATATCTTTGGTCTTCATCGTAATTTACAACCAAAGTTGAAATCTGAGCTATACAGTTGTGTTTATAAATATTAATAACTTCTGTGCTTTTCCCAGACCACATTGGACCAATTATTACTTTAAGGTATGCAGTAGGTTGACTCATTGTTGTTGGTATTATAATATTAGCCATTTAGTATATCAATTTATTTATTCTTATATTAAATATAAAGTATAATATTTAATCATATGAATGCATTCTCTCCATGGGTTGAAAAATATAGACCTAATTCACTTAGTGATGTGGTATTAGATGATACCAATAAGAAAATTTTAAATAATATATTAACAAAGAATTATTTTCCAAATTTATTATTTTATGGTCCACCTGGGACAGGCAAAACGACTACTATTATTAATTTAATTAATGCATATCAACAAAAATATGATCAAACAAACAAGGGCTTTAAAATACATTTAAATGCGTCTGATGATAGAGGTATTGAGATTATTAGAAATCAAATCTATCAATTTGTGCATACCAAAACATTATTTGGTAAGGGTTTAAAATTTGTTATATTAGACGAGGTTGATTATATGACTAAAAATGCTCAACAAGCTTTACGGTATTTGATACAAAAATATTCTGTAAATGTTCGTTTTTGTTTAATCTGTAATTATATTAGTCGCATTGATACTGCTTTGCAAAATGAATTCATTCGTTTAAGATTTTGCCAATTGCCAGCAGGAGATATATCTATGTTTTTAAAGAAAATTATAAATGAAGAAGAATTGAAAATTAATGATACACAATTATATTCAATTCAAGATTCATTTAAATCCGACATTCGTAGTATGATAAATTATATTCAAGCGAATCATAAAGAATTCGCAACATCCACATCACACACACATATAACCAATGATGTATGGGAATCCATAATAAATAAACTCAAAAATGTTGATGCTAAAGATATTATACCCTATTTTAATGAAATTAGTGTAAAATATAATGTGGAAAGCGTTGATATTTTACAAGACTTTATAAATTATTTAATAAAAACGAAACCATATGCGTTGATACCAAAATGGATTTCGGTATTTAAATTTATAATACATAGTGAGATTACAAATGCTGATTATTTAATTCCTTATGCTATTTATAATTTGAAAGAATTATATAAATTATTATAATAAGCCTTCATACGTATCTCCAATCTATTGCAAAATAAATTAGGGGATGGTTGTTCGGGATAAAATTGGTTTCTTTTTAAACAGTACTCATTTTGAATACTATCTAATAATTTTGTTTTTTTCTTACGACAAATATCATTTGACAAAACTGTACGTTTTTGACATTGTTCCATTTTATTAATACTTAGAAAATAAATTGAATTAAGAGTTAACTTAAAGAGATTAGTTTAAAAATATTAATGTCAATTTTAAGCGCTGACCAAGAATGGGAAAATTTCTTAAACGGTGATACCCTACAAGACTCAAAGAATGAAATTATACATGGCAATGAAACTTTTATTCCTAAAGTAACGGAGATTTATATCTCGACACAGACAAAAATAGGTCATTTAAACCAAGAAATAGATTTAAAAAGTGTATTTTGGGATATTCCGATTATTTCATATCAAAGTGCTTGTTGTGGTGTTATTAAAAAACAAATAAAATTAAGTTGTGATACTAAAACTGAGAGTGTGCAACTTGATGAAAAAATCAAGCATACTGATATGGTCGTAATAAATACTATTAAATTTATTGACAATCCCACCGCCCGTAAAATTTTATACAAAGATGTGCGAAAAATAAATGTTGGTATATCAAAAAAAGACCTTATCAGTTACAGAACCAAAGTAAAAGGTGCATTTTATAATTGTTTTGTGGTAATCATGCGTATCCCCTATAATGGGGTATTTAAGGAAGTGCATATTAAAGTATTTAATACTGGAAAACTTGAAATCCCGGGTATTCAATCAGACGACTTTCTATTTCTAGCTTTAGACGCCTTAATTGCAATGTTAAACCCATTATGTTTAAAGCCTCTCGCATATAACAAGGATGACATTGATACAGTTCTAATAAATTCGAATTTTACTTGTAACTATTATATAGACAGGGATAAATTATCTAGTGTGTTAAAATACAAGTACCATCTTCATGTAAATTATGATCCTTGTTCGTATCCAGGAATTCAAGTAAAATTTTATTACAATTCAATGAAAAATATACAAAACGGAGTTTGTTCGTGTGAAAAACGTTGCAGTAAAAAAGGCAGCGGCAAAGGAGAAAATCAATGTTTAGAAATTTCTTTCATGGTATTTAGGACCGGGAGTGTGTTAATTGTTGGTCATTGTTCTATTCCTACCTTACATATAGTCTACAACTTCTTAAAAACTATATTGAAGGAAGACTTTAAAGATTTTCGAATAGAAACTGCGAAACCGCTTAAAAAACCAGAGAAGAAAAAAAAGAGAAGAAAGAAAATAATTATAATGGATGTAGAATCCAGTTAATATATCTTAAAGCAGACATTTCTTGCAGATTATTAATAGATGTATTATTATATAATTTTTCTTTCAATAATATTTGAACATCGGGTATCTCATTTTCTGCATATTTTCGAAGTTTTTTAATAAAAATTTCACAAATATTACTATATTTAATGGTATCTATATCGTAGGTTTGAAAAATTCGAAAAACAAATAAACACAATTCCGTTTTTCTATCAGTTAAAAAGTAATTTTTTTTATTAAATAATTTATCTGTTATTGAGGTTGCGCGGTCAATAGCAAAATGTATGATACTTTCCTTTTTAGAATATTTTAATCTATCTTTTTGTAATAAATGAAACAGTGTCGCATTAAATAATACAATAATATTAGAAATACTATTCAAAAATTGTTTATCATTGTTGGATTGAATAAATGTTTTTCTGTATACATTATTAATATCATATATTGTCTTCTTATACACAAATAAAGTGGCGTCTTTGGAATTTAATTGCAAATATGTATGTTGTAAGGAAACATCGCTGATTTGTCCTATAAATTCAATATAATAATATAAAGCTTTCTTGCATTGAAAAACTGTTAATTCTAAATTCTTTGTATACATTAACAAAAATTTAAAACTATGCATTATTGTTTCAACGCCTCGTTGTATTAAAAATAATAAATAAGCATCATCTTGAATAATCATATTTTCCACCACGTATAACATATATTCGTTAATAAGTTCGACATATCTTCCCACATAGGTCTTTGTATCAGAGAATTCGAAATTCTTGTTGTAATTATCCGTATTACTAATAATCAACTTTTCAGCCATATATACTAAAATCTCATTTTAAAATCACGCACAAAACTTATTTATTTATTTTGAATGAAATAAGTATTTAAAGATTATAAAGACCTTTAAGTTATAATGTCCGAAGAAAGTGTTGTGTCAGCCGAAAAGGAAAATAATTATAGATTACCTCATCAAACAACTTTGCAACATTGTGCCAAATTATCTATTGTAGAAGACAAACCTATTATGTTTGACTATTGGACGGGTTCGTTAGATAAAGACGTTCTAATTGGCGTAAGAGATTCTGGAGAGAAGCTGTTAGTTAAAAGCGAAGATGAATATACAAGCCCTATTTCTAAAATATATAAAGTGGAGTCCGAATATATTATTATCACGGAAAACTCAATTTATATGATTAGTGCCGAAGTTGATACTAAAAGAATTTCGTAAATATTCATAATATAATAACCTTTTTTATATTATGAGCCAAATGGAAATTGAGATTAATGATATATCTAATAATATATCAACCGACTCACCCGTTATTGATACTAGTGATTTAGATTTATCTTATTTGGACGATGATACGATAATAGATGTAAGTGGTAATAACAAATTAAACACATCTAAACCAGAGCAGCTTTTAGTAACAACTAAAATGGCGGGTTTATTCCCAACCACTTCTAATAGTAGAAAAACATACCAAACAACACATATGAAACGACATAAAGTAATGTTAACTGCTTTGAAAAAATATAAAAAAAAGAAAAATGAAGAAGAAAACCAACCCATAGACAGACAGGGTAAATTTTGTTTTAATTCCGCAAAAGTTAGTTTTCAAGAAGTCGAAATCGAATTAGGTGAAATTTATCATAGTTACAATGAATATTTCTCTTCCGCGATGGATATTTTAGCTAGTTATGTGAAAGGTCAAAAAATTATCTATATGGAAGCAGAATCCTATTGTCAAACAAGGTTAAATAAATTAATGTTCCCCTCTATATTTATATCCGCTGGCGCATCCGTATGTGCTGCGGCTTTAAAAGGGGCAGACTGGGGAGGCACTTTTTTAGCCTCGCTTAATGCGGGAATATCATTTCTTCTTGCCGTAGTTAGTTATTTGAAATTAGATGCCCAATCCCAGGCTCATAAAACATCCGCTCATCAATATGATAAGTTACAATCCATATGTGAATTTGCCTCTGGTTCATTGTTACTGTTTACAGATATGACTGGTTTTGATAAAAAGGGTACCCCCAAAGAAAGAGAAAAACTCCAATTGATAGAAGTTGGTGCCAAAATCCGAAATACTCTTGAAGAAATAGAAACTAAAATCAAAGAAATCAAAGAAACAAATCAGTTTATTGTACCTCGCGTTATTCGATACCGATATAAAATAGCATATAATATTAATATATTTTCAGTTATTAAAAAAATAGAAGGTTTGCGTAAGCACTATGTAACATTTATACGCGACCGGATTAATCAAATCAAATTTCTTAAGTGTCAGCATAATAATATGATAGATAATGGTGTTTCTTTAACTGACCAGAATCTTATTAAAATAAAGCAACTTATAGATCAAGAATATTTTGAAAAAAGTTACGGATACGAAAAGATTTTATTATTGCGTTCTGCATTTAGTATCATTGACCAATTATTTTCCGATGAAATGGCATATGCAGATACTTTAAGATTGCGATCCTGCTCCGAGTGTTGCTATGAAAAATTAGCTAGACCAGAGTATAAAAACACATTAACACATTTAATAACAGACCCATTCGGGGCATTGGATAGAAAGAGCAAAACGAGATATATTAATTATATGAAAAAGATGAAACAACGATATGATACATCTGGAAATATATTTGCTGACACAATGGATATTTTAAAGCATGAAAACCAGCATCCTCATCAAACACACGGGTGCTGGGATTTCGATAAACATGAAAAAGATGTCAGTTGGACTGAAACATTTGGAATACCATTCTATAGCAAGGGAAATATTCACGAACCATCAGATAGTTGTATAAATAAAAAATGCTTTTATTTTTCAACATTTACCGTTATTGCTATTTGTGGTATTGCCATGGTAATTTCATATTTAGCTATCAATCTCTCCAAATAATTATAACTTGGCTATAAAAACAGGAATTCTATAGTAATGTTCATTCATCTTAGTAATATTTTTTTACTTCTTTCTAGTTCCTCGTCTTCTTTTTCGTTTAGTGCCTTTTTTTCGGCGGGTTTTCCTGCCTCCTTTTCTCGTTTCCTTTTTTTTTGTACTTTTTTTTTCGGACACTTTCAAAAATCCTAATATCTCTTGTAAAATATCCTCATTCAACTTATAATTTTCTTCTCCTATGATATCAACTACTTGAGTATACCATTTATTTTTACAATTTTCCAAACAATGCTCTAAGAGTGTATTGTTTCTTTTCCAGATTTTAAACCTTTTCTGTTTAAAAGAATGTGATATACTCGGTTGTTCTCCCTTCGTTCTCTTGCGAAAATATGGTCTCTTTTCAATTCTTCCTTCGACATAAAGTTTGTAACATTTCTCTACACATTTTAAATACTCTTTTGTAACTGCACTTAATGAACCCCTAGTTATTGCTTGGAACCACACTATCTTATCAGAAATTGGCTCTTTTTCCTGATGTGGGGTTACTGTGGTAATTGGTATAGTTTCCATTATATAATAACTATATAATAGAATTAATAAAAGGGTTACTAAAAGATGATTAACAAGAAGGAAGAGCTGCTAAACATAATTTAATCTCTCCAAGAGAAGCAACAGAGTACTTAACAATAAGAGGAAGGTCATTCTCCAAATACATCTCAATCGTATTGCATAAATTAGTACATTTGATGAAATAACCTAGATTTTTAAGCGAGAATTCGCCCTGAATAACATGAGATGCTTTCTGTTTCTGTAAGAATTCCATATTACCGTCCGACTCTGAACGCCTGATTTCTGCAGTAGCAAAAGGTCCTTCGCACTTGAAAATTAGTTCGCTGCCCACTGATTTAATTTCTAGTCTCTCCGAAATATTGGATAAGTCACGAATAATTTTCTGAAAATCCGTTGATGGCAGAGTAATAATAGATGAGAACGGGACATCTGGAACTTGTAGCTCTTCCTGCTCGGGTTCGATTAATTTCAGTTTTTGAATTTTACATTGTTTAATATCACCATTTTCAAATTTCAACCCGAGATTATCAACCACGCCTTCGCTGTATTGTTTTTCTTCAATATAAATGGTTAAAGTATCATCATTGTCAATGGTATTAATAAGTTTGAAGAGATGGAACATATTTACACCAATAATTATTTTTGGATATTTACAATAGTAATGTTCAAATTTTTCCGCATCTAAAAATAAATGCGCCAAGATAGTATGAGATTTATCCATATTTACAATTCTAATGCCATCAGGTTTAAATACAATATTAGTTTCTAATAATATGTCCTTCAATGCCGTCATTAATGTTCGAAATGGTGCAATCTGAACTGTTTTTATTTCAAGCACATTAATATCAGTCATATACTAATTTTTGACTTGAATCTTTAACTACTTATTTGTCTTTATAAACTAATGGTTAAATGATAATTCACTTAAAATCATAATAACTAATATTAGATATATGAGTTTGCAAAATATGATTGATAGTATTAATGAGCTCCATACAAAATATAAGGACCAGCCTGATGTATTATGTAAGATGGAAGAATATATGAATAAACAATTGCCTCACGCATTAGATTTGTTTGTAGAAAGAATCAACAGAAAACATAATCTAGAAAAACAAAGTAATATTTATATCGACAAATTTATAAACAACCCTGAGCAACAATACTTTTATATCCCACATTCAGACCTCTTTATTTTCTATAATGGAGAGAATTATGTTTTAATAAATGAAGATACTATTTGGCATATTTTACTTACTGATATTTCAACAAAACCGCATTTAATTCCGTGGAAACATAAAATCAAAAATTCAGTGATTAAAAAAATAAAAGAAGATAAGAGTTTGTTATCTAGTATCCCCGAATCTTGCACCATTCAATATATTATTCAACATTTAACACCTATCTTATTTCGTTCTAAGTCTGAAGCTAAATATTTTTTAACTTTATTGGGTGATAATATATTAAAAAAATCTACTCAAATTTGTCAATTTGCGAGATTAGAAAGCAAAGATTTTTTAACGTGCTTACGTGATCATATGCAATGTATATTAGGCACTCAATGTTTACCTATAAATACTATTAAATTTAAATATCATAATCAAACTTTTAAAGATTGTAAAATAATTAGTTTTAATGATTCGGTTAAAATTCGTTCTTGTTGGGATAGTTTCTTAAAATCTCATATATTAGATATAATAGCGGTAGCATGTCATTATTCGAATCAATTTCAAAGTGCTAATAATTATATTGAATCACATTGCCAGCATACAGAAGCAATCGATTCCATTAGTTATTTATCAAAAACGAATAGCGAACTATTAATTAATAAATTCATATCGGAGTGGTTAGAACCATCAACCGATTCCGGAGAGATTAAATGGGTTGAAATGTATTATTTATGGAAGAGTTTTATTCGTACAGAATGTCGATTTCCCATAATGCCAGTATACATTAAAAATCTAAAAACAGCATTAAGCGCTCAACTAAATTACAATGAAAGTTTAGATTTGTATTCTACAGTAACGAGTTCCAAATTATCATATGTAAAAACATTTCAAAGTTTCTGGAAGGAAACCATCATAGAAGGCGATGATGAATTTGAAATTAGTGAATTATGGTCATTATATTTAAAATGGATGCTTGAAAAAGGTGCCAACGTAGAGGTTATTAATGAAGAGAAAATGCATTTTTTATTAGAACATTTTGCAGGTTCATCAATAACGGGTAATTTTATAACGTCTATAAAATGTAATTTATGGGATAAACAGGCCGAAATGGAAGATATAATAAATCAGCTAAAGGTTGACTATGATTTTTGCCAAGAAGAGGATATATCAATCTACAAATTATACCAGGATTATTGCAAAAGAATACTTGATACCACTTCCAAAAGGACAGTGAGTAAGAAATATTTTGAAAAATACATTACGAAGATAATTCCTTCGGAATACATTAAAGATAATCAATTGTTGAAAAAGTATTGGTCAGAGTTTTGAATTAGTTGCCACCATAATAACGACCTGTTTTTTTACTGCGCCGGCGACCTTTGTGATGGCGTTTGCCCATGGTTTTGCGTTTTGACGATTTGTGTCCCTTGGCAGTTTTTTTAACTGCTCCAAAGTGTCCTTTGCGAGTGAAATAACCTTTGTTATGAAGTCTTTTCAACATCATGGGTCCTTTTGCACTTTTAGCAGCGGATACAATACGCCCGTGCTTATTTTGTTTAAGATTTTTCTTAGTAAGCGCGTCGCCTTTAGGTTTAGCGGCGGAGGAACTTGTTTTGTATGCTGTCCCGTGGAAAACCTGAGCACGCGATCCTACTAACTGATCAAAATTTTGTCCGTTAATGTGATATTTGCCATCAGAGCCTTTGCTGTGTCTTTTTACCATTATATATTGTCATTAGAAAAAAACTTTTGAACGCGGTTTATCCTAAACATTTAATATTTTTTATATATAAATGTCAAACATCAGATATATCTTTTGAATCGTTAACAAAAGATAGTGGCGAGCTACCCCAACATCCAAAACATATCCTACTATAAGGGATAAAGTGATTAATGGAAGTTAAAGACATTTGGAAAGATTGCTAAACGAAGCTTGGTGTGAAGAATAAATATTTTAAAAAAATCAATGCAAGGATGTTGGGGATGTGGGAATTTATTGGATATGAATGTTCGAATTAAAAATTGAAATAATATAAAAAGGGCATATTATCATTATAATATAATGGCTGCAATCGGAAATACCGAATTATCCACCACTTACCAAAAGAAAACTCAGAAGGAGCATATCAAAGATGCTCCTGACACATATGTTGGTGCAATTGAACCGGATGATGTTAAAAATTGGTCATTTAATAATGAAGGTCAATTAACATTTCACAATTATACTTGGACACCGGGTTTGTATAAAATATTCGATGAGGGAATTGTAAATTGTAGAGACCATTTTGTAAGATTGCGCGAAAAAATCAGAGATAAACAAAAAAATATAATACCTGTTACCATGATTGATGTTGCAGTTGATAAAGAAACGGGTATCATTACATTTATGAATGATGGCAATGGTATTGATATTGCAATGCATCCAGAACATAAAATTTGGATTCCGGAGATGATATTTGGTCATTTGATGACTTCGACCAATTACAAAAAATCAGAAAAGAAAATTGTAGGTGGTAAGAATGGTTTTGGTGTTAAGTTGATATTCATTTATTCTAAATGGGCAAGGATTGAAACCGTGGACCATATTAGAAAAATGAAGTATGTTCAAGAATTCAAAGATAATTTGGATATTTTGGGAAAACCAAAAATTACCAAAGCGGCTAGTGCTAAACCATATGTTAAGATATCATTCTTACCTGATTATCAGCGATTTGGTGCGGATGGCATAACCGATGATATGTTTAATTTATTCAAAAAGAGGACATTTGATATTGCAGCGGTAACAGATAAGTCCGTAAAAGTAAGATTTAATCATCAAATGGTTCCGGTTCGTTCTTTGGAACAATATATTAATTTGCATATTGGTGAAAAATCCGAGACGCAAAGAGTATTTGAAACAGCCAATGCACGATGGGAATATGCAGTATGTTTATCACCGGTTGATGAATTTACCCAAGTATCTTTCGTCAATGGTGTTTATACTGGAAAAGGTGGTAAACATGTCGAGTATATATTAAATCAATTGGTTAGAAAGATAATAACATACATTGAAAAGAAAAAAAAAATTAAGGTCAAGGCTACAACTATTAAAGAACAACTTATGTTGTTTGTTAATTGTGTTGTTGAAAATCCTTCATTTGATAGTCAAACCAAAGACTATATGAATACACCGACAGCTAAATTTGGTTCAAGGTGTGAGATCAGTTCAAAATTTATTGATAAAGTAATTAAAATGGGTGTTATGGAAACAGCCATTAGTTTGACAGAAATTAAAGACCAAAAAGCAGCAAAGAAAACCGATGGCAGAAAATCAAAATCAATTAGAAATATTCCAAAATTAATTGATGCTAATTGGGCGGGGACTTCAAGGTCTAATAAATGTACGTTAATTTTATGCGAGGGAGATTCGGCCAAAGCAGGAATTGTATCAGGGTTATCTAAAGAAGATAGAACCTGTTTTGGTGTATTTCCATTGAAGGGGAAATTAATGAATACACAAGATAAATTGCAGAACAGAGTAAATGATAATGCTGAAATTGCAAATATTAAAAAAATTGTGGGATTGGAAACAAATAAATCCTATGATTCGGAAAGCGCAAAGAAACTATTACGATATGGACACGTCCTCTTTATGACTGATCAGGATCTGGACGGTTCACATATCAAGGGTTTATGTGTGAATTTGTTTCATTCACAATGGCGAGAATTGCTTGAAGTGGAAAATTTTCTAGGCTTTATGAATACACCAATCATTAAAGCTAAGAAGGGTAATGATGAATTAAGCTTTTACAATGAAGCGAAGTATAGAGAATGGAAAACCGGTAACAATAATGCCAAAGGATGGAATATCAAATATTTCAAAGGTCTTGGTACGAGTACAGCCAAAGAATTCAAAGAATATTTTGCTGATAAGAAGATTGTATACTTTAAACATAATGGTCAATCGTGCGACGATTCTATTGATATGGCTTTTAATAAGAAACGAGCTGATGACAGAAAAGATTGGTTGGGTACATATGATAAAGATGCTGTCTTAGATCCTGATCAAGGTCATATTTCATATGAAGAGTTTATTGATAATGAATTGATTCACTTCTCAAAATATGATTGCGATAGATCTATTCCAAATGTTATGGATGGAAAAAAGATTAGTACTCGAAAAATCTTGTTTGCTGCATTTAAAAGAAATCTAGTAAAAGAAGTAAAGGTTGCGCAATTTGCCGGATATACGAGTGAACATTCTGCTTATCATCATGGCGAAAAATCATTAGTTGAAGCGATTGTTGGGATGGCACAAGAATACGTTGGTAGTAATAATATTAATGAACTTTTGCCACTTGGTCAATTTGGTACACGATTACAGGGCGGTAAGGATCACGCATCAGAAAGATATATCTTTACAATGTTAAATCCAATTACAAAATATATTTACAAAGAAGCAGATTTGCCTGTTTTGAACTATCTGGACGATGACGGAACTCCTGTGCAGCCAAACTTTTATGCCCCTATTATACCTATGGTATTGGTCAATGGTGGTAAAGGAATTGGAACAGGTTTTAGTTATGAAGGACTGTGTTACAACCCCGTCCAAATTATTAAATATTTACAATGGAAATTGCACAAATCAGACAGTTCATCACCAAAAATCACACCGTATTATGAAGGATTTAAAGGAACAATAACTAAAATTTGCGATATTAAGGATGCGATGGACGTGAGCAAGATATATAAGAAATATCTTATTAAAGGCACATATAAAATTATTGGCGTCGATAAAATCCACATTACAGAATTGCCTATCGGTGTTTGGACGGATGATTATAAAAATTTCTTGGAATCGATGATTGAAGAACCTTCCAAGAAATCGAAGAAGAAACCAGTTGTTAAAAATTATACTGATATGAGTACGGATACAGAAGTTGATATTAAGATAGACTTAATACCGGGTGTAATGCAAAGATTGTTGCCTAAAAAAAGCGATTATGGTTGTAATCAATTGGAAAAAGCATTGGGACTTTATACTACGCGCACTACAACAAATATGAATTTGTTTGATTCGGAGCAACAACTGAAGAAATTTTGCACAGTATATGAAATTATTGAAGCTTATTTTACAAATAGAAAGGCATTATATATTAAAAGAAAAGAACACCAAATACAAGTCCTTGAACAACAATTAATTAAATTATCTAACAAAGCGAAATTCATCCAAGAACAAATTGTAGAACCACCGACTTTGGTCTTGAGGAAAAAGAAAAAACAAGAGGTCATTGCACTTCTTAAAAGTAAAAATTATGATGTTATTGATGAGGATAATGACTATAAATATTTGCGAACGATGACAATTGATAGTGTAGAGGAGGAAAATGTCGCAAAATTATTATCTGAGTGTGGCAATAAAGAAATCGTGCTGGAAATCTTGAAAAAGAAAAGAATTGAAGAAATATGGTTAGAAGAATTGGAAGAATTATCACAACAATACAATATTTATAGAAATGCACGAATTCGCAGAGCAGCAGGAGTGTCTACTGATAAAAATAAGATTAAAAAGGTGAAAAGAGTAATAATAAAAAAATTGACTTAGATGTTAATTAGATATTTATATATATAATCATGGCACACTTAACTTTTCATAACGACACCGTTTCTATAAACCATATTTGGTATCAATCTCAGAAAAATATGATAGCGACTGTATGTATTAAATTGGGTCAACATGATAAAATTGCAGAGTTGACGACGGCTCTTTTGGGAGACCCGGTAAAGATTAAACCTATGAAGGACCCAGAGAGACCAAAGCGTCCAACATCTGGTTATTTGTACTTTTGTCAGGACGCTCGTCCTGCTATAATGACAAAGATGAGTAAAAATAATGCAAAACTTGTATTGGGTAATATTGCCAAGGCTCTAGGTCAGGCCTGGAAGGAATTGTCTGATGATAAACGCAAAGTCTACGAAAATAAAAGCAAGATAGATAAGGAAAGATATGAAGTGGAAATGGATCAATACAATGCGAATCATTAAGCGCAATGCGAATCATTAAGCGCAATGCGAATCATTAAGCGCAAAGCGAATCATTAAGCGCAAAATTTAAATATTTATAGTTCTAATTATATTGGTGACAGTAACCAAACCTTTTTTATTGGTTTTTTTAATAAATTTAATACGTGTAACATCAATATCTATTTTTGATATACTTGCGTGTTTTGAATGCTTTTTTGTTAAATAAGCGGCATGTTTTACAATTTTATTATGAATTCTTTTTCCAGAAGGATTGATAATTATGCAGTGTGGAGAAGGGGCATTTGAAAGATGCAACCAGTAATCTTCGGGAGAAGCTTTAGCAATAAGTTCGTCATTTTCATTTTCATCTTTTCCGATTTGAATTATATATCCTCTAAATTGTTCTTCGAGCATGGTAAATATTGATTATATTTTAATAAAATAAAATCAATTTAAAACCACGGTTTAAGCTCTAATGTTGTGTTAGAATATGTTGATGTTGGTCTTTCAATGGGTACTACTAATGTACTGACATCATTTTTATATTTAACATAGCCTTGAGCTTCGCCGAAAATTTGCGGCACAGCATAATCAAGAACTAATTTATTTAGTACTGTAACTTGTTCTCTAATTTGATTAGGTAGGTTTGTTGCACTTTGAAGAAATATACTTCTCATAATTATCTTTAATGTATCTTCATCTTGATCACCTATTAAAAAGCGTCCATTCGATGATTTATATACACCAGCTTTTAGACCATTTTGAATAATTCTCACATTTGCACCACTAAAAAAAGTATTGGATAATAAATTGTCTTTCCAATTTCCAGTAAGTGCGGCACGATATTCAGTAGATTTACCAGTGGGAATTTTATCATGTAGACTAAATCTATCACCGGGATTATAGTTTAGTATATCGACTCGACCATTTGTTTGCATTTATATTTAACAAGAAAAAAATATATACTAATTTTATATAATGACTTTTCAAAAAACAGTGTTAGTAATAGCGTTAGTTTTACTTATTATATCTCTTATTGTGATTGGATTACTTATTAAGTCGGCTACATTAAGTGCTAAATTCCCTCCAGAAACTGGTAAATGTCCTGATTATTTAAAAGCTCAATTATCTAATGGAACATTAACTTGTACCAACCCTCAGAATTTAGGAACTTGTGGCAACGATTTCGTTCCAGTGGGTGGTTCGGATGTAGGAAGCATTACTGCTAATTGCAAAGCAGCGAAAAATTGTGGTCTCACGTGGGACGGTGTTACTGATGTGCAAAATAATGAAACTGGTCAACCATATTGTTAATTTCATCAAAAAAATATGAAATTAAATCAGTTCTCTCCAGAAGACTTATGTTGTAAAATTACATGTGTTGACATAGGTTCGTTTAAAATCTCGAAGAATGTAAAGAAGTATTTGAGTAGAAAGCCATATAAAAAAATCATGAGTAACATTATATCATGGAGCAATTAAATATGAATACAATTTTAAATAGGGTGCAAAAAGAAAAACAATTGCAAGATATACTAAATAAATTTGAATTGGAAAAACATTTGATGCAAACACGGCGGGGTGTATATATATATGGAAGTCCGGGTTCTGGAAAAACTTGGTTTGTAAAAGAGATACTAAAAAAATTAAACTATGATGTTATCCTTTTTGATGCCGGTGATTTTAGAAATAAAACTGTAATTGATACTATTACTAAACACAATATGTCAGATACTAATATCCTCAGTTTATTTAAAAAAGAAAAGAAAAAATTAGCTATTATAATGGATGAAATTGATGGGATGAATAGCGGAGATAAAGGTGGCATTAATTCACTGATTAAACTGATTCGTCCTAAAAAAACAAAGAAACAAAAAAAAGAAGATATAACTATGATACCAATCATATGCATTGGAAATTATCATATCGACAAGAAAATTAAAGAAATGATGAAAGTTTGTGTACCTATTGAACTTAAAATACCAACCACTAAAGAGGTTACAACTATAGTGAAATTATTAATGCCAAAATTAGAACCATGTTTACTTATTAATATTACCTTATTTATTCAAGGAGACCTTAGAAAATTAAAATCAACATTTGATATTTATACTAATCAACAAAGCATACTTAAAAACAAATTAATTCATAATTTATTTCAACCCAAAGCTTACAATGAAGATACAAAAGTAATAACAAAAAATTTATTAAATAATAAATATTCTATTAATGACCATATTGTTATAATGAATGAAACAGATAGAACAAGCGTCGGATTGTTATTTCATGAAAATATTATTGATGTTATTGAATCTACAGATAAGAAAGAAAGTATTCCATTTTATATAAAAATCCTAAAAAATATATGTTTTGCTGATTATATTGGTAGAATAACATTTCAAAAGCAAATTTGGATATTTAATGAAATGAGCTCTTTAATTAAAACGTTTAACAATAACAAAATATATCACGATAGATATGGACCAAATCCCCCGGTATTCAATCCACATGATGTAAGATTTACTAAAGTATTGACTAAATATTCAACTGAGTATAACAATATGCTATTTATACAAAATTTATGCAATCAATTAAATATGGATAAAAAAGATATGTTTTCTTTTTTTATTAATTTACGAAATAATTATACAGTAGAAGAAATATATGAATTATTTGATAATGAAAATTATAATATTAATAAACTAGATATCAATAGGATATACAGATATCTAGATTCGTATACATTGTCAGATTAACTATTTTTTTGACAATAATCTAAAAGACCTTGCGCATTTCTAGGTCCGCTGTATGTATCTAGTTTCTTACCATTGGAATCTAATAATAATATAGTTGGGAATCCTTCCACTCCATACTTTTTAACTAACGCACGGTCATCATCATTTTCTACTGATTTCGTTACAATGGATGTATTATTTTTCTGATTAAATTTATCCCATTCCGGCATTAATTTTTCACAATGTCCGCAACCTTCCATGTGCAACAAGAGCAACGATTTTCTTCCTTCAAATCCTTCCGTTGTCGCGCCGTTTCTTATTAAGGGTAATACATAACCAAATAGATTAACTGCGATAACAAAAATTAAAAAACATTTGATGGTGGTTTTAGCATATTGAGATAATTTCATTATATTATAGTAAGAGATTTTATTGTTCTGTATAAAATTTAACCATTTCTTTATCTTTAATAAAATTTTTAGGGGTTAACTTGGTCTTTTTAACATATTGAGGATTGGGGTTTTCTAACAAACGCGATTTATCAAATGTATTAGCATCGTGTGCAAAAACTAAAATACTTTTCATAGGATTTAATTGAACAAAAGGTATGGTATAGTTTTTGAGAAAGTGTTTTTCTTCGGCCATTTCAGCATCATCTTCATAAGATGTTTCTTTTAGTAGTCGCCGCCAAAAACCGAAAGTACCCGCCGTCGCGTGATTAGGACCATAAGGACCAAATAAATATATCTCTTTTTGTTTATGAAAATAAATATAGATAGCACTGCTACCACACGCCTCGGCTGTAGGTTGCGACCGTAATCGATTCACGACATGATTTACTCTGTCGGGTGGATAATAATCATCATCATCCATATATACAATAATATCACCTTTCGCTTTTGAATGCATGTAATTCCTTTTTTTTCCCAATTTCATTTTTTCCTCCTGGTAGAAATATTTTACGCCTTTTACCCCTTCAAATAAATCGCCGACTGGATCAGTGCCATCGTCTACAACAATCCATTCTATTAATTCAGCAGGATAAGTCTGTGCTTGAAAACATTTGATTATAAAAGGAATAAACCTTCTCCTGTTGTATGTTGGAGTGCAAATACTAATAAACGGTTTTCCATTGGCCGAAACCTTTTTTTGCTTTCTATTTTTTTTTCCCATATAAAATTATTATGGTTAACCTATTAAGTATTTATTCATATTAAATTACATTATCCATAAATACTCCCCTCTCTGGACAACGATTCCGTGTGCAAATGATACTGCAACTTCGACCAACCAATCAACAAGAATTGTGAATGGATTGAATGTGACAGTGGGACTCATGTTGGGAGTTTGAAATTCGACCAACTATATTAAATTTCTCATCAAGTATACAGATGCTTTCGTCCTGCGAGTGTACCTTTTCTAGATAGTATTGGGTACCGCTAATAGTAATTTTTTCCAGATGATGACGCGTCATTTTAACATTAAGGGTCAACCAACCACGAATGAAATCACCTTTCTCTGCCTCACCCAACTCCTTATTACTTATTTCTATCCTAGATGCCAATTTCTCAGAAGTATAGTTTATATGTTCGCCATCTTCGAATTGGATTTTAATTTGAATTTCACCAATATAATTATCAACAGCTTCATTGTCAAATTCATATTTACCTTTTGGTTTTGAAAATATAAGTCTTCCATTATCTCTGTGTTGTTTTAAGAAAATTTGAACAACACTTCCCCTATAAAATTTTAGTGTTGTCCCCATTATTGGCACCGGCATGTTAAATGATAAAATAACCTGTTGTCCTTGTTCAAATCCACACATTTTTTTGAGTTTTCTCCTCTCTTCAATAAATAGATTTGCTTTTTCCAAATGTGCCCTCTTTTTTCTTTTTTTTTCAAGCATATGATAGCGTTTTTTATAAAATGCACTTTGAAATTTAATACCAAAGTTATTTTTTTCTTTGGGCAAATAGTCCAATAGTGCTTTTTGACCACCACTATACATATATACCCACGTATTTGATGCCACTGTTTCGAATTTATTAATATTTTTAAGCCACGTTGAAACAGGGTTTTTACCAGAGAATTTTGATATATAACCGTTTCCAGTAGTAAAACAAACAACCACGCTTTTGTTTTTAATATTCCATTCCCCGAATCTATAATCAAAAGGACATAGTTCCCTCCTCCTCGTTATAGAATTCCATTGTGTAAATCCAGTGAGTTCCAGTCTATTAGACGACCAGAATCGCCTGCATAATTTTTTTTGCTCCCGAATAAATGATAAGATTCTCAAATTATTTCTATTAAACCCTCCTTTAAAGAATTGTTCCGTAACTTTATCCCAATGTTCTCTCTTATCGATGCAAAACGCATAAATTATTCTTACAACATCTTCGGGCAAATTCTTAAATGCGTATATCATTGTTCTTTTAAGGTCATTAACTTTTTTTAGTGAATTCAATTTTTTAATTTACTGATTTAACAAAGGGGCAAATGCATATAATACAACACCAATAAATGATATAAAAGCACCACCTAATATAATTTCTCTGTATCCGTCATTTTTCATAGATAACCAATTCGATTTAATCCAAGTATCACCACCTCTAAGTGCGGGAATTACGAAAAACGATCCTAATAATTCTATGGGTTGGATGAATAAATTATAAATAACTAGCACCCATGTGCAAAAAAATCCCCATATACATCCTGCAAAATTCCCTTTGAAAATATGTTGCAAGAAACCACCCCATATTGTCGAGATTAGAATGATTGCCGGTGATAATAATATCATGGCAAAGAATATCACAGGGATAAATAATGTAATTACAAATCTTATTACCCAATATACCGTATTGCCCATTTCAGGATTCATTAGATTGGCAAAAAATAAGAATAAACCTTGTATAAATTGTCGAGGAATCGACCACGCTTTCATTTGAGACGACCCCAACCAATAATTAAACCCAAACGGGAAGTCTTTTTTCACTTCATCATATGGCCACCCAATATTATTACTATGCATATCAAATGGTTTCCACCCATCGCCACCAATCTGCAGATTAAACTTCGCCAATGGGTCGTCTTCAGCTCCACCACCCTTCATCGGCTTTTTTTTACAACATTTAACACCTCTGGACAATCCTATTAATCCACCACTTAGTGTACTCATAATAATATTAAGGAAGGCTTGGAATGGGTCCATATCATATTTCCCACTACTAGAATTATAAGGTGGCGCATTTTCATCTGTGGGATAAGGACACGGTTTATCTGGGCTATTTTTATACATACAATTTACAGTTTCAATAATGACTGGCAATTGCCAGGAACTTAGTGTAAAAATGGCGACTGCTAAAATAATTGAAAATAACCCCTGAAAAATTTTCTTTGCTATTACCTTTGGTTGTTTGGGGTCTTCAGCTTGTTCTTGATTCCCTCTTAATGTGGTATTAATATCAGTCATATACATTCTTATTATATTAAATTATTGATTATAAACAATGACTAGTCAATATAATTGACTAAATATGTTATTTAATTATCTAAATTCAAATCTCTTACCATTCACCAATCTGAAATTATAATTTAGATTATTTAGGGTGTATAAAGTCAAAGTACATCTCATATTAAATATATATTTATCTATTGGTATATATATATTATGAATTTTGTAAAAATATTCGTTAGTTTAATGATATTATTTGTAGCTGTAAATTTACTATTAACAATGTATAACTTTCTTAATAGAAAATGGAGAGAAGGTTTAGAGAATGCCGGGGACGAATGTGGTCCAGATAGTTATTGTAAAACATGGAAAAATCCTCCCATTTGTCACGGAACTAACAAACCATGCAATGCACCAGGACAAGTGGGACAAGAAGCACCAGGACAAGTGGGACAAGAAGTTAAATCCATGGTCTGTCCCAATGGATGCACGGCCCCCAGTGAATTAACTGGCAATTGCGATTCTCTTGAAAAAGATGAGAATGGTAATTATTATAAAAACTGTCCTTATGAATGTAGCGGTCCCGGTTGTCAATATGATCAACAGTGTACAGATTGTGGCGCATTTAAAATAACCGGATTATGGGACAAAAATGGAAATTATATAGGACAAGATGAAAGCGTTCAAAAAACCGCTGCTAGCACTGTGGCGGGCGGTACAAGAACAGTGGGCACGCCAGACGGCACATTAGATGCTGATACAGCTGACGCATATAATCAGGCGGGAGTATCAATGCCCACACCATCTGCCGATGAAACCGCGACATGTGATGTTTTAGCCATTCATAATAATTCGGCATATTCATCTACCTACGGACAATGGTTTCCTGGGCAAGTATCCAAATTGAATTTGTCTCAAACAAATTATGAACATGCTGGAAGAAAATTTTTAAATGAAGAATCGGTTAAAAAGGGCGTTACAACTCCACTAGTAATGGCCTCAGAAGCAGAAGTATTGGGTAGATTATTATGGCGAGTTCATTTAGCATCTATTACTCAAAATTGTATGAAGAATACACCCACATCTGTTACGACAACTATGAACGATGAATTGGCATTAATGAAGAAAGTTCATCAAATTCAAAATAGTAGAACTGAATCATCCATTTCAGGCACCGCTTGCGCAGTTAACACTTGCACACAACCTAAACAAACGGTCAATTGTCCTACAACAGGAATGATGACAGACAACAGACCCGGTGCAGATGCTACCAATTCCATTAATAGTACGGTACCTTATATTTCCGGAGGGGATAACGCCTATTCATTTAATTATAAACCAAGAAATCCAAATAAAAAACCAGCAGCTTACAATTCGGTTTGGGATATATTTTAAAGTATTTATCATTAATATATGAATGATAAATGCGATATTGAAAAGGGTATTCCAGTATTTAGAAAATCAACAGGCCGATATTATAATGAACCAACGTTTGTTGATATACCATTGACTCCGCAGACGGAAAATAGATGGAAAACTAAATTAAAAAATATGAGAGATGCCTTAGTTGAAGGAACAATGCAATCTAGCGTGTATGTGCCCATTGTGACAACTAAAAATATAAAACCACAAAAAAGCAGATGTAATAATTGTATAATCAGTTAACGAGCAATTAATAATCCTATGCTGCCATTTTCTATAACAATCATATTATAGCGTTCTTCCCATATGCGCAAATCAAAATTCCATTTATTTAATCTCCAGGTATCTTTTCTCACTCCAATAATTCCTCCTGAAGGATCACATAACACTTCCACATTGTTATTATCAGTGTCAAGCGGAGGCTGTATTGTATTAAATTCAAAGGTCACATATTGCCATTTATTCATATTTTGGGCTCCCGATGGTTGGTAACAATCTCTCCTACTTCGCGCTGAAAAATTATAAGCATACAAACCATTTTTTGCGAAACCATCTGTCCTTATCCACTTCTCCACAAAATTATAAACACCTTCTTCAAGTATATTTTCTCTATATTCGCTACCTAACAGAATACCCATATCTAATAGAATATTTTGTAAGTTACTAGAGTCAACAAGTGGACCAGTCTGTTTAAATAAAAATGGATGTACCAATCCCGGGGGACTAGTGCAATTATTAGACATATCTACTGGTTGAACGGATTGAATTCCTTCGAAAGGCCAATTACTATAATTAGTCCACTCGTTTCTATCATTTGCATCACTTCTTCTGAATCGAAATAAGAAACTAGGTACCATATCCCTGCAAGGAATATCAACGCGTCTAGATCCCGCGACATTTAAGAAATCATGTTCAAATGTTTCTCTTACTAAATATGTATGCTTATTAGCGGCGAAAACTCTTCTTTCATCTTGACTTAAAAATACATACGTTGACATTAGATGTATATCGGCATCCCAGTTATTTTTCTTGACATATCTTGACAAATTTTGTCGTTGTGTTAAGGTTTGCGGATTAATCACTATTCCTGAAGGATCCTGTGGTGGTTGTAAAAACCAATAAAGTTGGTCTATAGCACTTGCTGGATTCGGGGCTTTTCTTGGACCTTTACCAGTACCAGGATCAGGATTTTCAACATCTCTAATTGTATATAATTCTTTTATAGACCGTAATCTAATTCGAATATTTATCTCTTGATATTGTAAGGCTACCAAAGGTAGAGCTGTTTTACCACCACTATATGTGAACCAAGCCTCTAAAGGTATATATAAACGACGTCCCTTAATAGATGGTTGTACATCAGAACCTGAATGATTAGGAGGGGGGTTAGATAAAAAGTTAGCATTGGGGTAAAATCCACCATTTTGAAATGCATTAGCTGGGTCCGTAAATTGATTTATGGCACCAATCATTCTATCCCATAATACTTTTTTCCCCCCATCATCTCTCTGAATCGCCGCTTCTATATATTCTCCCGAATATCTAGACAGTATGTTAGAACCTGAATAAACTGTTATTTCCTTTATCATCAACGCTCCCAACTTATTTATCCATTGGAATTCATATGGAGTCATACACCCGCTTACATCGGTCTGCCAAAATAATGGACTCCAAATATCAGGTAAATTAACAACCAAATACGTATCCCATAATAATTCAGCATATCTCGGGATTTTGAAATTCATCTCTGTTTCACTATTAAAGTTTAGTGTTCGTTGACCCTCATAATCAATTCTAAAACGTTGAAGACCAAAATTAGTATATTTTTGGTAAGTGGCATTGAAAAAAGTTTTCGTTGGGTTCCCTGTTAATATTACATTTTCAGCGCCGTATGCGGCAATATTTAATAATCCTCCAGGCATCTTAAAATAATATAATATAATTATTTTAACTATAAGAAAGAGTTAATCATTATAAATTTCATTTAGGATAACAATAAAATATAAAAGTATATTATATATATATCAATGCCAGCACCAAAAGCATCAACCGCGGAAGCAGCAGTAGCAGCACCTGCAGCTATTATAAAAGGTATACAAGATACGACTGATCAGTTTATGAAAGACCCACAAAAAGTGTTATTAAAAGCCCAGAAAGCCATTGCTAAGATGGCAACAGAATATATATGGGTTGGTATTATTTTATTACTGCTATTCCTAACATGGTATTATAGACGTGAAATTAATAAAAAGGCCAATAATAATTACGCAATGGAATCTGTATATAACGATAAATCTACCGTAATTGGAAATATTAATTCTGCAGATATCAAATACAAGGTGGATGTTGTTAAGGGGACTGGTCATCTTAGAGATTATTATATTGCAAGCAGTTATAATAGTTGTTGTGCTGGTGATTTTCAAGATGGTTATGTAGATTTAGTACCGCTCCGCGAAGTTATTCATCAAGGCGCAAGAGTTTTAGATTTTGCTTTATATCAAGTAAACGGTGAGCCAGTAGTGGGCGCAGGTCCCACTGATTCTGATAATATAAAAGGGACATATAATAGTGTTCCTGTTGGCAGTGATGAAGGTATTCTAAGCACAATAAATAAATATGCATTTTCTTTACCTACCCCAAATCCAACAGACCCATTATTTATTCATTTTAGGGTAAAAAGCAAAGTAAATCCTCGACTATTCTATAAAAAATTAACCAAATATGTGAACCAATACTGTGGTTCTAGATTGCTTAACCCATCCTATGGGTATGAAGGAAGACCAGGTGTTAACGGTGGTAGCAAAAATATGGCAACGGAACCTATAATAAATTTGCGAAATAAAATCATTATTATATGTGACCAAGAAACAAATAATTTTAGAGGAACCGCTTTTGAAGAATTGGTTAATATGTCATCCGGTTCACCTTTCTTATCAGAATATAGAAATTACGATGTGCAATATACTCATGACCCCGACGGATTAAAAGAATATAATAAGAAAAACATGACTTTATCTATGCCAGATTTAAGTGCCCTCAATAATAATCTACCGTGTCAACTACATTTTTCTTATGGATGTCAAATGGTTTGTATGAATTATGCTAACGATGATTCCAATATGGCATTTTATTCAAATATGTTTAATGAGGCAAGAACTGCTTTTGTACTTAAACCAGATAACTTACGATACACAGTTGTTACTACATCTGCACCAACGCTTCAAAACCCAGAAGTGTCTTACAAAAAGAAACAGATTGATTTACCAATGTATAAAAGCACCATTTAATTTTTTTCCCACATTATATTAATAATGAAGTGTGAAAAAGGACTAACGTTTGAAGAATGCGAACTAGCAATTATACGACAAGCTGTTGACAAAATTGAAAAAAAATCAGGCCGCAAAATGCTTAATAACCCAGTGGTACAAGAGATAATTTCTATTGTCGAGAAATTTCTTGTTAAAACACAACGCGTTTGCTATGGTGGAACAGCCATAAATAATATATTACCCGAAGAATCACAATTCTATGATAAGTCTATTGAACTTCCAGATTATGATTTCTTCTCTCCAGAACCATTACAAGATGCAAAAGATTTGGCTGATATATTCTATAAGCAAGGATTTACAGAAGTTGAAGCAAAGGCTGGTATGCACGCTGGAACATTTAAGGTGTTTGTAAATTTTATTCCCGTGGCTGACATATCGTTCGTTCCAAAGGAATTATATAAGAAAATACATAAAAAATCAATTAATAAGGGCGGTATTTATTACAGTCCACCTAATTATTTAAGAATGCTCATGTATTTAGAACTTTCAAGACCACAAGGTGATGCTAGCAGATGGGAAAAGGTGCTGAAGAGACTTACATTGCTCAACAAAACATACCCTTTGCGCGGAAAAGATTGTGATTTCATGGAAATTCAACGTATGTTCGACTCTGAAAAAAAATTATCAGAAGGAATTGAAAAAAAAGTATTTCATATTGTTCGCGATTCATTGATAAACCAACAAGTAGTATTTTTTGGTGCGATGGCAAATCAAATGTACCTTAAGGATATTAAAAAATTTAGGCGTAAAAAATCACTCCCTATTCCTGATTTTGATGTGCTAGCTCTTGACCCAGAAACAACCGCCACTATTGTTAAAAGACAACTTACGAACGAAGGTATTAAAAATGTTACTATTAAAAAACATAATGGGGTTGGTGAAATTTTATCAGCACACTATGATATTCGTGTTAATGGAGAGACAGTTGCATTTATTTATGAACCATTGGCCTGTCACAGTTATAATATTGTATCCAAAGGAGGTAACAAAATTCGCATAGCTACTCTGGATACCATGCTCAGTTTTTACTTAGCATTTTTATATGTGAACCGCCCTTATTATGATCCACAACGTATTTTATGTATGTCTCACTATTTATTCAAAGTTCAACAAAGACATCGGTTGCAGCAAAAAGGGATATTGCGTCGTTTTAGCATAGATTGCTATGGTGATGAAAAACATACAAAAGAAAATGTTCGTGCAGAAAAAACTAAAAGATATAAGACATTGAGCAAAGACAAAGGAAGTAAAGAATGGGAATATTACTTCTTAAATTACAAACCTGGAGAGAAAGATGAAAAGAAATATGAAAAGAAAACCAGAAGGAGCAAGCGTGGTAAATCAAAAAGAAAGACAAGACGCAGAAAGAAAGGGTTTTTTAATTTCTAACTATTATATATGTCCGAAGCAAATAGTATAGATTCTGGTTATTTTCCTCTCCCTGCTCTGCTGCCACAACACAAAAATCATAATGAATGGAATATATCAAATTTAAAAAAAACAAAGAAAGAAATATTGATAGGAAAACTTTTAGCAGTTCAGAGGGAGAGAGCAAAGAGAAGAAGACTAACTCCAGAAAATCTAGCACAACATCGTTTAACACACGGAAACTCCATGGACGAAGAAAAAAATAAAACCACTGGGTTTGCAATGAAGAGGTTTAAAGAAAAAGGAGGAAGTAGAAAAACTCGTCGGAAAAGAAAGACTCGTCGGAGAAAGAAACGCAGAAAGACTAAAAAATAATTTGAATATATTTAAACATAATGCAAGTTATATTTAAATATGAATAAGGAAAAATTTGATAAGATTATACCTAACCCAACATTTGAATTAGAAAAAGAGGTCATTCATAATTCGTCACAAAAACGCCTGCCATATGAATCAATTAAATGGGTAAACGGTGGATGGGTCGTGAAAATGTGGGAAGAAAATCTACCAATTGTTCCACCACTACCAACCGATGAAAAAATTGATTTAGTTTCAATATAAATATACGAAGCAATTAACAAAATGAGCGGACCCTGGTATGAGTGCAATGGACCAAATGCGGAGGACGTAAGAGATGATATTTTAAACAGTTTTGAGGCGCGCGAAAAACTGTTTAATTGCATAATATTGTCAAAATATATTGATAGAATAGTTCCTATAACGCGCAATGATTTTGGTTCTTGGAGAGGATATGCAAGTTTTAGAATGAAAGAAAAGTTAATAAAACGAATAGAACTTTTATATGACGAAGAAATTTCAAGAAAAAAAATTAACAAATTTATAATGAATAGTGCTTGGGTACAAGATATGTTATACCGACCCCCAACAGAATCCACACCAGCGGGAAGAATGTATGCGGCAGTTAAAACTCATTTTAATCAAATGGTCAGCAGTGAGAACATACCCAAACAATCTCTGACTGAGATTTAAGCAGAATAGTGCCCATTGTTTCGTCGTGAATATGAAATTTTTTTCCTTTTAATCTCTCCAATAACTGTTCAAATTTATGCAATTCCAAATGCGTTTTTAATGTTTTTGTTACTTGGGCATATATTTCTTCAAGGGTTTCAAAATAATCCAAATCTAGAACAACTTCGTAACCTTGAAACAGTTCATCGGATATTTTGAATGTTACAATAGGCATTTATAATTAAATGATAATAATCTTAAAGTTAATATTATCATTAATAACATATGAACGGTCATAGATTAACTTTTGACCAAATGTTTAAGAAAATTCTTTTAGCTACCGCCGAACGGTCGCCATGTCATAGGCTCCAAGTTGGATGTGTCCTCGTTAAGGACAATCGCATCATTAGTCAAGGTTACAATGGGTTTTTACCCGGTGCCGCACATAAATCCGTTGTAAGGAATAATCATGAACAGGCCACCGTTCATGCCGAACAGAATTCTATATGTGATTGCGCGAAGCGAGGAGTTAGTTGTGAAGGTGCAACCGCATATATAACCCATTACCCGTGTATTATCTGCACGCGTTTATTATTAGCTTCAGGAATCAAATATATTAAATATTTAGAGGATTATAAAAATGATGATTTGGTAAAATTATTTACCGATGAGTTAAGCGTGAAAATAGAACAATTAATTTAATATTTGTAATATATATATATATGGCAAGTCTGACAGGACAAGAAGAAGCAAAACAGTTACCACAAAATAATAAATCCAAACGGATTGCGAAAATGAATGCTTTATCAGAGTTTATTCCACAAAATGCCGTAGATGGTGATGGGGATGCGTTCCATGGACCGGGTGGATTAATTGCGAATTTTAATAACTATGATGCTGGTACACAAGTCACAGTTCTTGCAGAAGCTATTGCGGTTATAGATGCGGGACAAGGAGTTTACCAACCTCAAAGTCCAACTTATAGTCCACCACGAGATAGTGATGCTATGGAAGTTGATGATGATGAGGGGACAAAACAAGACCCAGGTTTAAGGATTCGTGTTCCGCCACAACAGCAAGCGTCTGGTGGTTCAGGTGGAAGTCCAGATATAGTTCTTCAAGCCGCGCAAAATCATGCTCTTACTATACCAGTAGACCCCAATGTATTTTTACCTTATCAGAGACGAGTTATAGAAGCAATTAGACAAATTGAGCAACTGCGCCCTAATGATCTACCAGCTGCTCAAGCGAGAGAATTGCGTCGTGTTATTCAAGTTGTTTATGAAATATTTTTTGGAGTTGATTATAAAACCGGAGGACCAACAGAATTTTATCAACAACATGGTGCAGCACCCATTACGGGAATGGACCCTGCTCAGTTAACCCAACAGGCTACACAAGCGCGCCAGGCACAAGCAGCAGTTGCTCAGAATGCCGAAGCCTCTCTCGGTTTTCTTAGAACATTTTTACAACCACTTTTTCAAAGAGCCAATGACCCAGCCGTTGCAGCCGCTTTTACCAGTTCTTGGCAGCAACAGGGAGCAAACACAAATATAGCCGCGCCTTTAAATGATATCACACGCTTAATGACCGCTGTGCAAAATATTCACATAGCAGGCGCACATCTTGTTCGAAGTGATCCTTTATTTATAGCAAATCGCAGTGAAAGAGTTCAACAAGGTGATTTAAGAGTCAGAAACTGGTATGAACGAATTGGTTATTGGATTGCATTAAATGGGTACGCTTCGTTTCGTAATATGGTATCGAGCTTTGGCCGACTTGGCACAAATTTAGCTTCGCGATTGGATGAAATTATGCCTGCTGCCTATAGAAGTTCAAATCTTGCTATCCAACAATTTGAAACAGCTCTTAATGAATACAATACTATATATCAAGGTTTGCCGTCATGGGCCAGACTATGTTGGACTCTACCTTATCCTCCCGGTTCTATTGAATATAATCAAGCAGTATCAAGATCTCTAAATAAACCCGGGTCGGAAGAATTACAGGATGCAATGAACTTGGCTACACGTGGTGATGTACAGGGAGCATTACAAAGGTTGAGAGATGCTCGCGGTAATGTACTTAACAATCCTGCATCAACATATCCAGCATTTTTAACATTAACTGGCGGAGGACAAGTTAATGGTCCATTAATAGCTTATTATTATGCATTGCATGGAGGAAGAATGTTATATGAACAAGAGGGACGACAATGGCTCACAGATGCTTTTAACAGTAATCCAGGTCATTTTATTCAAGAAATGGGTGTGTTGGTAGATACAATGGAGGAAATGCACAGACAATATCAAGCTTCTGGAGGAAGATTGGGAGAGGGATTTTTTGGCCAAAATCAAGCATGGCTAAACGCTACCCAAGCATTAGAGAGTCAAGATCCACAACAACGACAACAAGCAGCAGCACGTGTTAGCCAGGCATTTGGTAGAGGTCAGGTTGGGACGATTGCTAGAGGAGGAATTGCACGCATGTGTGAACCCGGTGGAGGAGGAAGTTCCTCTTTATGCCAGAAAATGAGAGGAACATTCAATCCACTACAAAGCACGCAACAAGGATCCAGGCCTTTAATGGGGCCCCAAGTATTAGGTGAGAGTGGTACTGGACAACGGGGTTTGAATGCATTTCATGAAAATGTTGCACGGCAAGGGACACGAAATGCCGGTGAACAATATGCCCAGGAACAACAGCAACAACAACAAGCTATAGCCGGGGAACAAGCTACCGCGGAGTTTCTTAAAACCTTGCGAGCACATTATGATGGCGCTAACCGTGGTGACCAATTCTGGACAACTTTTACACGAAAATCTACGAACAATCCTGAAGAATCAATAGAAATACCTGGTATTTTAAATATATTAAATATACCTGTCCAACTTTACGCCCCTGTGCCATCAAAAACAAGAAGACCTGTATCACCAAGACAGCAACAATTGACACCTTTATCACGTGCACAAGCTGGTGTTGGCAGAGGTCCTGGACTTCGTTTATGGCAATTATTAGTTAGAAATCTAAATTCGTTTAGAAATATTAAAAGTTCTGAGATGCTTTTAACAAGTCTTGGTCAAATAGGAACCGCGGTCGTAATGGCAGCTAGACAAAGAACCGGATTGAATGTTTTTGATAACCCAGATTTCAGTATGTCAGCGGATGAAGTTGGAACTATCGCACTTCAAATGTTACAAAATCCACTTTTGCGTG
>Ga0114918_10000129_pt1 | contig 59844 bp, 56 predicted proteins | sample LantaG_FD_87015 | JGI IMG/M metagenome (GOLD analysis project Ga0114918, IMG submission 87015) | Deep subsurface microbial communities from Baltic Sea to uncover new lineages of life (NeLLi) - Landsort_02402 metaG | ecosystem: Environmental > Aquatic > Marine > Oceanic > Sediment | place... | reverse complement strand
TTTTTTTTTCCCCCCCCGCCCCCCCCCTCCCCCCCACCCCCCCTCCCCCCCCCTTCCCCCCCCCCCCTTTCCCCCCCCCCCCCCCAAATCCAAATCCAAACCCCCAAATCCAAAAAAACAGCTTCATCCAGTCCAACCACTCGGTGATCATGTACAACAACACCATGATCTCCTTCAACATGCTCGAGGTCGCGCGCATCGCCGACGTGAAGCGCTTCTTCTACGCGTCGTCCGCGTGCATCTACCCCGAGTACAAGCAGCTCGACGTCGAGGTTGAGGGCGGCGGCCTGAAGGAAGGGGACGCGTGGCCCGCGCAGCCGCAGGACGCGTACGGTGAGTAGTCTTTTTAACTGCTTGTTTTCTATCGTTCCTCGGAGGCGAAGAAGAAAGGGAGAGAGACAGAAAGAGAGAAGCGGGGAAGAAGGGGAGAGAGAGAAAGAACCTTTCTCACTTTCGACAAAAAAAACCCGACTTTCGAAAAAAAAAACCCACCTCAAAAATCAGGCCTGGAGAAGCTCGCCTCCGAGGAGCTCGCCATGCACTACGACAAAGACTTTGGCATCGAGTGCCGCATCGCCCGCTTCCACAACATCTACGGCCCGCACGGCACCTGGAAGGGCGGCCGCGAGAAGGCCCCGGCCGCCTTCTGCCGCAAGGCCCTGACGTCGACGACGCACATCGAGATGTGGGGCGACGGCAAGCAGACGCGGTCGTTCACGTTCATCGACGACTGCGTCGAGGGGATCCTGCGCATCACCGCCTCCGACTTCAAGCAGCCCCTGAACCTGGGCTCGAGCGAGATGGTCTCGATGAACGAGATGATGGAGACGATCAAGGCATTCGGCGAAGGGGAGAAGGCCAAGCTGCCGATCAAGCACATCCCGGGACCCGAGGGCGTCCGCGGCCGCAACTCGGACAACTCGCTGATCCTCGAGCAGCTCGGCTGGGAGCCCACCATCAAGCTCGCCGACGGCCTGCGCCTGACCTACGACTGGATCAAGTCGCAGCTGGCCGCCGAGGAGGAGGCCGGAGGCGACGGCGAGAAGGCCGACTACGCCTCGTCGATGGTTGTGGGAACCACCGCGCCGAGGGAGATGGGCTCTCTGCGGGCCGCAGACGGCTCCGAGGGCCTCAAGAAGGCCGCTCCTGGGAGCCCCACGGTGGAAGCTGCCAAGGCCGCGGACAAGGCAGTTGGAGGGGCGCCGGCTACCCCCGGCCCGGCGACGCCGGACAAGCCGCTGGTGGTTTGAGAGGAGAAAAAGAGTTTTTTCGAAAGAGAAAAACCTCTATCTTTTTCGACCTTTTTTTTTCTATTGATTCCCAGTCCTTTTTCCGTTAACTTTCCAAAAAAACCGAATGCCCCCTCCTCCCCTACCTTCCATAGTCCTACTTGAAGTCGCACGCGCGCGGGAGAGAAACAAAAAACAAAAAAAAAGGAAATGAGAGGGAGTTGAGGGAGAGGGAGAGAGAGATGAAAACGAAACAAGAGTTTTTTGTTTCTTTTCGCTTTTTCTTTTTCCTTCCTCCTGTTTCTAAACAAAAAATCACAACAGATATATTTTTCCCCTTTCACTTCCAGCATTCCACACCTTTTACTCTGCGGTTTTTAAAAAATCATTACGGCGAAAACAGATTTGGAGAGAGAAAAGAGAGAGCAACAAACATTGAGGGAGGGGGGGAAAAAGCATGTGAAAAACAAACAAACCAGCTTCTACCTGGAAAAAAAATCAGTTTTTTCTTTTCTTCTCTCTCTCGGCGAAGTCGAATCTCTATTTTTTTATTCACACAAACGACAACAAAAAGACTCTCTCGTACTCTCTCTCGTAGTAAAAGAAAAAGAAGAAGAAGAAACAGGGCGGTGCGATTCGGAACTTCAAAAAAAAACGAAAACTTTCTTTCTTTCTCAGCAGCAGCTGCTCGCCCTTGCTGCTCCTCCTCCTCCGCCCTCCCCGGGCCTGATTGTCCCTCCCGCCCCTCCCGCTCCCGCCGCTGCCCCGCCTGCCCCGTACCCCACCTTGATACCGTAGCTCTCGTTCGAGACGTCGAACTCGCCAGAGGCGATCTTGGAGTAGATCGCCCTTGCTGTCCCGATGAACGCGTCCTCGACGTTGTGCGCGGTCTTGGCGCTGGCCTCCAAGAAAACGAGCCCGTGCTCCTTGGCGAAGGCCGCCCCTTCCTCCGTCGAAACGGCCCTGCGGTGCGTCAGGTCGGACTTGTTGCCGATCAGCATGATGGTCATGGCCGGGTTGGCGTGCGCGCGGGCGTCCTCGAGCCACGACGCGAGGTGGTCGAAGGTCTCCCGACGGGTGATGTCGTAGACCAGTAAAGCGCCTGTTCGATGTCATTTCGGGTCGAATTGGTGACAAGTAATCATGTGAGAGAGAAACGTGCGATCCTGGGATCCATGGTGGTAGTTTGGAGCTCAAAAACGGAGCGGAAAGAACCCCAAAAAACCTCACCTGCGGCGCCGCGGTAGTACGACCTGGTGATCGACCGGAACGACTCCTGCCCGGCCGTGTCCCAGATCTGCAGCTTCACGGCCTTGCCGTCGATCTGCACCGTGCGCGCCCCGAACTCCACGCCGATCGTCAGGTCGTGCACGGGCTGGAAGCGCTTGTCGGTGAACTGCAGCAGCAGGCACGACTTGCCGACGCCCGTGTCGCCGATGATGATGTACTTGAAGAGGTAGCTGTTTTTTTTTGTTTTTTTTTGTTTTTAAGGGTTTATAGAGGTTCTTGTGAGGTGGGGCCACGTTCGGGGAGGAGGGGGCGGGGGGAGCATCGGAGGGAGGGGCGCGGTTGGTCGGGGTTGGAAGAGAGAGTGAAGAAGAAGAAACGAGAGAAGGAGAAGCGAGAGAGACGAGGGGTGGAGCCGCAGCGATGCTGCGAGACCCTCTCTTCTTCCTTCCGTTTCTCTCTCGTCCTTGCTTTCCCAGGCGCGCTGTCGCTCGCAGGATATCGCCCACGGCGTCTTCGCCCCCGATGGCAGGTCGCTGAGGAGAGAGAAAGCAACGCAAAGCAGCAGCAAGCAACGAAAGAGAGAGAGAGGCAACATCGATTGCTTCTCATCGTCGTCATCACCGCTCTCAACCCTTCTTTCTCTTTCTCGCCCCCGAGAAACGCGATGACAAGCGAAACACGAGCGCACGTACGCGTAGGACATGGTGAAAGACGCGCCCTCCTGCCGACGAAGAAAGGGAGAAGAGCGAGAGAGAGAAGAGAGCGCGCGGTCGCTCCTCGCTCGAAAGAAGAAAGGAGAAGAAGATGAATGAAAAGAGTGAGAGACAGAGCAGCGAAAGAAGAGAACACAACGGAAGGAAAAAAAAGAACCTCTTCAACCTCTTTTCTCTCTCTCTCTCCCGGCCCTCCGCTTCCCCCACTTTCTTTTTAGGCTAGGCATACATCACCCGAGGTTTTTCTTATTTACAGCAAGCAAAAAACAAAGAACCACAACTCACCAACCTCACATCTCCCCTCCGAACCCGCCAGACCCCAAATAGTCCTTCTGCCTCCTCGCCGCTTCTTTATTTTGCGTGTCGAGCTTGGGGCAGTCTGCGATCCTGTGGCCCAGCCCACCGCAGTAGGCGCAGCCCTTGGTACCCGAAGCGTCAGCCAGGGCCTGGAGCTCGTCCATGGGGTCGTGGAGGGCCGCCAGCACCGGTGGAACACGCTGCTTCGCCTCCCTCAACAAATGCTTCAAATCAAGCAGAACAGACTCGCTCTGGTTCTTGTTGATGAAAGTCGTCGCCACGCCCGTCTTCCCGCACCGGCCCGTGCGCCCGATCCGGTGCACGTAGTTCTCGATCTCGCGGGGCATGTCGTAGTTGACGACGTGCTGGATGTCCGGGAAGTCGAGCCCCTTGGAAGCGACATCGGTAGCGACAAGCACGTCTGCCTTCCCTGCCTTGAAGTCGTCGATCGCGGCGGAGCGCTCGTCCTGGTCTTTGCCTCCGTGCACGGCCACCGCCTCGACTCCCTTCAGCAGCAGGTACTCGTGCACGTCGTCGACGTCGCGCTGGTTCTCTGCGAAGACCATCACGGGAGGGACGGTCTTCTGTAAACACTCGAGCAAGTAAACCAGTTTGGCTTCCTGTTTGACGTACTCGACCTCTTGGATGACGTCGAGGTTTGCCGCCCCGGACCTGCCGACGTTGACAGTGACAGGATCGACCAAGGCCGAATGCGCAAAGGACCTGATCTTGGCCGGCATGGTGGCCGAGAACATCAGAGTCTGGCGCTGCGCCTTGAAGAAGGAGAGGATCTCCCGCAAGTCGTCCTCGAAGCCGAGGTCGACCATGCGGTCTGCCTCGTCCAAACACAGATAACGGCACGCGTCGAGCGTGAGCCTCTTGCGGCCCAGGAGGTCCTTGAGGCGTCCGGGGGTGGCCGTGGCGATGTGGACCCCCTTGTCGCGGACGAGGTCGGACTGGGCGCGGGCGTCGACGCCGCCGACACAAAGTAAGGAGCGGAGGGCCGGGTAAGGAGATCGCCGGTTCCTCTCTCTCGCGACGTTTCCGTTTCCGATTCCGTTTCCGTTTTCTCCTCCGCCTCCCCCTTCTCCTCCTTCCCCCCCGTCGGCTGCCAACGCCTCGAGGTACTCGTCGATGATCTGGCTCGTCTGCCTCGCCAGCTCCCTCGAAGGGGCCAGGATGAGCGCCAGAGGCCCCTCACCGCCGGACAGCGGTAGGCGGGCTTCCTCCTGCAGAGAGAGCATTATGGCAGGCAGGGAGAATGCCAGCGTCTTCCCCGATCCGGTAAAGGCGATCCCGATCATATCGCGTCCAGAGAGGATCACGGGGAGGCCCTGCATCTGGATGGGCGTGGGGCGGGTGATGCCCTTTGATGCCAGGACTTTCAACACAGGCGCCGGCGCCCGCGTCTGCAGGAAGTCGACGACGGGGGGAGGGAGGTGCTCCCCTTCGGTGACGATGCGGTGCTTGTCTCGGATGGCCTGCGCGTCCTCCTCGGTCAGGGCGCGGCAGATCGAGGGCGGAGTCCAGCCCGTCTTCACGGAGCGGGAGAACTCGATGCCCTTTGCGAGCTCGCGCGCCGACTTGAGGGCCGCTTTGGCCGTGATGGCCTTGAGCATCTCTTGCTCTTCTCGCAGGAGCTTCTCGGAGGCTGTCTCCTGAGGGGCCGTGGCGCGGGCCTTGGCCGCTGCGACGAGGAGGGATTCCTTCTTCTTGGATTGGGTTTGCTGAGGGGGAGGAGGAGGAGCGGGGGCTGCTGCCGCTTCAGGAGCTGCTGCCGTCGTCGTTTCGGGCTGCTGCTCTCTATCGTCGTCGTCGCCTCCTCCTCTTCCTTCCTCCTCGCCGCCTCCCTCGAGCAATGCCCGCGCTCTTCCGAGCCTCTCGAGCCTGCGCGCGTTCTCGAGCTCGCGGCGCTTCTTGACGGGGATGTACTCCTCGTAGCTGTGGAAGAGTTTGAGTTTGATTTTGTTTTTCGGGAAAGAGGAAGTGTTGAGGAGGTTGAGTTTTCTTTTTTCCTTTCGTTCGATTTCCTCTCTCGAGTCAATCTAGTTCTTCTCTTTCTCCTTCTTCCTTCCCCTCAAACTCACTCTTCCCCTTCCTCGAGCAGCGCCGCGGCCCGCCTACGCTCCTCGGCCTCCTCGTCGTCGAGCTCTGCGCGGCGATAGCGCTTGACCGGCTGCTGCTGCTCGGAAGAGCCGGCGGCAGCGGCAGCGAAAGCAGCGGCGGGGAAGCGGGGCGGCGGCGGCGGCATGGCCCTCGAGTCGTCCGCGGCCTTTTTCAGCGCCGCCGCGGCCGCCGCCGACGCGCTGCTGCCCGCGCCGCTCTCGGCCATGGCGAGAGAGCAAGCGAGAGCAGGAGGAAAGAGCGGGAGAGAGAGCGCAAGCGAGCGGAAAGAAGCGCAAAAGAAGCGAGCGAATGGAAAGAAAAACAAAAAACAAAACAAATGAGCAAGCCGAATCGGCGAAGAAGTGAGAGAGTTTCTCTCAGAGGGAAAAAAAAACTCGACCTCTTTTCTCTTTCTTTCTTCTCCTTCTCCGAGAACCCCTCAGGTCTCGTCGTTCTACTTTACAAATGGGAATCCCGCTGATCAATCGAACACTCCCACGGGCTTCTCCACGGGTCTGCTCCCTATCCACGGCAGAGACAGCCGCGAAAGAAGCGCTTCCAGCGCCCCCCTCCTGTCCCCTTTCCTTCCTTCGCTCTTCGGTCGTCGAGGCCGTTGAGCCTGCTCTTCTTCTCTCGCTCCTCGCTCTTCTTCTCCTCCTCTTTCTCCCTCTCCTTCTCCCTCTCGGCCCCTTCCTCTCTCTCCCTCTGCTCGTGAGCCTTCGCAAACGCCTGCGACAGCTCAGCGGCTGTGAGAGGATGGTCGTCCGCTGCCCCTGCGGCGTCCTTGGCAGGGAGCATTTTGATTGAGAGAGATTTGTGATTGGAACTGTTTTTTCTCTTCGTTTTTCGTTTTTCGTTTTTTTGTCTTTTTCACTTTTCCTCTTTTCCTCTTTCGTTCGAGCGAGGAGGTGGCATCTCGCTCAACTGGCTCGCTCGCTCGCTCGCTCGCTCGCTCGCTCGCTCGCTTCAGTCTGTCTCTCTGACTCTGTACCCCTGAGCAGATAGCACAGCAAACCATGGCGCAGTATGGCGGCGGAGCGGGAGGCTTCGGAGCGACGACGACGACCATCGTCCCGAGCGCCGCGGCGACCGACCGCACCGCCGAGTTCCTGCGCCTCGCCGCCGCGGCAAGGGCCGCCCAGGTGAGGACGGGGGGGGGAGGGGGGTCATCTGCGCTGCTGCTTCTTGATGTCCCGCACCTCCTGCGCGAGGGAGGACAGGGAGAAGACGCACGAATGAAGAGCAATAGAACGCGAAAAAGAGGAACGACCATCGAGCATCTTTTTTTTTCAATCGCACCATCGATTGTCGCCTCACCTTCTTTCTCCTCTCTCTTTCCTCTCCTTCTTCCTTCCACTCCTCCTCATCTCCCTCTCTCTCTTTTCCCACCTTCATCACACAGAGCCCGGGGAGCGTGCCTGACACGGGAGGTGAGTTGGAGTGAAGAGTAAAGAGATAGTGTCAAGCAGAAAAAGACAAGACAGCAATCATCGTCGAGCGATGTTCGCTCTCACCTCCTCCTCTTCTCTTCTCTTTCGGGAAAAAAAAAAACAAAAAAAAACTCAACCTCTCTTCAGCCTCCTTTGGCCCCTCGACCTCCTCGGCCCTCCGACCCCCGCCTCCCCCCTCGATCACCTCGTCCGCGAACCCGCTCTCCGCGGCCTCCTCGACGGCCACGGCCCAGTCGGACTTCGCGCGCCGCGCCGCCGCCGTCGGCGCCGGGATCCACTCGACGAGCGGGCGCTTGCAGGCGCTGGCCGCCCTCGCCCGGAGGACCAGCTCCTTCGACGACCCCGCGGTCGAGATCGCCGACCTCTCGGCGCGCATCAAGAGGGACATCGCCGGCCTGAACGGGGCCCTGAGCGAGCTGGCGGCCGTCGGGGCGCGGGGTCGGGCAGCCGCGGCGGCCTCCTCTGCGGCGGCGCAGCAGCAGCAGCACTCGGCGACGGTGGTCGACGGGCTCCGCCTCCGCCTCCGCGACGCGGCGTCGCAGTTCCGGGACGTGCTGGACGCCAGGCAGAGGTCGCTGACGGCGCACGCCGACAGGAGGGCGCGGTTCTCGTCCGCCGCCGGGGCCTCGACTTCTGGGGGGGGAGCAGGAGCAGGAGGAGGAGGGGGAGCGACAGGAGCAGGAGCAGGAGCAGCGACGGCGGCAGCGTCTCACCCTTCGTTCGGAGGCGCTTCTCCCTCTTCTTCGTCGCTGGCCCCGAGGCACCAGCCGCTGTTCGCGCCCAGGCCGCCTCCCAGGCCCCCGATGAGCGCAGGCAACGGGCCTGCCTCTGCGGCCTTTGCCGGGGCAGCAGGGACAATAGCAGCACAAGCAGCAGCAGCAGCAGAAAAGTGCGTTCCTCTTTCTTCTTCTTCCTCAACTCTCCCCTCCACTTCCACTCCCTCCTCCTCCTCCTCCTCCTCCGCTGCCGTCGCCACCGCCCCCTCGCTCCGCCAGCACCCGCCGCCGCCTCCGCCGCCGCTGGGAACCGCGCAGCCCTTTTTGCGCCAGCGAGGGGGCATGGCGCGGTACGGCGGCGGCGTGGGCGGAAGCGGAAGCGGCGGCGTTGGCGGTGGCGGAAGCGGCGGCGGCGGCGGAGCGAGGTGAGAAGAGGAAAGAACAGAAAAGAGAGAGAAAAACTTTCGAAAAAAAAACCCAACCCCTTCTTCCACTCACCCTCCCTCGACCGAACCAAAAAACGACTCCTCTCAATCGCCAGCCAACCTCTTCTGCACCACGGGCAGCAGCTCCAGCAGCAAAGCAGCGGTTACCACCAGCAGCAGCTCCAACAGCAGATGCTGCCCCCTCAGGACTCCTATCTGACCTCCCGCGCCGGCGCCTTACAGCAGGTCGAGTCGACGATCGCAGAGCTCGGGGGAGTCTTCCAGCAGCTCGCAACGCTCGTCGCGGAGCAGGGCGACATGGCCATCCGCATCGACGAGCACGTCGACGAGGCTCTTGGAAACGTCGAAGGGGCGAGGTCGCAGCTGATGCGCCACCTGGCGTCGATCAGCAGCGACCGGTGGCTGGTGATGAAGTGCCTCGGGGTGCTGCTGGCGTTCGCGCTGTTCTTCATCTTCGTGGTGGCGTGAATACGATGATAAGGAGGAGGATGAGCTGCTGCTGCTGTTGCCCGCGGAAGCGAGACGAGACGAGAAGAAGAAGAACCGCTTTTTTTAAATTTTAATGTCAGAAAATTTCAACACTACAAAAAACCAAAAACTTTCTCTCGTATTGTTCTCTCTCATCGTCTCGAAGCCCGCGCCCCGTCGATAAACGCCCTAAGAGCCCCCAAGCGAGCCTCGACCTCGGCCCCCGGGTCGTGGAATTGGGTCGAGCTGCTGTTGCCGTTGTTGTTGTTGAGTTTCAACCCCGCTTTCGACGACGCTGCCGCTGCTGTGCTGCTGCTCAACGGATTACGAGGAGGAGGAGGAGAGTAGAGGGGAGGCGCCCTCGAAGCCTCGCTCGCGCCGCCGGCGACGGCGATCGCCCTGGCCCTCGCGAGCGGCGAGGGCGTCGAGGTGGTCGAGGAGGAAGGGGTCGAGGGCGAGCGCTGTTGCTGCTGCTGCTCCTTCGGCGCGAGAGGAGCTGTCGCCGCCGCAGAGAGGACTCGAGGAGGAGCCAAGTTCTCTCCTCCTCCACTCCCTGTCATCGTCGTCGACATCGTCATCCTCCTCCTCAGCTCGTCCACCTCCCCGGCCAGAGCCCTGCACCTGAGCCTCGCTGCGTGGACCTCTGCCCTGGCCTGCCCTGCCTGCGCCCTCGCCTCCTCCAGGTCCGCCGCCGCGGCCCGCAGCGCCCGCCGCCTCGTCGTGCGCTCGCTGGCGAGTTCCGCCTCGGCCTCGTCCGCCCTGGTCGCCTGGGCCTGCGCCGAAAGCTCTGACTCGTCCAGGGCCTGCCTGAGCGCGTCCACCTCGCCGCAGAGGCGGGAGAGCTCCAGGGGAAGGTCCTTGGACGCGAGCCGCGATTCGGCGACGGAGGCGCGGAGCCTGGAGACCAGGGGCCGGAGCCTCGCCGCCGCGGCGGCGTCGGGTTCCTGCAGCAGCGGCAAGGGGTAGACGGCGGAGTCGAATTCAGTGGACAGGGAGACGACGAGGTAGCGCTTGTTGTGGGGGTGGTTGGCCGCGAGGGAAGGGAAGGCGGAAGAAGAAGAAGCGGGAGGAGGGGGGTTTCCGGGTTTTCCTTCTCCTTTTCCTCCTCCGATGTCCTCCGCGCTCAGCAAGTCGCATCTTGCGCCTCCTCCCCGATTCTTGCTCTCGGAAGACGAGAGCGCCGCCCTGACGAGCCTGACCACCTCCTCGAAGGACCTCCGCGCCCCGGCCGCCGCGGTGAGCGCCTCGAGCGCCGCGGCGGAGAACGACGCCGCCCAAGCCCTCGAGTCCGAGGCGCGCTCGGCGGTGACTCGGAAGACAGAGGCGGCTTCTTCGTTATTCTCCTCTCCAGCTGTCGTCACGGAGGTCGTGACGATGTACTGGGAGGTGGGGTCGTGCGCGAAGGAGGTCGTGGACTGTTGCAGTGGAAGAGAGAGAAAAGAGAGAAAAGAGAGAAAGAGGGAAGAGGGGAAGAGGAAGAGGTTAAAGTTGGCTGTTTGAGTTTGTTCGACGTTCGATTGAAAAAGCATGCTCTCATCTCTCCTCGTTTTCTACTCGAAGACGGCAACCAACTCACCGTATCCTCTCCAGGGACGAGAGAACCATTGTGCTTCTCGCCTCCCGTGGGGTGTCGCGGCGGCATGTCGTCGAAGACGGCGAGCGGAGGGCGAGCGCGGTGCATCGTCGTCGTCGTCGTCGTCGTCGCTCGTTCGTTCGTTTTTTCGTCGTCGTCGTCGATGGAGTTTCTTTTTTCTTTCAACGTTCTCTTCGCTCCACGCGTTGTTCGGGCGAGTTTTTCTCTTTCGGTCGTTTGAAGGAGCGCGTGGATGGGAGGCTCGAGCTGGAGAGCGCAAAGAAGGCAAAGAGCTCAAAGAGAGCTAGGAGAGCGAAGCGGGGAAAAGAGAAAATGTAACTTCCACACTGCAGGTGGTTCAGCCCCCTCGTCTGAAGAAGAGAGCAACGACGACGTCGACCTCGACCTCTTCTTCTTCTTCTCCTTTCCTTCCCCGTTTCCCTCCCTCCCGCGAGAGAGAGCATCAAGACGCGCCGCTGAGGTTCACACATCGAACAGAAAACTAATTCACTCCTTCTCCTTCCTCGGCCTCCTCCCCTCTATCTCCGCCCCCCAGCTCCTCCCAACCTCCGTCTTCAGCCTGCCCCGGACGCCGTCGAAGAACTCGGAGAGGTCCAGCGGCGGCGTCTCTCCCCGGTGCTCCCTCTCGTACTCGACGGCCTGCAGCAGCATCTCGAGCTTGTCGCAGTCCTTGACGAGCTGCGCCTCCGGGGTCTCTCCTCGCTCGTATTCGTGGAACAGGGCCTCGACCTCGGCTCCTACTGTTGTCGTTGTCGTCGAAGTTGAAGAAGAGGAAGATTTTTCTCCCTCGAGCATTTCCCGCATCCGCGCCATCGCCTCCGCCTCCCTCCGCGCCTTCTCCTCCTTGGGGACGTTGTCCGCCGGGGCGAGGTCCCCGACGATGGCCTCGGCGAGGTCGTGGACGAGCGCGATCTTGACCGCGCGGGAGGCGTCGAAGGGCTTCGCTGTCGAGGTCGAGGTCGAGGTCGAGGTCGAGGTCGAGGTCGAGGTCGAAGAAGAAGAAGAAGCGCCACCACTGCTCGCCACGAGCGCGAACAGCGCGACGCGGAACGAGTGGTCGGCCACGGACTCGGGCTGGGGGATCCCACGGAGGACCCAGCCCGTGCGCTTGGTGGTCTGGAGGAGCAGGAGTGGGTTGAAAGAGGTCGAGGTTGAGTTTTTTTTTTACTAGCGGCCTCTCTCTCTCTCGATCGTTCGTTCGATGCTCGATCTTCCTCCTTTACCTTGAGCTTGGTCAGCAGCGTGAGGAAGTCGACCGCCGAGGCTGGGGATGGCGAGCTCGAGGATGGAAACGACGACGCCATGATAACCGTGCGGGCGCGGGACGAGCGCGATGGCGGAGGGCGGAGGCTGTGGGGCGCCAGGTTGATTGAGGAAAAGTCGAGGAGAGCAAATAGAGAAAGAGAGAGAGAGAGAGGTTCAAGAAATGAGAATTCCGACAGGCAGAAATCGAGATGAAAAAAGAGGAAAAGAAAAAATCGCCCGTCGCTCATCGATTCCCCTCCCGCTTCTTTCTTTGCTCGAGGGGCGAGAGAAGACACGAAGCTCGCCGCTGACTTGCTTCTTGCGGCAGAATGGAGTCCCAAGGCGGCAGCGCCAGCGAGGATGCCGTGGCCATGCTGCTCAAGTCGTGGTCAATGGAAGAGAGGGCAGAGAACTTCCCGCAATTTCTGCGCGAGGTCACGGTAAGGGTCTTTGGGCGTCTTTTTCCGCCGCGGCGCTCACAGAAGATCATCGTGCGCCTCCAACGAGGCGGAAGAAACGAGAGAAACACGCGAACGAGGCGGGCGAAAAAGGAAGCCAATTGCAAAGCCTTCTTTTTTGAAAACATCGTCGTCGTTTTTTCTCAACCTCTTCAAAAAAAAAAACCACCACCCCCTCCTCCTCCAGGTCCTCCTCCACGAGCTCCTGTCGAGCTCCTCGCCACCCCTCTCCTCGATCAGGGCGACGACGCAGCTTTCTCACCTGCTGAAGGACGTGAACGTCTTCATCCGGAGCGGCATGACCGGGACTGGCCACCAGTGCGGGCCAAGGGACCCCGACCTCGCCCACGCGGCCCTCGCGTTTGTCGTCGCGGCCGCCGAGGTCGTCCGGGCGTCCGCGGCGTCCTTATTCGCGTCCGAGGCCGGAGAAACCACCGCCCTCGTCGAGGAAGCGATCGAGGCCCTGTCCGAGGTCGCGATGCTCCCCTCGGTCCGCTGCCCCGAGAGCTTCTTCCTCTCCCCCTCCGACTCGGCGCCGCTGCTGCACCTGCTCCGCCAAGCCCTCGCCGCCGCGGCCGCGACGGCCCGCGCCGTCGACGCGTCGTTCTTCTGCGCGCCCTGGCTCGAGCGGGCGGGACAGGAGAGGTTCGTGGCCGCGTCGGCGAGGCTCCGCGCGGCGCTCAAGGACTCGGTCGTGCCGGCCGCGGCCAACGCGCTGCTGGCGAGCGCGGGGAGCCGGCTCTCTTCTTCTTCGGCTTCGCCGTCGTCGTCCGAGCCACCTCTCGCCCGCCTGGGGGAGGCCGTCGAGGCTCTGACGAGCCTCGGCGTGCGCGCCTCGGTGGCCATCCGAGGAGGAGGAGGAGGAGGAGGAGGAGGAGGAGGAGGAGGAGGAGGAGCTTCTTCTTCTTCTTCTCCTCTAAACGCTGCCTCTGCTCCCTCTCCTTCCTCCTCCCCCCCTTACCCTCTCCCGATGCGCAGCTTCGCTCTCATCAACGTTGCCGTCACAGGAGCCAGCAGGCTGCTCTCCGCCGTGGCAGACGAGACCGAGGACAGGGCGGCGGAAGAGGCGGGGAAGGCCCGCGACAGCGAGGAGCGCGGGCTGATCCGCTCGGCGGCCTCGAAGGCGCTCGCGGCGCTCGCGGGGCCGACGGCGGCGGCCTGCCTCGATCTCGTTTCTTCTGCCACCGCTGCTCGGGGAAGCGGCGGCGACGCAGCAGCAGCTGAGCAGCAGGTGGCCTCCAAGCTGACTCCCGTGCGCTTCTGGGCGCAGCACGTGCTGAAGCTCGTGGCGGCGCACCCGAAGGGGTGCATTGTTTCCGGTGGCGGAGACGGAGACGAGGCGGCGGCGGCGGCATCGGCAGCGGCCGGGGAGAGGTTTGCCGGGGCGTTGGCGGCGCTCGCCAGCGCGGAAGCAAAGCTGTCGCTGAGTTTGGTTTCTTGTTCTGCTTCTGCTTCTTCTTCCACTACTCTCGCAGCGGCCAAAGGGGTCATCTCCAAGACGGCTGCCGCTCTTGCGGCGTGCTGGGCCAGCTGCTGCTCCTCGGAGGACGAAGGAGAAGAAAACGCTGCTGCCGCTGCTGCTTCGGCGCTCGCGGCGCTGCTGAGCGAAAACGAGGAAGTACACAAGGACGACGACGACGCCCGAGCGATCGCCCTCGTCCTCCTGCTGCAGGCCTCTTCTGCGACGAAGTCTTCGGAGCTCGTCTGCCCGATCCTTCCGGGGCTGGCAAGGAGAGTCTCCGGAGGGGAGAGGGCGCTGCGGGACGCGGCGTGGAGGGACGGCGCGGCCTCTGCCGTTGCAGACGCGCTCTCCGCCGCCGCTTCTTGTCCCACTTCTCTTTCCCTGTGGCCCTCTGCAGAAACGGCTCTGTTCGAGGCCGCGCTCACGTGGCCCACTCCCGCGGCGAGGGAGCTCGTCGGGGAGGCCTGGGCCGGGATGTTCCGCAGGCTCTTCGCGAAGGCGGCGAGCAGTTCCTCTTCGGCTTCTTCTTCGTCCGTCGTCGTTGGTGTGCTCGAGACGCACGCCTCGGCGCTCGCGGCCGCGGCCGCTGGAGCCGCCTCCGTCGCCGTCTCCTCGTCCTTCTCCTCTGCCGCGCCTTCGAGGGCTTCTCCTCCCCTTTTCACCGCTCGCAGGAACGACGCCGAGGCGCTCTCGGAGCACCTGTCCCTGCTCGCGGCCAGGCTCCTCTCGGCGCTCCCCTGTTCTTCTTCTTCGACTTCGTCTCGCTCGACTTCGACTCCTTCGACTTCGTCTTCGACCTCCTCCCCTCTCGGGGTCGCCTGCAGGCTCCTCGAGGAGACGGACGACATGCTGGCGGTCGCCCGGGGCCGCCCCGAGGCCTCCGCCGCCGCCGCGGCGGTCGTAAAGGTCGCGCTGGCGGTGGTGGCCGGATCGGGGCGCAAGAGCAACAGCAACAGCGGAGGCAAAAGCGCAGCAGGGACCGAAGAAGAAGACCTCTGGTCGGCGGCCAACGACCTCCTGGCCCGGACCTCCGCGCAGCTCCGCCGCCCCGACGACCGCTGGTTCCTCGAGGACCTCTCCGGATCGATGCTCCTTCTCGAGACTTTGTGCGCGGGCTGCTGCTCGGCGCCTTTCGACGAGGGCGGCGGCTTTGAAAGCGGCAGCGGCGGTGACGACGGCGGCCACAAAGGCAACGACGACGACGGCGCGTCTTCCCCGCCTCGCGTCGGCCCCCTGGGCCTCTACCGCGCTCATGTCGAGGAAGCCGCGTCCCACATCGTCAGGGGCTACTGCGGTGACCTGGGCGCTGAGAAAGCCGCGGCGCTCGCGATCAGGAAGCGCGACGGCGGCGGAGGGGGCGGCGGAGGGGGGCAGCACGATGGCGAGGAGGAGGAGAAGCTCGTGACCTGCACCTCCGCGGCGCTGCGCGCCCTGGCCGCGACGGGCCTTCCGCTGCCTCCCGCGCCCTTCCCGGCCCCCCTGCTCCTGCCGGAGTCGCTGGCCGCCTGGGAACGCGCCGACGCGGGGGCCGCCACGGCCTCCGCGGCCTCTGCCCTGGCCCCGCTACTCGCAGAGAAGGCGGAGAAGATGCTCCAGGGGGCGCGGGGGAACGGGGGCGGCAGGCCCGGCGTCGGCGGCGTCGGCGGCGTCGGCGTAAGCACGCTCTACCGCGCGCTGCTCCTGATCGCCCAGGCCGAGCCCTGCTTCGTCGCCCTGCACACCACCGCGGTGTCGCTGATCGCTCACGCGCGCTCCGCAGGAGGAGGGGGCGGCGACGGCTCGGCGCTGCGCTCGTGCGTTCCCCCAAAGATGCTGCCGGAGAGGAGGACGGCAGGAAGCGGAGCAACAGCTGCTTCTGCTTCGACGACTTCTCCCTTTCTGGAGATGGTCAAGGCGATCATGAAGCGCGAACCGCCTTCCGATTCTGCTTCTGCTGTTTCTGCTGTTTCCACCTTAACTGCTGCTCTCGACGACGCCGCGACGCTCTGCAAGCACCTCCGAGGCGCGGCGGCGAGGGTCTCGGCCGGGGCCGCCGAGCGCGCCGTGGCCGGGGTCGAGGAGAAGGTCAAGCAGGCTCTGGCGTCGCTGATGGAGGTGGAGGCCGCGGTTGCCGCCGAGGCCGCGAGAGGACGAGGAGCAGCGGGAGGAGAAGGCGTTCCCGCGGCTGCTCTTGCTCTGGAGGAGGTGGCGGCCGCGGCGCAGCGGATCAAGCGGCAGTGCGTTTGAAAGAAGGAGAAAAAAGGGGAGGGAAATAAACAGTTGAATCGATGTTTTCTGTGCCTTGCTTTGTTTTTTTTAAAACTTTTTGTCAGTAGAAAAAGAGAAACAGCGGGGAGGAAAAACGTCTCGTGCGGAAATCGAAAGAGAGAGAGAGAGAGAGAGAGAAAGAGGTGCACTGCGCGATCTCGAAGAGCAGGTCTTTTTTGAGGCAGAGGTGGAAGAAAGAAGAGGTTTTGAAAGAGGTTTTTTTTTCTTCTTCTTCAAACACTTCTGCCGCTCGCTCCGCTTTTCGTCCTTCGAGCAGCGATCTTCTTCCTTTCGATCGTCTTCTTCCGCTGTTAAATTTCCCGAGCGCTGCCGAGGCTGCTGCCGCTGCTGCTGCGCGCTCCGCGTCAAACCCCTACAGGGGCGTCTCATGGCTCGAGGACAGGCAGCAGTGGCGAGCCAGCATCTGGGCCGAGGGCGTGAACGTCAACTTGGGCGACTTCACGGACCCCGAGGACGCGGCCAAGCGTTACGACGACGAGGCGAGGCGGCTGCGCGGAGACAAGGCAGAGTTGAACTTCCCGCGCGAGGGCGAGAAGGGGCCGGCGAGGCCCGGGGGCGCCGAGCCTCGGCCGCCGAGAGAGAGAGTATGAGGTGGTCGAGGTCCAAAAAAGAGGAAGAAGAAAAAAGTTTTTTTTTTCACTCCCAACGTTTTCGAGAAAAGCAGACGAGAAGAGCGACCCCCATCGCTCCTTCTTTCTTCTTTCTTCTTTCGTCGCTCGCCTTCCCCTTCCCCTCCTGTGGCCTGTTCGTCTTCTCCCATCTTCTCCTTCGGTAGGTGAGCTCCTTCGTGATTTTTCTCTCACCGCGGTGGTATTTGAAAAGCTCGAGAGCGGCCAGGAAGGCGAGGAGAGAGCGGCGCAAGTGCGGCCATTGCTTTTTTTCTTCTGTCGACGAGCACGCCTTGACCATCTCCTTCAGGGGCGTCCGGTGGAGCACAGGCAAGCAAAAATGGCACGCCCGCATCACGTTCGGGGGCGTGCAGCGACCACTCCCGGGCTTCTTCACGGGCGATTCCGACGCGGCCAGGGTCTACGACCGGGAGGCGTGGCGGCTCCCCAAGTCCAGCTTCGTGAACGATCCCATCACCATCGCCGCTCGATGGTCGTCTCTCGAGCGGAAAACGGAAACAACAACAACAACAACAATAACGGTAACAACAACGGCAACAACGGCAACCCGCTCGACTCCCTCCGCGACCTCGTCGCCCGCAGGCCCGTCGCGCAAAAGGTCTTGCTCCGCCTCCTCCTCAGCCCGGGGCTCACGGGAACGCTGGCCGTCGCAGGGAGCTACCTGGCGGGGATGAATTCTCCTCTCTCGGCGCTGCTGACGCCGCCGACGGCCTCGGACGTCGCCTTGGGTCTCGCCGCGGCGGTGCCCCTCGTGGCGCTCGACGCGCTGCTCCTGGGACCCGACTACTCTCCGGAGGCTCCCAAAAGGAGTATCGCTGGTGCTCCGGTTTCGTCTAGTGAAAAACAGCAGGAAGAAGAAGAAGAAAAAGGCCCCGCGGCGGCGACAAGCGAAAAGGACGAGGAGGAAGCAAGCAGCAGCACTTCTGCCGCCTCCTCCTCCGGGACCGGAAGCGACAGAGCTCCAAAGAGGCCCGACCCCGCCGTCGTCGAGGCCGGCCGCCTCGCCCTGCTCCGCTCGCTCTCCGCGTCCGGGGTCGCCGTCTTCGACGCCGGGGCCCTCGCCTCGGGAGGAGACCCTTCCTCTTTTTCCTCGAGCGAAACCGCCGCCGCTGCTGCCGCCGCCGCCAACAACAACCCCTTCAGCCGCCGCCGCCTCCGCGCCGCTGCCCACGCCTACAGCAGCCGAGCCGTGCGCTCGACCATGGCCCGCGAGATCCCGGGCAACCCGGTGGCAGAGGCGGCGCTCGTGGTCTCCGCGAGGGCAGGGACCGAAATGCTCGCCCGCTGCTTCGCCTTGCGGTTTTCTGGAGGGTGGATCGCAGACAGGGTCGTCGAGGCCGGAGGGCTCTCAGGAGAAGATTCTTTGCTCTCCTTGCTTTCCTTCCTCCATGCTCCACCGGATGCCCCGCTGGGCACGGCGGGGGAGGTCCTGGTGCTGGCGGTGACGGCCGTGGGGCTGGTAGGAATCGGCGTCGCGGGCGTCGTGGCGGCCGAGGCCGAGGCCGCGAGGGTCTCGAAGCAGCTCGAGAGGAAGCGGAGCGACGCCGCTACCGTCTCTGCTGCTGCCGCTGCCGCTGCTGCTTCTGCTTCTGTTGCTTCTTCCGAGGAGGCGACCACCTCCACTCCTCCTCCTCCTCCTCCTCAGTCCAGGGCCTCTACTGTCGATGCGCTCGAGCGCGGCGGGCTCGCCGTGCTCCAGCAGATCACCCGGGCCAGGGCCGACGCCGCCTTGCTCGACGCCTCACTCGACGCCCTGAGGCTGCTGGTGGTCGGCGCGGCCTTCGTGGCCTCCGGGGACCACGTCGCGGCCAGCCTGCTGTGCACCGTGGTCCGGGAGCTGCCCTGCAGGCGGTGGCTGGTGGCGAGGTCCAGCGAGAGGGCCGCGAGAGCGCGAGCGGAGGCGCGGAGGGATTTCGAAGCCTTGGTCGCCGGCGATGAAAAGTTCGCTGCCCTGCGTCGGGGCATGGAGGAGCGGAGGGAGAAGCGCGCGCTGTGGCTGAAGCGACAGGAGGAGCTGAGGAGCGGGAGGCTGGGGATGGGCGGCAGCGGAAGGGAGGAAGAAGAGGAAGGAGACGGGAAGGATGAGTTGTAGTAACAGAACGAAAAAGTTTTCAGTTTTTTTTTTTTGAATTAAATTTTTTACAAGTCGCTTCTCCCGCGCTGCTCTCCTCCCCTCTCGTTCTTCCTCCCCTTTCTCTCATTTCGTAACGGGAATGCTGCCGTCCCCCACGCCTGGACCAGGCACAGCAAACCCTTTGTGCGCCCTGAACCGCCGCACAAAGGCCTCTGCGTTCAGAGGGGCGAACCCTTCGGGCAGCTCCGGCGCCGCCTCCTTAACCCGCAGCGTCCTCGGCGGCGGCGTCCAGGGCACGAGCCTCGGGTCGTTCTCGAAAGGGTGCGCCTCTCCGGCGAAGACGCGCAGCTTGCGCGCCCTGGAGGCGCGGAGGGCGTTTTTGGGGAGCATGCCGTACACAGCTCTCCTCAGAGGCGCCGTCGGGTCCCTGGCCGCCTCGTCCCCCGCAGTCCTCTCCTTCAGCCCGCCCGGAAACCCGGAATGCCACCGGTAGAGCTTGTTGTCCCACTTGCGGCCCGTGAAGGCGACGTGCGCCGCGTTCTTGACGACGACGACGTCGCCACCGCCCGCGCTGCCGTCCGAGGCGTTAGGCGTGAACGTCGGCTTATCTTTTCCTTGGAGGATGCGCGCGAGCTGGGCCGCGAGGCGCCCCACGACCTGGTCCTTGGCGTCGACGAGGCGGAAGCGGACCTGCGCCGGGTCGGCGGGGAGGGAGACGCCCTGGGGTTTTTGGTGGAGGTGGTGGTGGTGGAGGTGGAGTGAGGTCGAGAGCAGAGAGGTCGAGGTTGAGAGATCGACGACAAAGGAAATCTCAACGTCCTCTTCGTCGGTCGATTTCTACCGCTTCCGAGCCTCCGATTGCGATTCCACTTTGTCGACAGCAGAGGCATTGATGCGCAGCACGCAATGGAACATGTGGTGGATTGTAGAGCGCGACGCGGAAGCAGCAGCAGGCGGGCGGAAGAGTCGAGAAGTCGATTGGCCATCGGTACCCAGATCAAGAAGAAGTTTTGTTTCCCTCTTCTTCCTTCCTTCTTTCTTTACCCTCAGCGGGTTGCGCGGCGGCATTTCTGCGCTTCTGAAGCGAGGCAGAGACAAGATCTCTGTCGCGTTTGTCTCCTCGCAGCGTTCTCTCTACGTTTGATGAGCACGCGGCCGCGTTGAAAAAAGGAATGGAAAATAAAGCCGTCAAAAAAGTGAAAAAATTCAGAATCGAAAAAAAAAAAACTCGACACACCTTTTGCTCCTGAAAAAGCGTGACGAAACAATCGATCTAGCCGCGCCTTTTTCTCCTGCTTCCGAAGCTCTCTCTCCCTCGAAGTCAGGACTAGCACACGCCTCGCATTCTCTAGTAGTCGTCATGGTACGGTTTGTGCAAGATCAAAATCAAACAGAGGGAGAAATCGGCGCCTTTTCTTTTTCCTTCATCGACGGCTCAATCGAGAAACTCCCCCCGTTCAAAAAAACATCCACTCAACCCCCCATTCCAGGCGACGCGCTGCCAGTTCGAGAACAGCAACGACATCGGCGTGTTCAGCAAGCTGACCTCTGCCTACTGCCTGGTGGCTCTCGGAGGGTCGGAGAACTTTTACAGGTGAGGAAGAAAGGAGCAGAGAGAGGGGAGAGAGACAGAGAGGCATTGAACCTGAGGCGGCGGCGGCGGCGGCGGCGGTGGCGGAGGCGGCGGCGGCTCTTCTCGCTCTCTCTCGCTCTTCTTGTCACTTTCTTTTCAACCCCTTCCTTCTTCCACCCACCCACCCCCACTCACCTCTTCACAGCGTCTTCGAGGCCGAGCTCGCCGACCACATCCCCGTCGTCAAGACCTCCGTGGCCGGGACGCGCCTCGTCGGCCGCGTCTGCGTCGGCAACCGCCACGGCCTGCTGATGCCCAACACGGCCACGGACCAGGAGCTGCAGCACGTGCGCAACTCGCTCCCGGACGAGGTCGTGGTCCAGAGGCTCGACGAGCGCCTCTCCGCCCTCGGCAACGTCATCGCCACCAACGACTACGCTGCTTTGATTCATCCTGACGTAGACAGGGAAACAGAGGAGGTGGCGGCGGATGTCTTGGGCGTCGAGGTGTTCCGGCAGGCAGTGGCGGGAAACACCTTGGTGGGTTCCTTCGCCGTTTTCACCAACCAAGGGGGCGTCGTCGCCCCGCAGGCCACGATCGAGGAGCTGGACGAGCTGTCGAGCCTGCTGCAGGTCCCTCTTGTTGCTGGTTCCGTCAACAGGGGCAGCGACGTCGTTGGAGCGGGGCTGGTGGCGAATGACTGGGCAGCGTTTTGTGGAGTCGACACGACGGCGACCGAGCTGTCCGTCATCGAGAGCGTCCTGAAGCTGAGGGGTGCTGCCCCCAGCGACGTGGCGACGGAGATGCGGGCGAGCCTCATCGACGCGATTGCCTGAACAAAAAGAGGAGGGGAGGTTGAGTTGAAGTGGAGTGGAGGCGGCGGGGGAGGAGAAGACGGGAGAAAGGAAGAGGAAGCGAAAACGTGTCGGGTTTTTTTCCTCTTTTCCCCTTGCACCTTTGTTCGCAACACTTCACGAAGAGAATCACTGCCGTTTTTGTTTTTTGCATTTTGTTTTCCCATTTGGATGTGTTAAATGAAAGAAAGAAAAAAGCTCTGAACGATTTAGAAAGTGGTGGCGGGAGTGGCGAGGGAGCGAGGGAAAGCGAGAGAGACCAAGGTCGTCGCGGCTAGATTTTTCTTCTTCTCATTTTTTCATCGTCGACGGCCAAAGGCGACGGCGCTTCGTCTCTCTTTTTCGCTTATCGATTTTCCTTCTTCAGGCTCTTTCTTTCTTCTTTTTCTCCACGACATGGTCACCGCCATGGCGTTTCACACGGCGTGCCCGCTGACAGGGTAAGAGAAGAGAGTAGAGAGAGAGAGAGGGATAAAACAAAGAAAGAACATCGTTCTCTTCCATCGCTGCCGACTGAATTCGCCTCATCCCCTTTTCCCCTTTCTCTCTCTCTCCACCACCAACCCTCCTCCCTCTCAGCTTGCACGTCTGCACCTGCCTGGCCGGAGCACCCGCTTCGGTCTCTACCCCGGGAGCGTCGAGGAAGTTCGCCAAAGCCGCGGCGACGCTGTGGAGGGAGATGAAGATTGACGCCGACGACCCTCTCGGCGGCGAATCAGACGCCGGCGGCGGCGAGCGGACCCCGAAAACTCGACCCGCCCTCCTTTCCTCTCCTCTTCCGCACCCCCCGACCGCGGAGATCGACGTCCCGACTCTGTACCGCCGCGCCGTCGAGATAGATGCGGCTCTGGAAACCTCTATCAGTGGCTTCGACCGCGAAACGGCTTACAGGGAGCTCCACGCGGCGCAGCAACGGGCTTCCGAAGCCGCCAGGGCCGCGGCCGAGGCAGCTGCCGCCGCCGGCATTCCCGACTACGCCCCGCCCCCTGGCGTCCAGCTCGACCGGTCCCTGCTCCCGAGGCCGGACCCGGAGTACGCCTCTCGGGCTGCTCTCATCTTGCAGGCGGCGGCCGCGGCCCGGGCCTCGGTGGAGCGCAAGCAGGCCGCGGCGCGCGCCCTACTGACGGCCCCTCGAGTGATCTTGCTGGCTTCCGACGTCCCGGCCGCCACCGCCGCCGGCGCCAACGTCGAGGTCCTCTGGCCCGACGACGGGCAGTGGTGGCCCGCGCGCGTCCAGGCCGGTGCCCCGGGGGACGGCGGCGACCACCTGTTCTACGGCACTGGAGAACAAGAAAGAGGCGTCGACCTCAAAGCCATGACCGAAGTGAAAAAGATCGCGTGGTCGGGGCCCGAGCGCCTCCGCTGTCTGAACCTGTACAGGGAGAAGAAGGAGGCCGCGGACAGGGAGAAGAAGGCGCGCAAGGCCGAGAGGGCCGCGGCGAGGAGGCTGGCCGCGGCGCAGCTGGCGCAAATGCAGCAGCAACAACAACAGGAAGAGATTCAGCAGCAGCAGCAAAGACATCAATCTCAGCAGCAATACCAACAGCAAGCTCAGCAGCAGCAGCTTCCTCCCCCTCCGCAGCAGCACATCGCCGTCCAGGCCCTGATCGCCGCAGGCGCCGCCACGAGGGGCGCCGGCGTGGCCGTCAGGCTGGTCGCGACGGGGCAGGTGCTGCGGGGGACGGTTCTGGGCCCTGTGCACGGCGACTCCGGCCTGGGGGTGCAGCTGGAAGGAGCCGGCGGCGGCGAGCCCTCGCGGGCCGTGGAGCTGCGCGTGGAGAGGGACGGCGTGGACTTCCACGTGTTTCTGGAGCTCGCGGGGTGAAGTGAGAGAGAGAGAGAGAAGAAGAAGAAGAAGAGGAAAGAAAAAGTGAAGGATTGTAGCATAAAAAAAAGAAAAAATGACTTTCACGCTAGAATTTACAGTTGTCAGAGAGAGATGGAGAAGCGCCAGCGCTGTCCCTTAAAGCCTGCTCGACTGCGATGGCGAGCGCCTCCTGCCTCTCGTCGCTGTCGCCGTCGAAGAGGAGGCCCTGGAAGACGAAGGCAGCAGAAGCATCAGAAGCAGCAGCAGCGTCGCTGTCGTCGCCTCTCTTTGCCTCCGCTGCTTCTGCTGCCGCTGCCGCTGCAGCAGCCGCGTTGAGCTCCACCGCCGCAAGCCCCAGGGGAACCACGGGCGAGTTGCTCGAGACGTTGTCCGGTGGGGACAGAGCAACGAGGGCCACCGCGGAATAACCGTCACCGTCACCTTCCTTCTTCTTTCTTCCCGCCTGGACCAGCCACAGCAGGCACCCGCTGTCGGCGTCCGGGGCGAGGACCCGAGCCTCCGCCTTTTCTCCTCCCTCTCCGTCTTTCAGCAGCCTCTTCATGAGCCTCGAGACCTCTTTGGGGACGCCTCGCGCGTTCGACTCTGCCGCAGCTGTGACGGAGGCGGCACGCGCGGCGGCGGCGGCCCTCGCCGCTCTAGCCGAGACTTTTGTTGTTGTCGAAGAAGAAGAAGAAGCGACAAACACGACCTCTTCTTCCGTGGCTTTTGCTCCTCCTCCTCCTTCTCCTGCGTTCGCCGCTTCTGCTCGCCACCCGGCGGCTCGTAGCGCCCCCCACAGGCTTATGAGGTCGTCGTCGCGGAGCGAAGAGGGGCTGGGAGCAGCAGCAGCAGCAGCAGCAGCAGAGGAAGATTCAGATCCGGCTACGGAGACGACGACCCCTGCCTCCGCGTGCTCAGCCAAAGCAGAGGCCGAGGACAGGTCGAGCTGTCCCCAGCTCGCGAGCGCCCACGCCGCGGCGACAGCCGCCCTCGGAGGGACCCCTCCACGCGGGGAACCTGCGACTCGGGACCTGAGCGTCGAGACCAGCGTCGTCGGGAAGTTGCTGCTCCCGCTGCTGCCGCCGAGACTCGCGAGCGCCGCCGCGGCCGCGGCCGCCTGGATCGGGTTGAACCTCGCGGTGGCGGCCAGGGAGCTCACCGATTTGGGAAGGGCGTGCTTCGCCGCTGCAGCGGCGCAGAGCCAGTCGACGACCGCGGACGCCGGGAGCCTGGAAGGGAGGCGCACGTTGTTTTTGTTTTTGTTTTTGTTGTCGGTCTCGCTCTCGCTTCCGTCTGTTGCGTTCCTCGAGCTCTGTACGGCGAAGGCCACCGCCGACGACGAGAGAGCGTCCAGCATCCTCACCCCCGGGTAGATACCCATGCAGGAGACGCTCCTCGCTATCGAGGAAGCCGCGGCGAAGACCGGAACCGGAGGCGGCGGAGAAAAGCTCGAAGACGACGATGACGACGAAGAAGAAGAAACGCCCGTCGTCGCCGTCAGAGCTCGGCACGCCTGCTTCACGCTCGCTCTCGCGAGCTCCAAAGTCGCAAGCGTCCTGTGCCTGGCCTGGGCGTAGGCCTTGACGAGGCGCGCAGTCGCCTCCAGCGACGAGATCGACGAGGAAGAAGACGATGAACTTTGCTCGAGCCCTCTCGCCACGGCCCCGCAGAGCGCGTCCAGGAACCCTCTGGCCTCGGGCGTCGCCGCCCTCCGCGCCGCCGCGAGAGAGAGGACGAGGTCCCTAGCGCGCTCGAGCAGCAGCGGGTCGGCGGAGGCGCGGTTGGCGAGCGCGTGGCGGAGCTGGGAGGCCTCTGCGTCGAGCGGGTGCTGCTGCGGCGTCGAGGGAGCAGAGGAAGAGGAGGTGGAGGTCGTTGAGGTCGTTGAGATCGACGACGCCGACGACGGCCGCTCAACAGCAGCGATGGCAATTGGGAGTCGAGAGGCTCTCCTCCCGCTCCTGATTGCCGCCTTCAGACAGCGAGGGATGGATGATGGTCTCACAAGGGATGCGCGGCCGGTGCGATAGAGCAAGGGCGGGGCGGGAATTGCCGCCGGCGCCCGCGCGAGAGAGGCCATGGATGCAAGTACAAAAAACAAACAACGAAAATGAGGAAAAAAAATCAACCCCACGGCTCCGCTCTCTCTCTTTCCCTCTCTTTCAGACTTTCCCTTTTTCCTCCTTTTCGCGGTTATTACAGAGAGAAAAAAAGCAAGAAACAGAATAGAAAAACCAGATCCCCCCCTACCGCTTTCTTTCTCCCTCTCTATCACCATTGGAAGGGCCTCCCCCCTTCCTTGTCCTTGACGACCTTGACGATAAACTCGCGGATGGCTCCGGCCGCTCCCAGGAACATGATCACCGTCATCACCGGTACAGTCACGCAGCAGAACCAAAACTCCCAGCTTCCGGCACGAGGCTTCCTCAGCTTCAGGAACAGCAGGCACGGCATGATGAAGGTCGTTGGCGTGATCGACAGGGCTCCGAGCAAACCCAGGACCACCTCGAAGAACGGGATCGCGGCGGCTACGAAAGAGATGAGAAGCACGAGCGACGAACGGACGACGAGTCTGTAGAGCAAAGCAGAGGGCAGAAGACCTTTCTTGATCGCGACGCCGTCGATGTAGTCGAGCAGAGGGAAGAGGAAGACGTGGAAGCCGGCCAGAACGTGGAAGATGACCATAACGTTGGCTGATTTGAGAAGTTTTTTTTTTTTGAGATTTGAGTGAGAAAGTTAAAAAAAACGACAAAAAAATCTCTCTCTTTCTCTTTTTCTTTCTTTCTCTCTTTTTCTCCACTCCTCCTCCTTCCCTCTCTCACCTGCCAGGATCACGCCCAGGGGCTTGGAAAGGCTGATCAGGATGTTGGCTTCGACGGCGTTGCCGAAGACGAAGTAGCCCGTGAAGGCCACCGAGAAGTAGAAGAAGGCCGTGAAGGCAAAGGTGGCGTGGACAGAGTTCATCATCGGTTTTGTGGTCGAAGGGGGGAAGGGGAGCGTGGCCTGGATCTCTTGGGCGATGTTGTGGCCTGAGAATTGAGAAAGAGCGAGGCGTTGTTTTTGTTTGGAAGAGGCGGCGGAGAAGATGGAGGAGGTTTTGGAGGCGGCGTGAGAAAGAGAGAAGAAAAAACGAGAATTCAAAACCTGATCTCTCTCCTCTCTTTCTCTTTCTCTTTCTCTCTCCAGTTCATTCTTACCTCCGTACGCAAAGGCGATCGTCGCGATCGCGTTCGCGGCGTTGAAGACCAGCGCCTCGCTCGACCCGTGAGACTTGACGGCGCCAAAGTCGTACGAGACTTCACCGGCGCTTCCCCCTCCGCGCCCGCGCGCCAGCGACCCGATGAAAGCGACGAGCGCGTAGAACACCGACGCCACGGTCCCCACCATCGACACGACCGACAGCGAGTGGAAAGACCGCACCTGCACCACGCAGAGGTTGATCAGCATGAAGATGACGATCCACCGACCGAGCCCGCCGCCGTCGGCTCCCGCCCAGCTGGAAGCGGGCTCGACGAGCGCGACGATTTTTTGAAAAGAGATCGCCGCGGTGATGGTGTAGGCGATGGGAATGCCGACGAAGAGGATGATCTGGAAAGGGGTGAGGAGCCAGAAGCCCCTGGTGCAAGGAAGAGATGAAAGAAGAAAGAAGAAAGAAGAAAGGCGGAGGTGAGTTTTTTCTTCTTTTCTTTCTTTGTCGTCTTTCAAGACCTTTTGAAGAAGAAGAAGAAGAAAAAGAAAGAAAAACACTCCTCCTCCTTACCACTTGTCCCCAAAGGCGAACTTGGTCAGATCAGGGTACCTGTCCATGCGCACGATGCTCGGGGGGATGTTCTGCTCGTGCAGGCGGACCAGGAGCACGAACGTGCCATAACTAATGATTTCGGGTTGTCGTTTTTTTTTTTTAGCATTTTGAGTTTTTTCGCCAGTCGTCACCCTCAAAAAACAAAAAAAAACAAAAATGCCTCCTCTTCCTCCTCACCTGATCGCCCAGCTCAAAAGCATGCACGTGATGCCAAAGGGCCACCCGAGACAGGCCATCGCGAACGGAAGAGCGAGGATTCCAGCGCCGACCATCGAGGTGAAGTTGTGCTGTTGAAAAAAGTTTCGAGTTCGGTTTTTTTTTTTGAGAAGGTTGAGAAGGAAAAATGAAGCGGGAGAGAGCAGCAAGCCCTTTTTTTTCCCGTTCCAAAAAAAAAACACAACAACAAACCTAACTCACCCAGAACACGGAGATCACCGAGGCGTCGCGGCTCGACGTGCCCGTGCGGTGCGAGTTCTCCTCCTCCTTGGTCTGTTGTTTTTTGAAGAAGAGGTTGAGACAGAGAGAGAGAGAAAGAGAAAGAGAGAGAAGAGGGACGGCGGCGGCGAGGTCAGCAAAGGTCTATCGATCGCCGCCCTTGCTTTTTTTTTCCCCCTTCGAACCGCGTTTTCGAGAAATGGAGAGAACTCTAATCCTCATTCAATGTACGTCCCTGCTTGTTATCTTTCCTTTGCTACGCTCTGGCAGCGTCCGATTGGCGATCGAAACTCAAAAAACACCGAGCTCCTCCGACCATGATTTTCCATGGTAAAAAACAAAAAAAACAAAAGAAAAAAGATAGATTCGGCATTGCTTTTCAAAAGGTCGGAGATTCCCCTTCTTTTCCCTCACCATTTCCTCGTTGCCGTGGAACATGTCGGCCCAGAGACTGCTCATGCGCGAGCCAAGCGTGCTCGTTGGGCCAAGGCCGCTGCTGCCCCCGGCGAGGCTCGTCTCGCCGGCGCCTCCGGCCTCCCTCGGCGACGGAGCAGACGATTCGACGCCGGCGACCAGGGACTTCGTCGCGAGCTCCAAGTCGCCGGCCGCGGTCCCTGGCTTGGGTGTCGGCATCGCGGCAATGAATTGCGATGCGATGCGACGTTAGCTGCGTGCTGGCGGGTGTCGTGAGTTGAAGCGAAGAGGAGATGAGGGAGAAATCTCTCTCTTTTTTCGAGAGAGAGAGAGAGTCTCTGAGATGTGATTTTCTTTTTTTCTTCAACGTCGGAAAAAAAAAAGACCTTTAAGGTCATTTTTTTTCCTCTCTTCGCTCTTCGCTCTTCGCTCGAGGGGGACGACGAAGAAGAAAACAAAAAACTCTCTTCCCCTCTTTCGCTTTCTCTTCCTGCTTCTACGAGCCTATTCATCGATCTCCTGCTTTTTCCAGAGGTAGCTCGCGACTCGATCTCCCCGAAATGGCCGTGGCAGGCGGCCCGGCCGCGGAGCTGGAGCGGCTGAGGCAGGGTGCGTTTTTTTTGTTGGCGAGAAAAAAAAGGACGATTGCTCGTCGAGCAGCCATGATTGAGCTTGTTTTTTTTTGCACGCTCCGTTCTCTTTTTTCGAGCTTCTCCGCGTGCGTGTTTCCGATTCCGTCCTCGTCAGGTGCACGTTCTCGACGTGCTCTGTCTGCAAGGGAGGGCGGAGCTGCGTTTATAGCTTCCTCTTCGCCTCACGACAAAGAAACCGGAGGAGCACACAATAGCACTCACCTTTTTTTGGTTACTTTTTTTCAACCCTGACCTCTTCTTCTTTCTTCGACTTTCTTTCTTCTTCTTTCTTCTCCCCAGAGCTCGCCGCGGAGGTCGCCCTGCTCCCGGGGTGCCTCCAGTCGCCGCACCCTTCCCTGCTGATAGACTGCTTGGCTGACGTTTTCGGCCCGGGGGACGGCGAGCTGCCTCCTTGCCTGCGCGAACACGGGAGAGAAGCAAAGGACGAGGAGGCGACAGCTGCTGCCGCTGTGACGACGGCGGCGGCCCAAAAACCCAAACCTCCACCTCCTCCTCCCCAACAGAAGCGAGTCTGGGCGCGCCTCGCCGCGGCCCTCGCCGAGCCTCTCGACTCCGCCGCGGCCTTGCGGGCCCGCGATGAGTGCGCCGAGGCCTCCCGGAAGGTCGCCGAGGAGCTGCGGAGCGCCTCCTACCTGGCGGCGCCGACGGGGAGCCACCTGCCCGCCGAGGACGCGATCTTGCTCTCTCACGTCCGGCGAAGGCGGCAGGGGATTAAGAAGCAGCAGCAGCAGCAGCAGCCCCCCGGGGACTCCACGGCCCCTGCCCCGACGACCACGCTCGTCATCTGCCGGTGCTGCGGCGCGACTCTCTACGCCAACGTCTACCTGGAGCACGCGGCGCCGTGCCGCGAGGCGCTGGCGCGCGTGAGGGAGCGCGGCGAGCGCGCCGCGGCCGAGGCGGCGGCCACGGCCAAGCGGGCGAGGGCCGTCGCCGAGGCGGAGGCCCTGAAGAATGCGCTCGCCGCCGCTCAAGCTGCTACTGCTGCTAATGCTAATGCTCAAGCTGCTGCTGCGAACGGTGGCGGCGTGGTGAACGGCTTCGCCAGCAACGGCAACAACGGGTATCGCGCCCCTTCGCCTGCGGCGGGCAAGCGCAAGTTTGCTGCCGCCGGCGGCGGCGACGGGAGTTCGGCGGCGGCGGCGGCGATGGGCCGAGCGAGGCCCTCCCCGACGCCGCCGCCTCCTCCCGCCGCGGCGGTCAGGGCGGCAGCCGCGGCGGCCTCCGCCGCTGCCGAGGCGCTGATCTCGCAGCAGAGGACCGCGGCGGCGGAGGGAGCTGCGGCGGCGGCTGCCGCGGCGGCTGCACAAGCTCAAGCTCAAGCGACGGCGGCGACGGCACCACCAACAACGACTTCGCTCGCCCCGCCGCCGCACGCGAGAAAGCCTCGAAGCCTCGTGGGCAACGGCAGGCCGCCACTCGCCTTCGCCCCGGCCGCGGCCTCTGCTGCTGCCGCCAACGGAGCAGCGACGGCGGCGACGGGAATGCAGCAGCAAAATGCACCTCCACCTCTGCCTCCGCCGCCGCCGCCGCCGCCGCCGCCGCCGCCGCCGCCGCAAAGCCACTTCTCCGTGCCCGTCGCGCCGCAGCCCGCGCTCGCCGCGGCGTACAACAACGGCGGCGCGGTGCTCTGGGACGCGGCGGCGGTCGGGCTCGGGCAGCAGCATCAGCAGTTTCACGCTCCTGTTCCTCCTCCTCCGCGCCACTTCTCTGTCCCCGTCGCCGCCGGTAACGGGATGCCCGGCGGACCGGTGGGAGCAGGAGCAGGAGCGGGAGGAGGATATCTCTCGGCGCCGCAGCCCTACTTCGCGCCGCTTCCGGACCTCGTGCAGCAGCAGCAGCAGCAGCATTTTGCTCCTCCTCCTCCGCCTCCGCCTCCTCCGCCTCCTCCTCCTCCGCCGCCGCAACAGCCGCAGCAGCGCTTCCCTCCGTCGCTCGACCAGCTCTTTTTCCTCCACCAGCAACAACAACATGCCATGCTTTTCCAGCAGCCGCCTGCCCCTCCCCCGCCGTGGCCGCCGCAGCCTCATCACTTCCCGGTCGTTCACCACCACCCGCAGCAGATGGCGATGCCGCCTCCTCAGCCTCCTCAGCCTCCTCCGCACCACTTCCACCACCCCCTCCACCCCCACCCCCTCCTCCTCCAGCCCCACCAGCTCCAACCGGGGCCGCAGCAGAGAACCGCGTCACTGAGCGCGCTGGCGGGGACGCTCCCGGCCGTCGAGCCTCCGCCGTCGGCTCTGGCGCTGGGGATCACGCAGGAGATGCTGCCGGGGGCTCGGCAGATGCAGATGCAGCAGATGCAGCAGCAGCAGCAGCCTCCGCCGCATTGAATGAAAGAAAAGTTAAAACAACTCAAAACTTTCTTCGTCTCTCTCCCGTTTTTATTTCCCAGTTGTGTTTCCCACACTCGCCTTTTTATAAAGCCAAAATGCAGCTTCCTTATTATTTCTGTGTAAACAAAACAAAATCGATTCGGGTTGTCTGGAGGGTGAAAAAGAAGAAAGACGGCAAGAGAGGAAGAGGTTGAGGTCGAAGTTGAGAAAAAAACATCGACTCCGCCACCTCCACTCTCACTCTTTTTGCTCTTCTCGACGCTCTCGTCGAATCAAAACCCTTTTCGCTAGCTTTCCACGCTAGCCGCGTTTCTCTGTATCTGCCCCTCTCTCTCTAAACTTAAGAGGTGACATCAAGCCCCCATCGACGACGACGACGATGCCAGCGCAGAGCGGCCCCTCGTCGGCGCTGGCGCAGCAGCTCTCGTCCATCTCGCTCGCGTGGGCCCGCGACCATGGGGGGAGCCGCGGCGCCTCCGCCACGGCGACCAGGCGTCCGTCGCTGCTCTACGACGCCGCTGCGGCGGCAGACATCGACCTCGCGACCGTGTACGAGGTCGGGCTGAGCGGTGAGTCGACGTGGATGGGGAGGAAAGAGGCGGAGAAAGGAGAAGAGCAACGAAAGAAGGCAAACGAATGCCGCATGCGGCGGCGGCGGCGGCTCGCCTTTTTTTTTTTCTCCTCGTTGAAATTCGAATCTAGCCAACGCGCCCGCGTTGAGTGGATTATACTGCAGCCTGCGTCCCCACTCTGATCCGAGGGCCGTTTGAGCGTCCTTATGTTCCTCATGCTGCCAAGAGGCGATGAGAATGCCTGCTGGAACTTGCAGCACGCACAGTGGCAACGCCTCTTTGAAGCATTCGTTCATTTCGCTCGCTCGCTCTTCGTCGACGCTTCTTTCTCCTCTCTTCTCTCACCACCCTCTCTCAACTCCATCCCCACCGACCTTCCTACCACCAACCCCCTCCACCAGGCTTCCGCGAGCTCGCCAAGGCCGACCCCCGCTTCGAGCCCTACGCCCGAACGCTTTTCGCCCGCCCCTCGGCGGCCAACGACCCCGACGCGCTCGAGGGCGGGGCCGCCGCCCGCGCTCTCGACGCCGCGCTCGCGGCCTTTGCGCGCCTCGTTGGCCCGCGCCTCCCGGAGCCGGCGGCGGCGCGCGCGCTCGAGTACCTGGTCCGCCGCTTCCGGATCGGGAGCAACTCCGTGTCGGGCCCGGCCCTGATCTCCGCGGCGCTCCCCCACCACGGCACGCACGCGTTCGTCCGCTTGCTCCGGGTCTGCGCGCTCGAGGCGGCCGACGAGACCGCCAACCCGTGGGCGTGGCTGCGCGCTTCGGCCGAGGCCGGCACGCCCATGCCCAGGGCCGTGCTGGCCGCGAGGGCCGCGCACGACCCGCGGGTGCTGAGGGCCGTGTGCGCGGCCGCGGACGGGGGGGCGACGAGTTTGGATTTGGAGGTTGTTGAAGCAGGAGGAGGAGAGGGAGGCGAGGGCGACGAAGCCGCCGCCGCTGTTTCCACTTCGGCTCCTTCCTCCTCTTCTTCCCTCCCTCGCCACGTCCCCGCCTCTTCGCTCTCCTTCTACGCCGTCACCCTCTGCGAGGCCCTGGACATCGCCGCGACCTCCGGGCGCGTCGGAGGCAGGAAGGCTTCCGGAGGCAGCAGCAGTGGCGATGTCGGCGACGCAGCGGTCCGCGCCTTACTCCCCGGAGTGCTCGCCGGCTTGGCCCGCGGCGCTGGCCTGGACAGGCGAGGCGCCGCGACGATGGTGGCTGCTGCCCTGGCACGCTCGGCGAGGCTCGCGGACGCCGTCGTGAATGGTAAGAAAATAGCTTTTTTTTGTTCTTTTAGCTTTTCAACCACCTCCACCTCCACACGCCGAGGAAGAGATCAACTTCTTCTTAAATCAAAAATATCATCCTTGCCCTGAGGCGGGTGATCGTGGGAGTAACAACTTCCGCGAGCTCCCGCAGTGCTGCGCCGAAAGAGTTATTAAAAATATCAGTTTGTATTCCCTGAGGCGTGTGGAAGCGGAGAGCGCGCGAGCAAGCGAGAGAAGAGTTGAAAGGAAGAGAAGACTTTTTTCCCGCTCACTTCAAAAAAAAACCCGAAAAAAACTCACAACAGCTCTCTTCATCGAGGCCGCCAAGGGCGCCTCCTCCGAAAACAACAACGACGCCGACGACGACGCCCTCGCGACCGTCTCCCTGCTCGCGCACCTGGCAGCGACGCAGCCTCACTACGGCGGCGCGAATGCGCAAATGGACGCCAAGGCCTTTGCCCACGTCATCAAGGTCCCGGGGCTGGCCTCGGCCGCCGCCAGGCTCCGCGCCAGGGGCGCCTCGCAGGCGCTCGTGGCCCTGCTGCGCCTGCTGCTGCGTCCTCTGGTCGATGCGTCCGCCTCGAACGCGAGGCACAGGCAGGTGCTGGTGGAGCTTGCGAAGAGCGGCGCGCTCTGCGACGGAGGGGGAGTAGGGGAGGAGGAGGAGGAGGCAGGTGGCGCTTCCTCGTCGTCGCCGTCGAGGCTCCTCGCCCGCGCCGCCGCCGAGGGGGTCATCGCCGCCGGCGCTGCTGCCGCTGCCGCTCCCGCTTCCGCTCCCGCTTCCGAGGAGGCGCGGAAGGACTTCGCCGCTGCTCTCGCCGCTCTCGACGCGCGCGCGCCGCTCGCCGTGGGCGCTGCCGTCGACGCGGCGCTGGCCTCGCTCCGCGAGGAGAGGAAGAAGAAGAAGAACAAGGAGAAGGATGAAGACGCCTCCACCTCCTCCTCAGCTGCCTCGGCGGCGCTCGAGTTCATCTCGGCGGCGCTCTCCGGCGACGCCCGCAACGCGCCCGTCGCCGCCGCGGGGGCCTCGCTCGCCGCGGCTCTGGTGTCGCCGCACGCCAAGCTCCGCCTCGCCGCCCTGCGCTCGCTCGAGGAGAAGGAGAGGAGGTGCGGCGGCGGCGGAGGCGACAACTCTGCTGATGCCTCTGCTGCCCCTTCCACCCCCGCTCCCGCTGCTCCCGCCGCTGCTCCTGCTCCTCCTCCCGCCGTCAACGCCTCCCTGGCCCGGACCCTCCTCGACCGCATCTCCGACGACGACCCTTCGGTGGCGGCGGAGGCCGTCTCGTGGCGCGTGGTGCGCTCCCTGCCTCGCGAGGCCGCCGCGGCGGCGCTCTTGCGAGCCGCGCGCGGAGGAGGAGGCGGCGACGATGGGGGCAACGGAAACAACGGCGCCGTCGGGCGCCGCGCGCTGCGCTCCCTCTGCCGCCTCGCGAGGGAGATGGCTGTACCGCAGTGGAAGAGCGCCGCGGTCTCCGAGGTCGTCGCCGCTTCCCTGCCGCTCCCGGGACGGAGGAAGGCCGCGCGAGCTGCCGCTGAGTCGGGTGTCAAGCTCGGCGACGAGTTGGCAGCCTCGCTCGCCGGAGCGGAGTGGCTTTCTTCCTCGTCGGCTGTCGATGATGATGATGATGATGAAGACGACGAAGGAGGAGCAGCCAAGGCTGGCTCCTCTTCCAAGGCGAAGGCAACGAAGACGAAGAAAAAGCACGTCCCCCCGACGCCGCCGCAGCCCGCTTCGCACGCGCGCAGAGCGAAAGGAGACGGCGAGGAAGATGAAGATGAAGCGGCTCCTGTCGCCTCTTCTTCCTCCTCCGCCCTTCGCCCCGGCGCCGCAGCCTGCTTCGCCGACTGCCGCTCCGCCGTGTCCGCGCTCGCCTCCGCCGCGGCCTCCTCCGGCGACGCCGCGAACTCCGCCGCCGCCGTGGCCTCCTCTCGCGACGCTTCCCCTCGCGCGCGCTTCGCCGCGGCGCTGGCCCTCGTGGCGGCGCTCTCTGTGAAAGCGGCAGCAAAGGGAGGAGGCAAGCAGCAGCAGCAGCAAAGGCAAGCGCTGGCCTCTGCGGCTCTTTCCGCCGCTCTCGCCCTGCTCCCTCTCGCCGAGGGAGTCAGCGACGAGGAGGCCGACGCCGCGTTCGAGGCCGGCTCGGGCCTGCCGACGGACGGGCTGCTGGCCGCCGCGGCCGTCGCCGGAACCGGAGGAGGAGAGGGCTCGGGCCCCGCGACCAGGGCGCGCTCGCTCGCGGCGCGCAGGCTCTTGACGGCGTCGCTCGAGGCCTTCTCTCCTTCTGCTTCTTCTTCGATCGACAACCCGGACGCGCTCTACGCCCGCCTCGTCGCGGTCTCCCCGCCGGCGTCCTCGGCCCGCGCGGCGCTGCTGCTGGCCCTGGAGGAGGGGAGCGCCTCGCTCCTCGCGCGCGTCGCTGCCTCTGCTTCTGCTTCTTCTGCGAGCGGCAGCAACGGCGAGGGCGCCGCGGTCGCCGCCCTCGAGGACTTGCCCGCTGCGCTCTCCTCCTCTTCTTCTTCTGCTTCTGACGATGCCACGCTCGCCTTTGTCGTGCCCAGGCTGCTGGCCGCGGCGAGGTGCCCCTCTTCGCCCGCCGTTCGCTCGGCGGCGCTGGCTGCTATCCGAGCTGCCGCCGCCGCGAGCGCTGCTTCTTCTTCCCCTCCCGCCCTCCTCGCCGCCGCGGCAGAGGCCCTCTGCTCCTCGGAGGAGACGGCCCGAGCCGTCACTGCAGACGGTGCTGCGGCGGATGCGGCGCTGGTTGCTGCAGCTGCAGCGAAGAAGGGAGGGGTCCGCGGAGGAAAAGCGACTTCTCCTCTCGCGGCGCTCGCGGTTGAGTTTCTGTCTTCTCTCGACGCCGAGTCTTTCGCGAGCGACTCCTCTGTTGCCGAGGCTGCCGCGGCTCTCGTCCCCATCGCCAGGGCCGTCGCCGAAGCGCCCTCCGCGGGGGCTGCTGCTGCTGCTGCTGCTGCTGACGCCTCCAAGGCAGCGGCGTCGGCGCTCCGGGCCTTGCTCTCTCCGGGCGAAGGCGAGAGCGACCTCTGCCTCGACCTCTGCTCCGTGGCAGCCTGCGGCGTTTCTTCCGCGTCTTCTTCTTCTTCGATCACCGAAGAGCCCCTGGCGACGCTCCTCTCGCTGGCCAGCGACGCCAAGGAGGCAGCATCGTCCTCCGCCGTGCCCTCCAGGCTCCGCGCCGCGGCCCTCTCTGCGCTCTCCCCGGCCGCCGGCGCCTGCGGCGCAGCCTCGGCCTCGGGCCCGGCCCGCCGCGCGGCGCTCTCGGCGCTCGTCCGCGCCGCCGCCCGCGAGGGTGACGAGGCGCCCCGCGAGGCCGCGCGTGCCGCCCTGGACGCGGCGCCCCTCCCGGCCTCGGAGGTGGCCGCGGTGCTCTCGAGGGCGGCCGAGGAGATGACGAAGAAAAAAGAGGCCGGAGGAAAAGGCCGGGCGGCAGAGAGGCCGCGAGGGAAGCAAACCGCTGCTGCCGCCGAGGAGGAAGAAGACCCCCCTTCTTCTCCCTCTTCTTCCGACTGGGAGATTCTGCTCGAGGTCCTGCACTGGCGCGCCCCCGACGACGGCGCTCTGCTGCTACCGCCGCTGCTGGCGCTCGTGGGCGCTCTCTCCGCGGCGGCTGCCGCCGCGGCGGAGGCCGCGGTCGTCCGCGAGGAGGAGGACGAAGAAGATGAAAACGAGCAAGAGGTTGAGGAGGAAGCCGAGGAAGAGCAAGCCATCTCCTTCGACGCCCCCTACCTGCTCCGCCTCGCCCTGGGCGCCGCCAAGCGCGCCGCGGAGGCCGCCTCCTCTGCGGGCGCGGCGGAGATGGAAGAGGACAACGCTGCTGCCGCTGCTGCTGCCGCCGCTGCTTCTCCCCGCCGCCGCGTCGGCAAAGCTTCTCCTTCGTCTTCCTCGAACTTCGACGTCGCCGCGGTCGTTGCCGCCACCGCCTCTGCCCGCGACGGCCTCACGCGCGTCGCCGCCCTGGACGCCTTCGTCTCGCTCGCGGCCCTGGCCCCCGAGGACGCCGCAGGCTGCGCCGCCGCCGCCCTCTCGGGGGCCGCCGCCGCCGCCGCCTCGCACGACTCGGGCTCCCGCGCCGCCGCAGACCGCGCCGTGCGAGCCCTCGCCGCGGCCTGGGCGGCAGCGAAAGGAGGCATCAACATCACTAAAAGGAAGCCCGCCGAGCTCGCCGCGGCCGCCGTCGCAGTGCTCCCTTCGCTGCTCGCGCCGCGCAGGCTCGCGCTCGCGACGACGCTCGCCGAGGCGCTTCAGCAGGAGCACTTTGGTGGAAGCGATTCTTCCTCTTCTTCCTCTTCTTCCTCTTCGTCGGGGCTCACCACGGTCTGCCTGGAGCTGCTGAGGGCGGGATGCTGCCGCGACGACGCCGGAGGGGACGGGGACGGAGGCGGGTGGGGGTGGGTCTCGGACCTCGGCGCTTCGCTGATGGCACAGGTAAAGATTGTTTTCTTTTTTTTCTTTTTTCCCCTATTTCTCGTCCCTCTTCTCTTCTCTTCCCTGCCCGTGATGGTATCAAAAAATATAATAAACTGATTTTAATGAGTGTGATGGGGGGGCATGCGGCGCTTCTCTCGAACTGCCGCCGCCCCCTCGCGTGATCACCACCCCTTTTTGCCTGAGGCTTTTTTTTCCTTCTATTTTTCTTTCCCTTTCCAAAAAAAAACAACAACACAATTGCCGGTGACGATAACGTTTTTTTGCACGTCAGTCCAACCGCTTAACGATATCCGTTTTCGGGATGACGACGCTCAAACACCTTATCATAATTTTCGTTCTTGATGCCGAGGCTTTTGTTCGCTTTTTTTGACTTTTCGATTTTTTTCTCGACCTCTTCTTCTTCCCCACTCCGAAAACCTCACATTTTTCTGTTCTTTGCTTCCACGCCAGGTCCCGCTCGCCTCGCGCGCGAGCGCACTCGCCGACCTCGTCGACGCCGCCAGGGCCGACGGCGGGGCTTCTTCCAGTTCCTCGAAGGGAGGAGACGCGACGGCGCCTCTGTGCCGCGCCGCGGTCGCCGTCGCCGCCTCGGCGCTCCTCCTCCGCGGAGGGGGGCAAGGGTCCCCCTCTGCTTCCAGCTCCGGCTCCGGCCCCCTCGTCCCCGCAGCGGCGCGCCGCCTGCTCGCCGCGGGGCTCGCCTCGGCCGCGGGCGTCTCCAGGGGCGGCGGCGCCCGCGGGAGCGCGCTGGCGCTGGCGGCCGCGCTCGAGCGCGGGGCCGCGCCGGCCGACTATCTCTCGGCGCTGGCGTCTCTCGCGGCCTCTTCCTCCGCCTCTGCCTCTGCCGCTTCTTCCCCCGCTTCCGCTTCCATATCGAACGACGGAGGCGCCGTCGCTGGCATGGGAAGGCGCGCGCTGGCGCTCTTCAGGGCCAAGTGCGACTCGCTGGCTCGCTCCAACGCTTCCGCTTCTTCTGCTTCTGCTTCGGCCGCCGCTGCTGCCCCGGGAGGCGCCACGCTCGCAAACGCGCTCACTCCTGAGCTGCTGCTCTCGCCGGCCTCCCCCGCGGGTCTCCGCGCCTCGGCGCTGGCCGCGTTCGGCTCCGCCGCCGCGGCGTTCGCGGCCCGCGACCCGGCTCCGTACCTCGCGGCGCTGCCCGCCGTGCTCGAGGTCGCGGGAGGAGGAAGTGGAGGAGGAGGAGCTGATCCGTCTTGTTCCTCTTCCTCTTCTTCGGCGTCGTCGCTTCGAGGACCCGCGCTCGCCGCGGCCGCGGCAGCTCTGGGAGCTCTGGGCGTCTCCGCGATCCCTCTTCTCCCGATCGCGCTCCCGGCGCTCTGCGGCGCCGCAGAGGAGGCCGTCGCGCGCTACGAGGAGGCCTTGGAAGGGAAGGATGGCGACGAGAAGAAGAAGCAACGCAACAACAGCTCGGCAGCTGTGGCCTCTGCCGAGCTCGACGCCGCGGCCGCCGCCGCCGCCCTGGGCGCCCTGGTCCGCGGCCTCGGGGGACTCGCAGCTCTTTCCCTGCCCCGCGTCGCCGCGACCCTGCTCCGCCCGGGCCTGGCCCCGGCGCCGCGCGTGGCCCGCAGCCGCCGCGGGGCGTCGACGTCGATGGTCATGGTCGTTTCCGGAGGGGGGAGCGAGAAGCCAAGCTCCTCCTCCGGCAGCGGCCCGGCAGCGCTGGCCGCCGCGCGCTCCAGGAACGCGCTGGTCGAGTGCGTCCCGTCCAGGCTGCTGCTCCCGGCGCTCGCCGGCGCCGCCGCGGAGCAGGCCGCGGCGAGGGCCGTCGGCGGCGGAGGAGTAAAGAGCGGAGAAAGAGAAAACGTCGGTCCTCTCCTCGCGCTGCTGAGCGTCGCTGCCGCGGCCTTCTCCGGTCTCTCCCCGGCCGCCGCTGAGGCCGCGGCGCAGGGTCCCGCAGCCGCGGTGATCGAGACGGCGCTGGGCGTCCGGGCGAGGAGGGCGGGCGTCGTCGCTGCTGCTGCTGCTGTTGCCGTTTCTTCGTCGAAGAACAAGGCGAAGAAGAACGACAACGGCAACGACGGCGACGACGACCAACTCGAAGCTTCCGAACTCGCAGCCGCTGCCGAGGCCAAACTCTCCGCCGTCGAGGACGCCGCCTCCGCCGCTCTCGTCGCCCTCGCGGAGCGCCTCTCGGAGGCCCCTTTCGCCCGCCTGCTCGCGAGGCTGCAGGCGTGGGCGCTGAGCGGGGGCGACGACGGCGACGACGAAGATGCCGAAGACGACGAGGAAGGAGATTTCGGCAAGAAGTCAGCCCGTCTCGCCTCCTTCTTCGGCGCCGCCAACGCCGTCGCGGAGAGGCTCCGCTCCGTCTTCGCGCCCTTTGGCGGCGCCCTGGTCGACGTGGCCCTGGCGACGCTCGAGTCCGGAGGCGACGTGAAGGAGGAAGCGGCGGCGGCGGAGGAAGGAAACAACAAGCGCGCCCGCCGCTCGGAGGAGGCCGAGGCTTCGAGAGAGCGCAGGCGCGCCGCCGCCGCTGCCGCCTCGTGGCTGGCCTCCCTCCGCGCCCTGCGCCTGCTCCACCGCTGCCTCGCCTACGACGCCGGCGGGGCCTTCGCCGACGCTTCCATGTGCGGCAGACTCGTCGGCCCCCTCGTGGCGGCGCTGGTCGCCTCGGGCAAGGTCGGAGGAGGTTTGGGTTCTTCGTCGTTGTCTTCTCCGTCGTCGTTGCTGTCGTTGTTAGACGCAGACGCCGTCGGAGGCGGCGCGCCCCCCGGGGTCCCCTCCGCGGTGCCCAGGGCTGCCGCGACGGTTACATCCACGAGCTCCTCCTCTTCTCACAAGAAGCAGAAGAAGAAAGGCTCTACGGCCCCTTCGACGGGAGACGCCGCGGCGAGCATGCCGCTCAACGCGCTGGCGAGGGGCGCGGCAGCCGCGGTTGCTGCGCTCGCGACGGCCGCCGGCGGCGCCGCGTCGTCGACCGCCGCCGCCGGAGACGAATCCGCCTCTGCCGCCTCCGCCGCCAACCTGCTCAAGCCCATCCACACCGCCACGCTCATGGCGACCAGGGCCGACGCCGCCTCCTCCCGCGCCGCCGCGCTGGCCGCGCTGTCGTGCCTGGCTGCCGCGGCAGGCGACGACTACCTGCCGCTGCTGCCCGACGCGCTCCCTTTCTTGGGCGAGCTGCTCGAGGACCCGAGCCCGGCCGTGAGCGCGAGGGCCGCCGCGGCGGTGAGTGGGTTGGAGGCTGCCGCCGGGGAGAGCCTGGCGCAGTATCTGAGGCCTTGAGAATAATTTGTTGTATTGTCTTTTGTTTTTCAGAGTTTGTGTTTCGGGGTTCGGGGAATAGAGAGAGAGAGAGAGAGGGAAGGCGGGGAAAGAGAGAGAGAAAAAAGGAAAAGAGTTTTGCAAACGAAAAACCATTACAATTCAACAACGAAACGACTCTCTCCGCATCCCCGCGATTGAGCCGCCTTTCCGCTCGCTCCCCCCCCCTTTTCTCCTCCCACGCGATAGAACGAGGTCAAAGCTACTCTGCAAAAGCAAAAGGTGAGCAAAAAGACGAGCGAACAAGCCGGAACTCACTCCGAAAGTGGCCTAGCCGTTACCGAGAGCGGCGCGTATCTTCCACTCGCCAAAAAAAAAGAGAAATGGAGAACGGCCTCACCAAGGGCGCTCCCGTCTTTGTCCGCGTCGCAACCGACTCCTGGTCTCTCGGAACTCTGTTGGAGAATCCTTCTGCCGACGGCTGCCTTGTGAAAATGAATGACGAAGGCTCCGACGCTGCCCCGCGGCGAGTCGGACTTTGCGAATTGGCGCCTGCGAATTCTTCGTCTTCGCCGGACGAGCAAGACATCTGCTCCCTCTCCTTCCTCCACGAGCCCGCCGTCACGCACAACCTCCGCGTCCGCTACGACAGGGGCGAGATCTACATGCGTGCCGGGCCCGTGCTCGTGGCGGTCAACCCGTTCGAGAACCTGGGGGGGCTCTACTCGGCGGAGAAGGCCGCCTGCTATGCCGAGGCAGAGGCGACGAGGTTTTCTTCTCCTTCGACCTCTTCTTCTTCTTCGACCTCTTCCTCGACCTCTCCACCTCCTCCCTTGCCCCCGCACATCTTCGAGACGGCGTCGCGAGCCTACTCGGCCATGGTCTCCTCGGGCCTGTCCCAGTCCATCATCATCAGCGGGGAGAGCGGCGCCGGGAAGACGGAGTCGGCCAAGCTGGCGCTCAGGCAGGTCGCCGCGCTCGCCTCTTCCGCCGCTGCTTCTTCTTCTTCTTCTTCTTCTTCCGCTTCCGCTGCTGCTGCTGCTGGGGACGAGTTCGCGGCCCTGGAGGCCGCGATCCTGGCCACCAACCCCGTCCTCGAGGCGTTCGGAAACGCCAAGACGTCGCGAAACGCCAACTCCTCTCGGTTCGGCAAGCTGGTGGAGCTCGTTTACGACAGGAAGAAACCCAACGGTGGTACCTTTGTCGTCTCCGGAGCGAGGCTTTCGACCTGCCTGCTGGAGCGATCCAGGCTCGTCGCGAGGCCCGAGGGAGAGCGCAACTTCCACGTCCTCTACCAGCTCGTGGCCGGTGCCGGCGACGAGCTCCGAAAAGAATTGCAGCTGCCTGAACACTCTTCGTCGTCGTCGTCGTCATCGTCGTCGTCGACTTCTTCCTTCTTCCGCTACCTGTCCGGGGGCCCCGAGCAGATCGAGGGCGTCGACGATGCCGCCGAGTTCCGCAGGGTCGTCGAGGCCCTGACCGCGTTGGGCGTGGGCGAACAACAGCAGCAAAAGTCCCTCTGGCGGGCGCTAGCCGGAGTCCTGTTCCTCGGGAATGTCGACTTCGAATCTGCAAAAGGAGGAGAGGCCTGCGAGGTGAGCTCCTCTTCCTCCTCTGCTCTGGAGACCGCGGCCTCGCTCCTGGGAGTGCAAGCCGAGGAGCTCGAGAGCGTACTGACGACAAGGGAGATCACTGCCGGCGGTGGAGGCGGGAGCAAGAAGAAGAGAAACAACGGCGGCCGCAGGAACAGCAGCGGCTCTGGCGGAGGTGACCGCGTCGTCAAGCTGCTGCGCCCCGAAGAGGCGCGCTCGAGCCGCGACGCGCTGGCCAAGGCCGTCTATTCGTGCCTGTTCGACTGGCTCGTGGCTCGGATCAACGACAGGCTGGCGCCGAAGAAGCAGGAGGAGAAGGAGGTTGGAGAGAAGAAGGCTTATGCCGCCGGCGACAAAGCAACGCCGACTTCTTCTTCTTCCTCGCCTTCTTCTTCTCCCTCGTCTTCTTCGCCCTTCATCTCTCTGCTCGACATCTACGGCTTCGAGTGCTTCACGGAGAACGGGTTCGAGCAGCTGTGCATCAACTACGCGAACGAGCACTTGCAGGTAAGACGAAGAAGAAGAGAGGAAGGGATGGAAGAGTTTTTTTGAGTTTTTTTTCTGTTTCATTCGTCGTCGGGTTTCTTTTGACCTCACCTCTTTTTCCAAAAAAACAACTCAACCAGGCCCAATTCAACTCCGTCCTCCTGGCCCTGGAGCAGGAGGCCTACGAAGGGGAAGGGGTCGACTTCTCCCGGGTCGAGTGGAAGGACAACCAGGAGACCCTCGCGGCCCTCGACGCGCGCCCGGGCAACAACGCCGCCGCCGGCCTCGTGAACTCTTCTTCTTCGTCGCAGTTCTCCGTGGGGCTTCTCGCGCTGCTCGACGAGGCGTGCCTTGTCCCCGGGGGCACGGACAAGGGATTCGGGCTACGCGTGTCCGAGGTGCTGGCTGGAGGAGGAGGGAGCTCCTCTTCTTCGGCGGCCTCGACGCCTTCCTCGGCCAAAGCAGCAGCAGCAAAGACTTCAGCGTTTGCTTCTTCTTCGGCGTCTGTCATCTCCGGCTGCCCCGCCGGCGCCGGTGCCTCCTTCTCCGTCGCCCACGCTGCCGGGAACGTCTCCTACTCTACCTCGGGCTTCCTCTCCAAGAACAAGGACGTCGTCTCCGCGGAGGCTCTGGCGCTTCTTTCCCGCTCGACGGAGCCGCTGATGAAGGAGATCGCCGCGACGAATGCTGCGGGGGGCGGCTCGAAATCAAGCAACAGCAACAACGCGACGGTCGTCTCGGCCTTCCGCCTCCAGCTGCGGGCCCTGCTCTCCCGCCTCGACGCCTCGCAGCTCCACTTTGTACGATGCATCAAGCCCAACTCCAGGGCCGCGGCGAAATGTTTCGATCAGCCCCTGGTGGCGCACCAGCTGCGATGCGCGGGGGTCGCCGAGGTCGCACGCGTGGCTCGCCAGGGCTTCCCGAGTCGGCTGCCTTATTCGGAGCTCGCGCGCCGGTTCTCGGCGCTTGTCGTCGCCGTCGTCGACGACGCCGAGGATGACAAGACAACCGTCTCCGCCCTGCTCTCTTCCAAGCTCCTCTGCGGCCACCACCACTTTGGAGAGGACGACTACGCGCTGGGACGCACCAAGGTCTTTATGCGCGCGGGAGTGCTCGCGGCGCTCGAGGCCGCTCTGCGGGTCCGTTCCTCGGCGGCGACGGTGATCTCGGCGGGCTTCAGGAGTCACAGGCAGAGGGTCGCGTTCTTGAAGGTGCGCCGCTCCGCCGTCTCGATCCAGGCTGCTGCGCGTGGCAGGGCCGCAAAAAAGCTGTTGGCGGCGAAGAGGGAAGAGAAGAGGAAGCGTTTGGAAGAAGAGGAAGAAGAAGAGAGGGCGAGAGCGAAGGCGGAAGTAGCCGTCGAGCGCTCCTCTCCTTCGGCCAACGACACCAACGACGCCACCACCAACGCCGCGTCGGTCCTCCGCGGCGCGGAGAAGCTCGTCGAGGCCGCCGACGCGGAGGCCGCCGCGGCGGTCAAGAGAGCCGAAGGCGGAGGCGGGGAAGCCAAAAAGAGCAGCAGCGGCAGCAGCAAGTGGCAGCTCCCGAAGGTGCCGCTCTCGCTCCGCAGGAACAGCAGGTCGAACGAAGGCGGAAGCAGCACCGTGACTCCTCGCCCTCCCGCGCCCTCTGGAGCTGTCGCAGAGGTCGCGCTCTGGGAGGCCTACGCCGAGAGGCTCGAAGCGCAGGTCGCGAGCCTGCTGCGGACCAACAGGGCGCTGCAGGGCTCGCTCTCTGCAGCGAGGATTGACGCGCTGAGCCTGGCGAACGGCAACAACGGCAACAACAACGGCAAGAAGAAGAGCTGCTTCTCCTCCTGCTCTTCTTCGACTACTTCTTCTCCTTCTCGGCTCGCCGCCACGGAGCACGCCGCGTCGCTGCGGGCCCTCGACGCCCTCCACGAGACCCTCAACAAGCGCGAGGCCCTGTTCGAAGACGACGCCGCGTTCCTCGAGGAGGTGGCCTCTGGCGCCGTGGCCGCCGCGCCCGGTTTCCAGCTCCTGGAGGAGATCAGGAGGCTCCGAAAGCGGTTTGGAAGCTTTGTCTCTTCGTTTAAGGGAAAGATGGAGGCGACCGAGGTGGTGGTGCTGGGCGCCGCCGAGGCGAAAAGGGCGAGGGAGGAACAAGGAAGGGGGGCGAGCGGTCTTGGTGCTGCCGCTACTGCCAGCGGAGGAGAGAGCATCAGCAGCAGGCAGAAGCTGATCGCCGCTGCCGCCGCCCTGCAGCAGAAGGCGGGAGAAGGAGGAGGAGGAAAGATCTCGACGGAGAGGCAGGGCGTGTCTCTCGAGGCGCGGGCTGGTTGGTGAAAAGAGAGAGAAAAGAGAGAGAGCTTAGGGAGAGAAACTAGAGTAAAAAAAATCTTCTTCTTTGTTTGGAATCTACAAAAACAAAAATGAGGGGGGATAAAAACGCAGCCATTTCCCCTTAGCAAAATCAATTTCCCAGAGAGGGGGAAAGAGGGGGGGAAGGAAGGCCGAAAAAGGAAGCGATACCTCTGCCCAAGTGGGGCGGAGCGCTGTGGTTGAGAGGCAAAAAAAAATTCTCAAAAAAAATTCTCAAAAAAACAAGAAAAGAGAAAAGAAGCAACGGTCGTGTTCTTTCTTCGCCTGCCTCTCTCTTTTGCGTGCCGCGACGTTTTTTGAATCAAAATCGGCTGGGGGCTGGTAAAATCGTATCAGAAACATGGGGGAAAATCAGGAGAAAGCGGCAAAGAAGGCGCAGAGAGTGCGCGCTTTGCCCTTGGTGTTTTGTTTTTTTCGTTTTTCGTTTTTTTTTTCTATTTTCTATCTTTCTGTGCGCTTCTTCACAGGCCAAACAGGCCGCGCAGCCCGCGCCTCGCGGCGGCGGCCCCGCTCGCCGCGGCCTTCCTGGTCGCGGCCATGGCGCTGAAAGCCCTGTCAGCTGCAGCGGCAGAGGAAGAAGACGAAGCGACCTTGTTCGCCGGCGCGGCGGACGACGAAGACGAAGCGCTCGTGCCCGGGACCGCGGCGGCGGATCTCGCCGAGTTGGTGTGGAAAGAGACCTGCTCGAGCGCCGAGCGGAAGGACGGCTGCGGCAGCGAGGAAGAAGACGGACCCGAGGAGTACTGAGGCTGCTGCTGCTGCATCCTCGCGGCGGCGGCGGACGACGTCGAGGCCGCGGCTGCGGCCGAAACGACACGCCGCGGCCACGCCGACGCCGCACCCGCAGTCACGCCCTCCTCGTCGTCGTCCATCGTCATCGTCGGGGGCACATCGGGCCTGACGAACCCTCCGGAGAGCCTGGGCATGGCCATCCCGTCGCCCAGGAAGCCGTCGGCCGAGGGAGAGAAGGCCCTCGAGACCTGGAGCGACGCAAGCTTGGCTCGCGAGTTGAAGGGGAGCGGGGCCAGCGGGGTGGTCGAAGAGGTCGAGGAGTTGGAGGCGTTTTTCGACGACGACGAAGCGGTCGCCGAGGGCGCCGGGAGGCGGAAGGTGGCCGGGAGGACGAACGGCATGGTGTTTAGGAGAGAGAGGGAGGGAGACAGAAGCTGCTGTTTTGGAAAGAAGAAGGAAGGAAGAAGAAGAAGAAAAAGGTGAGCCGGGAAGAGGTGGTTGGAAGAAACGAAAGCAAAGAGAAAAACACGATGGCGTGCGAGGAAAAAAAAGTAGCTTTCATCTTGAAGCTTCTCGCGTGAGCCTCTGGGGACCTCGCACTCTTCTTTTCCCATTCTAAAGAGCAAGAACACGTTTGCTCGCAAGCGCCGCCGGCGCTGGCTTGAGCGAACGAAGGAGAAAAAGGCGCGTAGAAAGCGCTTCGAAAAAAGAGAGAAAAAAGGGGGCCGCGTCGCTGTCGCCCAGCAGCCGCCGTCCGTCACGGCCCGCACGGAATGGCACGCTGTCCTCGGCGCTGGGTGCTTTCAAATCTCTCAAAACCAACGCCCGAGACTGGGTAATGTCGGGGACATGCCAGCGAGCACACGCGGGGCGAGGCGGCGCGAAGGAGCAAAACAGAATGCTGAGTAGGAACGCCCGCCCGCCGCCTTTCCCAAACATCCCAGAGCCGCCTTCCGCTTTCCCGGGCCCTTCCGGGCACGTCGCGCGTCCTCCGACAACTCGAACGGTTGGCCGCGAGGTTCTCCTCTGTACAGAGCGTGGTGGAAGAGTGCGAGAAGCAACGTACCTGCGAGATGCGGGGGTCCGACGAATGAGTTCTTTTTTTTTTGGAAGAAGAAGGAAGAAGCAGAAGTGAAGATGGAGCTTTCGAGAAAGAGAGAAAAATCCGATACTTTCTCTCTCCTCGCTCTCTTCCGGAGCTCGGATAACGTTTTCTTCAACCTCCTCCTTCCCCCTCTCTCACTTCTCTCCCCGTTTTGCTCCTCCGCCAAAGGGCGCGACAGAGGATATAGACGTGAAGCGCCCCAGTTCTCGATTCTCGATTCTCGCGTTCGTTTGCTAGTTTTTACAATTCTCAAAGCTTCTTCTTTCTTCCTTTCTTTTCTTCACCCTTTCACCTCTCCCTCTCTCCCTCTCCTCCCACTTCCAACGCCGCTGCCAGCGCGTCCATCTCCGCCCTCGCCACCCTCGCCGCCTCGCCCAGCTTGCTGGCGAGCTCCCTGTTGGCGATCGCCCTGAGCCTCGCCCTGATCGCTGCCTCCGAGACCTGCGCCCTCTGTTCCAGAAGCTTCCGGGCTTCGGCGGTATTGTTATCGTCGGTGGCGTCGGCGTCGTCGTCGTCGTCGGCCTCGTTTCGACCGCTTTTCGTTTTGACCGCCAACACTTCAGCTGCTGCCCTACGGAGAGCCGCGGCGCGCTCCTCGAGCCTCTCGGCTCTCGATAGGGAGGTCGCAGCCTTCACCTTGGCGGCTTCCCTCTCGGCGAGGAGCGCAGAGAGGCGCTGGGAGGCAGCGGCGAGAGCGTTGGAAGCAGAAGAGGTCGAGGTCGAGGTTGATGTTGATGTTGTTGTCCTCGCCGCCGCCGCTTCCTCGCTGCTCTGCCCCTTTTTCTCTCCTCCTCCTCCGACGCTTCCAGCGGACGAATCAAAAGACGAGCACGCTACTGCTGCGAACGGAGAGCGCAGGAGGCTCGTGAGCAGCACTTCGGGCTCCTTCCTCCGGGGTCGAGGTCGAGGAGGTCGAGCGAGAGCTGTCCGCCGAGCTAGCTGTTGCTGCGGATGCTGATGCCTCGCGAGCAGCATCCTCTCCCCTAGGAGCGCTCGCCTGATCTCTTCCTTTTGAGCAAAGGCTCTCGATATCAGTCGCACAATTGTGAGGATAACAGATGGCCAAAGCCCTCCTCCCGCGCTCCTCGCGCGAGCAAAGTTTTGCTTGTTTTTTTTTTTTAAAGTTGTGTCGATCATGTGCTTTCTCCTCACTTTTTTCGTTTTTTTTGATCGGGCCGCCGACGCCCCTCTTCTCTTCTTCTTCTTCCTTCCCCCCCTTCTCCCACCATGGCGGCCCCTCCTCCCTCCCCGCCGCAGCTGCAGCAGCAGCACGACCTCACCGCGAGGATGGCGCCCTTCCTCGACCGCCACCTGCTCTTCCCCCTGCTCGAATTCGCGTCGGCGCGGGGGCTCTACGACGACGCGTCGATCCAGGACGCAAAGGTCGCGCTGCTCGCGCAGACCAACATGGTGGACTACGCCGCCGACGTGTGGAGGGCCGCGAGGGGCACGGAGCCGCCCGCCGAGTTCGCGGCCAAGCGCGAGGAGGTGGTGGCCAAGCTCAAGAGCTTGCAGGTGAGTAGAGTGATTGTTTGGAGTGATTTTAGAGTGATTGATGGCGGCTGCGAGAGTCGGTTCGATCGATCGAACGTCAAAAACGTGCTCTTTGGCGCGTCCCGCTGGTCTTTCCGCTGCGTTTCACTTTGTTTCCTCTCCTGAGGAGCGGCTGTCGAACACGGAGAAGACCCCCGAAGTCTTAAAAACTTCATCGCATGCGTGAAACCTCTTCAACTCCGCGTCGCATCAACTCGTCCTTTTTTTCTTCGTTGCGCGTCTGATTTTTTTTTCTCACCCTCTTTTCTTCCTCTTCGTCGCTGACCTTCCTTCCTCTTCTCTCTCCTCCTTCCTCCTCCTCTTCCCCCACCTACACCCCGACTTCATACCAGGCCGATGCCGACGCCATCGTCACCTTCCTCTCCGACGAGGCCGCGGTCAAGCAGCTCCGCTCCGCGGACAAGGCTGCCAACCTGCAGCACCTGCGGGAGACGGCAGGCATCGGCGCCGCGCACGTCGACGCGCTGTTCCACTACGCCAAGTTCCAGTTCGAGTGCGGCAACTACGGCGCCGCCGCCGAGCTGCTCTACCACTATTCCAACTTGGGCACGGACGCCTCGAAGGTGCTGTCCTCGCTGTGGGGCAGGCTGGCTGCCCAGATCCTGACGCAAAGCTGGGACGCGGCCCTCGAGTCGCTGCACAGACTCCGGGACGCCGTCGACTCCGAGGGCTTACACGCCCCGGCCGCCGAGCAGGTCCAGCGCCGCGCGTGGCTGCTCCACTGGGCGCTGTTCGTCTACTTCAACCACGAGTCTGGTCGCAATGGGCTCGTCGACCTGTTTTTCACGGACAGGTACCTGAACGCCGCGCAGACGGTGGCTCCGCATCTGCTGCGGTACGCGACGGTGGCGGCCGTCGTCAACAGGAGGCGGCGCGGCGCTCTCAGGGACCTGGCTCGCGTGGTGGAGCAGGAGGCCTACGAGTACTCTGACCCGGTCACGGAGTTTGTCAGGAGGCTGTTCACCAATGCGGACTTCGAAGGAGCGAGAGAGGCCCTGGCGGAGGCGATCCCTGTGATGGAAGGGGATTTCTTCGTGGCGGCCCTGGCGAGGGAGTTTGCCGACTCGGCGAGGCTGTTGGTCTTCGAGTCCTACTGCAGGGTCCACGAGCGCGTGGACCTGGGTCTGCTGTCCGAGAAGCTCGGGCTCGACACCAGCGAGGCGGCGGCAGCTGCGGCAGCGGCGATGGCTTCGACTTCCGGAGAGGGAGCTGCCGCTGCGAGCGAAGAAGACGCGTCGGCCGACGCGGCCGAGGCCTGGATCGTCGACCTCATCCGCACCGCCCGCCTCCGCGCCCGCGTCGACTCGCGGGCCCGCGCCGTGGTGATCGCGTCGGCCTTCCCCTCGGTGCAGGACTAGCTGGTCGAGACTGTCAAGGGGCTGACGCAGAGGACGCAGGTGCTGGCCAACGCCGTCGGCGCCGGGGCGCCGAGGCCTTAGAGGAGTTGGTTTTCTTTCCACCTTTTGTTTTCTGCTTTTCTTCAGGAGTTTCGTCTTCGTCGAAGCTCTTTCTCTGTGTATTTGAATCAGAATGCTTTTCCTGTTCTTGAAAAGAAAAGAAGATAAGAGGGAGAGGAAGAGGAAGAGGTTGAAGAAACTCGAACTTTTTCACACACAAAAAAAAACTCTAGCAAATCTCTCTCTCTTCTCCATGGCGCCGACCGAATCGCAGGCTCCAGAGGCCCCGGCCGACCCGGCCAAGGCCCAGTCGATCTTCGCCCGGGTGGCGTCGACCACAGGGAGCGGCACGCCGTGCTCAAAGGGTGAGGAGATGGTGTTGAAAAAGAGAGAGAGAGGGAGAGAAAAGAGAGGGAGCAGAAATCGTTGGCTAGAGTTTTCCCTTCGATCGATCGACGACGGCTCACAGCAGAGCGCTAACGGAAAAAAAATCAACCTCTTGTTCTTTTTCCTTCTCTCTCTCTCCAACAAACCAAAAAAACAGAAATCAGCCCGCAGGTCATCCCGTTCTCCGGGGCCGGCACGCAGACCCTGGGCGGAGGGAGCGCATGCCCCGTCGGCGGAGGAGGAAACAGCGGAAGCGGAGGCAGCAGCTGCCCTGTGATGTCTTTGAGCGACGCCGGAGAGGACGCCCGAAACCTCATGCCGACCACGCCGGCCAACGCCCCCTCCCCCGGCCAGGAGAACCCCTTACCGACCGCCCGCCAGGCCTCCTCGATTCCCATGGCTCCCGAGACGGAGCTGCCGGAGCACCAGAAGGAGCAAAAGAAGGAAGGGAACGAGGAAGATAAATCAGCTTCTTCTTCTTCTTCTTCTCCTTCGACCTCGACGTCATCAAATTCCAAAACATGGATCTACCCTTCGCAGCAGATGTTCTTCAACGCGATGCGGAGGAAAGGGTGGTCCCCGGACGAGCAGGACATGGCCAGCGTCGTCGCCATCCACAACGCCGTCAACGAGCGCGCCTGGCAGGAGGTCGTGGCCTGGGAGAGCGCGGCGGGCTTCGGGCCCTGCAACGGCCCCTGCGGCGGCCCGCGCCTGGCAAAGTTTGTCGGGAGGCCCAAGGATCTGAGCCCGAAGGCGCGTTTTTTGAACCTGTTGGGCTACCGCCTGCCCTTCGACCGCCACGACTGGTTCGTGGACAGGTGCGGCAAGGAGCGCGTCAGGTACGTGATCGACTTTTACAACGCTGCGCCGGCTGCTCCGAGGCCGAGTTCGAGTTCGAGCTCGAGCTCAGCCTCCTCTCCTTCTCAACCTCCTCCTCTCCCCGCCCCGGTCTCGATGCACCTCGACGTGCGCCCGGCGCTCGACTCTCCCGGGGCCGCGTGGGAGAGGCTCAAGGCCGCCGTGGGGCGCGTGGCTTCGCGGTAGTGATGATAATTTTGTGTGGGGAAAAGAATAGCTACACCAAAAAAACAAAACAAAACTTGTAAATGAAAACGATCGACAACGAAAAAAAGACTTCGAAGAAAAAAGAAACTAGAAAAAATAAACAAATCAACCCCTCTTTTTTTCTCTTCCTCCTGATCAAAGCACCTTGATCACCTCGTCAAACACCCCGGGCCTCTTCTCCATCGCCTGCGCCGCCCTCTCGGCGCTCGTCACGGCCACCACCCTCGCGGATTTACCGGATTTCACGCACTCGATGGCCTCGGCAAAGTCCCTGACGTCCTTCAAGGTCGTGCCCAGAATCTCGTCACGGCGCCGCTGGCGCTCCTCGCGGGTCACGCCCAGTACGTGCCGCATCAGCGCGGTGTAGCCCTTCGCGTCGGGCAGCTGGTACCCGTCGATGTCCCCGATCGTTCCAATAATAGCTTTGGTCAAGGCGTCAGAGTCCAGCTCCAGGGTGCGGAGCCACTCTGGGATCTGGTCATAGACGTCGACGGTCTCGAGCAGGTTGGGGTCGCGGTAGGACAGATAGGCGAACATGCCAGAGTGCGTGTCGAAGTCGGAGAAGCCGCCGTAAGCGCCCCCCGACACACGCACGCGGTCCCACAGCCAGGAAGTGCCCAGAAGCTTGTTGGCGACGTAGGCCGAGCCTTTCAGTTTGTAACCGGCATCTTCGTAGAGGTTGGCTGCCTTGCCGACGTAGTTGACCTGGGTCGGCACGGTGAGGGCCTCGGACCTTAAGGGGCTGCCCGTGGGCCAGTCGAAGTCTCCCGGGAAGGTCAGGCCGCTGCTAGAGGAAGCGGCAGAGGAGACGATCGAGTCGAGGAAGGTGGAGATGTGCGACGAAGACGAATCCAAAGTCTTGCCGTCGGCCGTCGCGTTGATGATCGCTCCGTTTGCTCCCCCCTGCGCCGCGCCCACCAGCAGCGCAGCCCTGATGCTCTCGAGATCGGCCTTGACCCCTTCCCAGTCGGCGTCGACGCGGGCCACGAGCTCGCGGATGTAGTTCAGGTAGCTGAGCCCTCCCATGGCCTCCTGCGCCCACCCGGCGCGCGACCTCTGCGCGTCGAGCCTGCGCGCCGCGAAGCGGTGGCCGGCGCCGACCACGCCGGCCTCGAGCCCGGCCTTGGTCTCGAGCGCCATCTGCTTGAAGCGCTCCCTGTCGTCGAGGCGGGCCGTCAGCAAGACGTCCGAGGCCAGAGAGAGCAGGTCCCCTGCCTGGGAGCGCATCGCCTTGCCCGAAAGCACGACGAAGGCGGCGGGCGAGTCGGGCTTGCCTCGCACGTCGGAGATCGAAGGGCTGACGGAGAAGCCTCCGGTCTTGCGGCCGATCCGGTCGGTGAGCTCGACGAAGGTCTCGGCCTGCGTGCCCATCTGGGTGAGCGAACGGCAGAATAAGGGGACGAGGGGGAGCAGCTTGGCCGGGATCGCGCGCATCGGCAGCAGGGCGTCGAGGTAGAGCACGTCGTTGGTGAAGAGCTCGTGCGACAGCAGCTTGGCCTTGGCAGAAGCCGAAGAAGGCACCGACAGCTCGGAGATCGCCGTCGGGACGTCGGGCTTCTCGCGAGGGATGTCGGAGAGCGCGAGCGAAGGGACGCACGCGAGCGCCTCTGGCGTGTCGGGAGTCTCCTGCCTCTCTCTGAGGGCTTCGGTCTCGGCCGCGACGGCCTTGAGCCCCTCGGGGCCGAGTTCCTTCGCGGCGGCGTCGACGCGGGCCTGCTCCGCGGCCTCCTGCTCCGCGCCCAGCGCCGAGTCGGGCTTCAAGACGACGGAGACGCGGTGCCTGTTGTCGAGCAGGAACTTTTTCAGCAGAGGTCTGAAAGGGTCCCGGCCCGAGGCCAGCTTGGCCTTGAACGCCGCGAGGTCGTCCGACCATTTCAGCGGCTGGAGCGGGTCCCTGCCGTAGAGCCAGGCCGGGGCGGCGCGGAGCATCAGGGACAAGCCCCTAGGGAACGAGCCCGTGTTGTTCTCCCTCAGAGAGAACTCGGTCGTGTTGACGGCGGCCTCGATCGCAGACTGTTCGAACCCGACCTCTGCCAGCCGAGCCAGCTCGCTCAGGATCAGCGCCTCGACCTTCTCCGAGTCCCCACCCGGGGCCACGCCCTTGAGCCCCACGGAGAAGATGGGCTGCTTGAGCTCGTCCTGGAGCCCACCGCCGATCAGGGCTTCGCCGAGGCCAGAGTCGTTGAGCGCCTTGCGCAGCGGGGCCGCTGCCGTTCCAAGCAGCAGGTAGTCGAGGAAGCCCAGCTCGAGCTCGGTGGCGAGGTCCAGGGGCTCCTCGGAAAGGACCCAGTTGAGCGAGACAAACTCCTTGGGGGCGTCTGCCTTTGAGGAGGCGGAAGAAGAAGCTCCTTCACTGTCGCCGCCGCCGCTGGCGTACTTTTCGACGACGCGCCTCGGCTCGCTGAACAGCTTCTGCGTCCCGACCTCGCTCGATCTCGCCGCGGCCTTGTTCTCCTCGAACTCGTCGAGATAGACAGCTAAAAGGCGCAGGCGCTCGTCGGCCGGGTCGTCGCCGTAGAACCAGAAGCGCGCGTTCGAAGGGTGGTAGTACTTGGAGTGGAAGTTTTTGAACTCCTCGAAGGTCAGGTCCGGGATAGTGGCGGGGTCGCCGCCGCTGTCGGCGGCGTAGGTGATGTCCGGGAAGAGCGCGGACTGGATGACGCGGCCGTTGACCGAGTCCGGGGAGGAGTAGACGCCTGAGGAAGAGAAAGGGAGGTGGAGAAAGAGCGAAAAAAGTTAGTTTTTTTTCCGCCGCCGCCGCCGCCGCCGCCGTCGTCGTCGTCGTCGTCGTCGTCGTCGTCGTTCAAACTCTTTCTCCCTCTCTCTTTCTTCTCTTCCTCTCTCTCTCTTCTTTACCTTTCATCTCGTTGAACACGACGCCCTTGAGCCTCAGCGACTCGGCAGAGCTCTTAGCCTCGTCCTCGGCGTCGACCTCCAGGTGCCACCCTTCCTGCGCGAAGGTCCTCGGGTCGTCGACGCACTTCGGGTGCAAGACCGCATCGAGGTAGACGTCGACCAAGTTGTAGAAGTCGGCGAGATTCGCCGAGGCCACGGGGTAGCAGGTGCGGTCAGGATACGTAAAGGCGTTCAAGAAAGTGTTGAGCGAACCCTTCATCAGCTCGACGAAGGGTTCTTTAATCGGGTACTTGCGGCTGCCGCACAGCACCGAGTGCTCGAGGATGTGCGGGACGCCCTTCGAGTCGTCGACGGGTGTGCGGAGGACGGCGCCGAAGGTCTTGTTCTCGTCGTCGGGGGCCACGCAGGAGATGACCTCGGCGCCGGTCTTGTCGTGGACGTAGAGGCGGACGTCGCTGGTGTTTTGGTGTTGTGGTGGGTTGGAGAGGTTGAAGGTTGAGGTTGAGACGAGAAGCTCCGCTGGCCGCTTCTTCGATCAACGTCGAAGCAAACTAAACGCAATCCCAAATCTGCTTCTCTGCTTCTCTCTCTCTCTCTCTTCTCCTTCTCTCACCTGTTGTACTCGGCGATGTACTCCTGGCGCAGCAGCGTGAAGCCGTGGAGCTTCTGCGGGGCCGGGGTGAGCGCCTTGGCCGCCGGGGCAGCGGCAGCGGGGGCAGCGGCGATCGAAGAGGACGATGAACGAGACGAAGGAGTCGAAGGCGAGAACGCCTTCTTCGTGCCGACAATTGCCGCCTGGCGTGCGCCGGTGGCACCGCGGGACAGCGCAGACGCCGCGACGCGGCGGAGGAAGGCCGGCTGATGGTTGGTGGTGGTCGGAAAAGAGAGAAAGGCGGGGGTGAGTGGTTTCGACGACGCCATCGATTTGACGCTGACGACGATGATGATGATGATGATGATGATGGAAAAGGGCACACGCGGCGTTGGAGCTTAACGAGCTTGTTTCTGCTTTCTGTCAATTCAAGAGACGAGATCGTCGTCGCACGCGAGTCCTGTAAAAGTAGCGAAGCGTAGAATCAGCTTTATTATTTTCAAACAAACTCACCTTTGCCGCTGAAGACGAGTTTGTCGAAGAAGCAATCATCGACGCCGACGCCGACGTCGCCGAGCCGGCGAAGATGCTGCGAGCAGCCGAGGCCATGGAGCTTCCGGTGCTGCTGGTAAGGAGGAGGCGCACGAGGGAGCGGCCAGGCGCCGAGGAGGACGACGTGGCGAAGGAGAAGGGTAGGGAGAGTAGAGGGAGAGAAAGAAGAAGCTGAAGGGGGAGAAAAAAAGGCAAAGTGAGTTGTTGAGAGGAGCTCGACGACGTGGCCACGAGCTTCGGAGGTAACAAGGGGAAAAAAAAACCGAAAACATCAAAATTAGAAAAACTCAGAGCGCAGCGACCGCCAGCCTCCTCGCGCGGAAATAACTCGCCCTCCCGGCCCCCGTCGACGCGCCCGACACGGGCTGCGCCGGTCCGCCGCCGAAGGAGAGCCTGCCCTGCTGCGTCGAAGAAGTCCCTCCACCGCCGCCGCCGCTGCTGTTCCTCTTCTGGCCCGAGAAAGAAGACTTTTTATTGTTGTTGTTGTTGTTGTTCTCGTTCTCCTCGTCGTCCTCCCACGCGACCGCCACGCCGCCCTCCTCGACCGCCAGGGCCCTCGCCGCCGTCGACCACGAGAAGCGCACGTGCTGTCCCCACCCGAAGAGTGGGTGCTTGGAGGATTCCAGGAAGGATTTGGTGGCGGGGTCGCCCGGGTACCCGCTGCCGATGTTGATTTTTTCGTCGGGTTTCTCTCCGCCCTTCCCTTCCTCCTCAACCTTCTCCTTCTCGCCGAGGTCCCTCTGCAGCTCCTCGACGTCCCTGTCCCTGGTGACCTTCGCCACGATCGACGCCGCCGAGACGATGGGATAGATCGCGTCCGCCTTGGGACAGACGGTGAACTCGATAAACGGGAAGACCTCCAGAAGCTTCTCCCGCCAGCGGCCGGCGTCGCCGACTGTGTCTACGAAGCAGGAGGTGACGTTGACGTTTTCGTCCAAGGCGCCTTGAATCAATGCCTTTGTAGCATCGAAAGCCAGAGCGTTCAGGCTGGTCTTGTTGCGCTTGCCGAGCATGGCGCGCGAGATGTGCGAGGCCGAGAGCGACTCGACGCGGAACCCGACTCGGGGCGCGCGCTCGAGGACCTCAAAGAGGCGGTCGCGCTCACCCTCCGCGAGCTTTTTGGAGTCGTCCACGCCCTGGAGGGCAGAGTCCTTGTCCTCGAGCGGCGCCCAGGCCGCGCCGTAGACCATCGGGCCGAGGACGGGGCCGCGGCCCGCCTCGTCGATGCCCATGGCGCAGGGCAGGGAGTGCCAAGACGGGGGAGGTTGGGGTTGAGGAGATCGAGAAGGCGACGCGCCGGCAGCATCGGCATCGGCTTTGGCTTCCATCGTCGTCGAAGACATTTCGCTTTGCTCTTTCTCACGCTCTTCTTCGCGGCGGATAGTCGCGATTCTCACTCGACGAGGCAGAGGAGACGTGCGCGGTTTCTTTGATGCTGCGAAGAGGAGCAGAGAAAGCAAGGGATGCGTCGAATGCGCGCGTGCTCTTGAGAGAGAGGGAGGCGTTTCAAGTTTGAAAAAAAACAAAAACAAATATTCGATTTCTGAAATCGATCACTTTTCCGAGGAAAAAAAAAAGTCGAGAGCTTCTCTCTCGCGCGCGTGCGCACTTCTCTTCTCCTCATCAACCTCTTCTGTTTTCTGTCCGATATCGTTCATCAGCGCATGAGGGCGAACACGAAGAGCTCCAACGGGAGCGGGGGAAGCGTCGCGAAGCCTGCCGCGGCGAACAGGAAAATGAAGAAGAAGAAGAAGCCATCAGTGTCGTCGTCGTCGCTCCTTCGCGTCGGCATCTTCCTCCTCCTCTCGCTGGCTCTTGCCGCGCTCTTGCTGGCCAGCCCAGCGAGCTTCGGCATCCCCCCCTCTGCCAGAGAGAGGGTAACGACGTTACACAGCCACATGAGGAAGCGATGGGGCCATTTCGCTCAACTAAAGGCAAACGGCGCCGCGAAGAAAGGACCAGCTTCGATTCCAGCACCATCAACGATCGTCGCACCTTCCCCTCCTCCTCACCACCAAACACCCTGCGACGCCGCCTCCCTCGCCGCCGCCGCGACCAAGCTCGCCCCGCTGGCCGCCCAGCTCGTCGCCACGCCCTTCTTCCGCCACTTCAAGGTGGACCTACGCTGCGAGTGCCCCTTCTGGCCCGACGACGGGACGTGCTCGGTGGCCGACTGCGCGGTCTGCGAGTGCCCCTCCGAGGAGGTGCCCGAGGCGCTCCGGGATGACGACGAGCCGCGCGAGCTCGCGAGCTGCCCTGCGGAAAAAGGGTCGAATTCAAACTCCGATGACGACGCCGCCGTCGACAGGGAGGTGGAGCCAGGCACGAGGGCGAGGCTGATCGCCGCCAAGGGGTGGCGAGGGGTGGACAACCCTTGGATGGACGGGAGCGTCGTCGAGGGAGAAGAGGCGGAAAGAGGGGAAGCGGAACCCGAAACCGAAGACGAGGAAGAAGAGCTCGACAACGACGAAGACGACGAAGACGACGATGAAGAGGAGGACGATTGTGAAGAAGACGAAGAGGAAGAAGAGGAAGACTCCTACTCCTTCATCGACCTCCTGAAAAACCCGGAGCGCTACACGGGCTACAGCGGGCCCTCGGCGCGCCGCATCTGGGATTTTGTGTACTCGCAGAGCTGCTTCGGCGGAAGAGGAGGCGGAGGAGGAGGTGGTGGTGGTAGCGTCGTCGGCGGCGGCGAAATTTCCTCTTCTTCTTCTTCTTCTTCTCCTTCTTCTTCGGGAGTCTGCTCCGCGGTTCAGCAGACCCTCTACCGAGTGATGTCCGGGGTACACTCCTCCATCTCGGCGCACATCGCCGCCGACTACCTGCTCGAGCCGGCGGGCTCGAAGAGCGGAGACGGAGGAGAAGAGAAAGAAGCCGAGTGGGGCCCCAACCTGGCGCTGTTCGCAGAGAGGCTCTCGCTTCCCGACCACGCCGAGCGCGTCGATAACCTCCGGTTCGCCTACGCGTTCGTGGCCAGGGCCCTACTTTCGGCTCGCCCGTTACTGTTGGCGGCGGACTACAGCGCTGGAGGCGGCGGCGGGAGCGAACCAGGAGGAGGAAGCAGAGGAAGGAAGGCGACGGCGGCGACTGCGGCGACTTCGGCAGAATCCGAGCTCGTGCGCAAGCTGCTGACCGACCCTGCCCTGGAAGGGGTCTGCGCCGCGCCCTTTGACGCGGCCAGGCACCTGCCCCTCTCTTCTAGCAGCAGCCGTGGAAGCAGCAGCAGAGGCGGAGGAACCAGCAGCAGCAGCGGCGGCGCCAGGGCGGAGAGAGCCCTGGAGAAGGAGCTCCAGGCCGCGTTTCGCAACGTGACCGCTGTGATGGACTGCGTGGGCTGCGAGAAGTGCAAGCTGTGGGGCAAGCTGCAGCTGATGGGCGTGGCCACGGCCCTGAAGGTACTGGTGGCGGAGCGGAGGGCCGGGGAGGCGCTCGCGGCGGCGGCGGCGGCGGCAGCAGGAGGAGCAGCAGCAGCGTCGTCGTCGACGACGACGACGACGACAGGAGCAGCGACGGGAGCACCACAGGCCGCCGTCCTCGAGCCGCTGGTCCTCGAGCGCAACGAAGTCGTCGCGCTGGTCAACCTCTTCGAGCGCCTGTCGAGGTCGGTGGTCACCGTCGGCGAGATGCAGGCCCGACTCGACTCCGGGGAGGTTCCCACGTGGCCTTCCGGGGGGGGGGCAGGGAAGGGTGGAAGAGGCGGCGGGGAGTGGGGGAGAGAGGCGGGGCACGGGGACGTGCTGGCGGGTGCCGTGGGGGTCTTTTGAGAAGAGACGTGGAAAAGTTGAGAAGAATAGAAACTGTATATAAAAAAAAATCATCAAAATTATATCTTCCTTTTTACTCGTCGTTCGCGCTCTTTTGCTCACTTTCTCTCTCTCCCCCTCTCCCTCTCTCTTTCTCATTCTAATTCTCTCAACTCATGCTCGCGAGAGCCTCGACCTGCGACTTGGCTGCCTCGTAATCATCTCGCGGCATCGCGTTCAGAAACAACTCGATTTTCCCTTTGGCCGCCGTCGCCGCCTTCGAGGAGAAGTCTGCAAACGCCTTTTCTCGGGCCCCGCCCCTCAGTCCGGCCCCACCCACGGACTCGAAGTAGGAGTTGTAGTCGATGGATGCTACATACTCGATCGCGTCGCGTGCGATCCCCTGGAGCTTCGCTCTTTGGGGAGCCGGGATCGAAGCGTGAGCGGCGGCGGCGCGCAGGTTCTGCTCGACCTCGCACGGGCTCCCCTGGATCCTCGACAGGACGCCCGCGAGCCGGGTCCATTCCGCTTCCTCCCCCGCCTTCGCGGCCTCGTCCAGCAGCGGTCCGGCGCGGACGAGCGGGGTCAGGTAGAGGAAGAGCGGCTTCTGGGGGCGCCCCAGCCTGAGGGCGTCGGTGGGGACGAGGGCGAAAGCGGCAGCCCCGGCGGCGGCGATCCCGCCGAAGACCAGGCGACGCGTCACCACGGAGGCGGCCGCCTCCGAAGTAGAAGCGTCATCCCCCCCGGAACCTCCGTTCGCCGTCTCCCCGACGCCGCCGCCCGTGAAGAACTCGACCTGAGACTCCGAGAGCCAGGACCCCTCGGCGGAGCGGGGCGCGAAGGGCGACTCGCGGGAGAGGCCGTCTCCGTCGATGCGGTTTCCCGACTGAGGAGGTGCGGAGGATGCCGCAGAGGTGGATTCGGTGGGCGCCTGTAGAGAGGTGGTGTTGAGGAGGGCGGAGGGCGGGGGGCGCGGAGGGGGAGTGGGTAAGGTGGAAGAAGAGGACGACAACGACGACGACGATGACGACTAAGTTTGAAAAAAAAAACTAGTCGAATCGGGAAAAAAGCCTCCGTCCTCCTCACCTGCACCTTCGCCAGCTGCTCGCGCAGCTTGGCCGCCTCGGTCTCCGCCGCGCGCAGGCGAGCGAGCACGTCTTCGGAGATGCCGCCGGGCTGCTGGGGGTCGCCGCCGCTGTTGCTGTTGTTGTTGTTCTCGGCGCGAGGAGGAGGCGTGGAGGTGATTGCTCGTCGTCGTCGATGTCCAATCGACGCCGATGCCTTTGCCTCGGCGATTCTCCTCGTCGACGCGGCAGGACACGGCACGCACGAGCGCAGGGCTCTGCCCTGATGAGGAGATGAAGCCATCATCGTGAGAGAAGAAGAAGGTGGCGCAGACACGGAGTTGAGCAGGAGAAAGGGAGAACGAGAGAAAGAGAGAAAGAGAAAGAAAACGTGAAGCAGACGTGTCGAAAACCGGAAAAAAAAAAAAAAAAAAACAACCCCCCCAAAAAAACAACACCACCCCCCCTCCCCCCCCCCCCCCCCCCCCCCCCCCCCCCCCCCGCCCGGCGGGGGCCGGGGGGGGGATCATGAGTGTAGTAGGGGGGGGGGGGAGGATGGGCGGGTGAGGGGGGGGGGGGAGGGGGGGGGGTGGATTTTTGGGGTGAGGTTTTTTTTTTTTTTTTTTTTTTTCCGGTTTTCGA
>Ga0114918_10000127_pt1 | contig 60711 bp, 51 predicted proteins | sample LantaG_FD_87015 | JGI IMG/M metagenome (GOLD analysis project Ga0114918, IMG submission 87015) | Deep subsurface microbial communities from Baltic Sea to uncover new lineages of life (NeLLi) - Landsort_02402 metaG | ecosystem: Environmental > Aquatic > Marine > Oceanic > Sediment | place... | reverse complement strand
GCTTGCGGGTTCCGCACGAGGACCGAGCGGGGGATGGGACGGAGTAGTGGTAGAGCGTTAAATGCCGCCGGGGGGGTGGGGGTGGGGGGGTAGATTGAGCTATAGGTTGGTGGGGGGGGGGGGGGGGGAGGGGTTGTGGGGGGGGGGGGGGGGGGAGAGAAGAGAGAGAGAAAAGAGGTAAGCAAAGGGCGAAGAGAGAAAAGAAACATTTGAAAAGAAAAAGAAAAAGTTTCGAAAAAAAAAAACTATCTCTCACCCCCCTCGTCCTCGCCTCGCTGAGCAGCCAGTGAACGTCCGCGGCCAGGCCCCTGTCCGTCTCGCTCAGGGGGAGCCCGTCGAGGGGCCTGAAGGGCGGTAGGCAAGCAGCGGCAGCAGCAGAAGCAGCAGCAGAAGCAGCAGCAGCAGCAGCAACGGCGTCGTCATCGAGCGAAGCGGAAGCGGGATCAGAAGGAGAACAAGAAGCGCCGACGGGCGTGTCGCTCTCAAAGTAGGCGTCGATCCCGGCGCGCAGCCGCAGCTCGGCCTCCGCGAAGCCCAGAGCGCCTCTCTCAGCGGCGGCGTCGTCCGCCGCCGAGGCCAGCAGTCTGTAGACCGCGTCGAGCCTCGCCGACGCGGCCGAAACCACGGCGGCGTGCCTCGCCGCGAGCCGCCAGGCCAGCGCTCGGAGGGCCGCGGGCGAGCTCGGGCGGCGGTGGACTCGGAGCGCGACGGTGCCCCTCGCGGCGCCGAAGCCTCCTCCGCCAACTCCGCCTCCTTTGCTGCTCTCGACCTCCATGCTGATCTCCCCCGTGGCAGCGAGCCTGGAAAGAGCCGCCAGGGCCTCCCCGGGGGGCATGCGGGCGAAGGAGGCCAAGGCAGCAGTTGGCACCAAATGCTCCCCGCTGTTGCTCCCGATTCCATTTCCTCCACTTCCACTTCCTCCGCCTCTGCTCGGCGCCCGCCGGCCGCACTCGAGGACCGCCGCCACAAGCGGCACCGTCCTGGCCAAGTCCCTGGGGTCGCGGCGGTAGAAGGCGACGCGGACGCGGTCGCCGACGGAAGGGAGCAGCGAGACGAGAGGGGGAGAAGGAGTTGGTTTTTCGCCGGCGTTGTTGTTGTTGTTGTTGTTTCCTTCTCCTCCTCCGCCTTCTTCTTCTCCCTCTCCGCTGCCGCCGTCGTCGTCCTCCAGATACGCCAGCAGCGTCTCGACGGCCTCGCTGCGGGCGTCCAGCAGGGTGCACAGGGGAGCTATCTGCAGGATGCGGTAGTCATGCCTGTCTTCCTCTTCTTCGGGCTCTTCCTCGGCTTCGGGTTCTTCTTCTTCTTCTTCGTCGTCGTCGCTCTCGTCGTCGCCGTCTCCGGCCGACGCAGCGCGCCTCTTCGTCGTCGCTTTTTTCTTCGACTTCGACTTCTGCTTCTTCCCCTTCTCGTCCGCGAACACGGCCTCGAGCAGCCTGGTCACCCGCGCCGGGGTCACGCCGTCGGCCTCGCACAGGGACCGCAGCCTGCGGAAGTCGGCGTCGTCGACGAATGCGTGGCAGCGGGCGTCGTGAGAGGAGAGGGAGGAGGTCGAAGGAGGAGGAAGAACAGAAGCGTCGCTGCTTTCGTTTCCGTCGTCGTCGCCTTCCTTCTCCTCTCCTCCTCCTCCTCCGCCACCATTACCACTGCCGACGCCAGCAAAGCTCGCCCCTCGCCCTGCCCTGCCGGCCTGCTGCACGTACTCCTCCACCGACCTCGGCAGCGCCGCGTGGATCACCCCATCGACGCCCGGAACGTCCACGCCCATCCCGAACGCGACCGTGGCGGCAACGACCCTGATTTTGCCGCAAGCAAAGTCGGCGGCGGCCTCGTCGCGCGCGCGCGAGTGAAGGCCAGAGTGGTAGGGCGCGGCGCCGATCCCCAGAGCGGTCAGGTGGGCAGATAAGGAGTCGGCAGAGGCCTGGAAGGGCACATAGACGATGACGCGCCGGCAGGCCGCGAGGACTCCGCCCGGAGAGAGGAGCGCGGCGACTGCCCTGCGCGCCGCGAGCGAGTCGACGCCGCCGACGCTCTTGAAACGGAACGGAGGAGCAGCAGCAGAAGAAGGAAGATTCGCATCGTCGTCGATCTCGCTCCTCGTTGCTGCCGCCCTCGACACGGTCAGGCGAAGGTTCGGCCTTACCCCGGCCTCGCGGATCACCAGTCCCGTCTCGTTTTCGGTCTCGATACCGAGCGCCCGCGACACGGCCCTGGCCGTCGCCCTCGTCGCCGTCGCCGTCAGCGCGAGCACACACGCCGGCTTGAAGGGAGCCCTGGACAAAAGCCTGCCCAACCTGAAGTAGGCCGGCCTGAAGTTGTGGCCCCACTCGTCGACACAGTGGGCCTCGTCGACGCAGACCAGCGGTAAAGGGATGTGCGGGCGGGAATGGTAGAAGGAATTGTTGTTGCCTCCGGTTTCCTCACTTTCGCTTCCGCCGCAGAGCCGCCAGAGCGCCGCCTTGAGCGACGGCGACCCCAGCCGCTCCGGCGCCACGAACAGCACCCGCAGCCTCCCGTTGCGCAGGGCCGCCAGCGTCGCCACAGCGTCGGCCCGGGACTGCTCCGAGCACAGCATTCCCCCCGGAAGGTGCGGTGGCAGGTGCCTCAGCTGGTCTCGGGCGAGCGCGAGCAGCGGCGTGACCACCAGCACCGTGCCGCTCCTCGCGAGCGCCGCTGCCTGGTAACAGAGGGACTTCCCGGCGCCCGTGGGCAGGACCGCCAGCGTGTTTCGTCCCGAGAGAACGGCGGAGACGACGTCTGCCTGGCGGCCCCGGAAGCGCTCGTGGCCGAAGGCGGCGCAGACCGCGGCTTCGATGGTTTTGGCGGAAGAAGCAGGAGGAGGAAGAGAAGAAGGAGCTGTTCCTTCTTCTTCTGTCGCCGCTTCTGTCGTCGTCGTCGCCGCCGTTGCTTCTCCTCCTGTTTCCGGAAGCAGCGGCGCCGGCATGGGGGCAAGGCCCAGCCTCGCCGCGGCGGCGTCCGCTGCCGCGATCTCCCTGGTCATCATAGCGTCCTCGTCCAGCGAGAAATCGGAGTTGTTGGCGTTGCTGATGTTGTTTCGAGCGCCGCCGGCAAAGACGCCCGAGGCGAGCAAGGTCCCTCCGACGCCAAACGCTTCAGCTCCATCTCCTTCCTCCTCTTCCGCTCCGTCTCTTCCGAACCCGACCTCCTCCCCGGCGGCGACGGCTGCAGCGTGCGCCGCGATGGCGGCAGCCGCGTCCGGCGCCGGGGCCGGCTCCCCGTTGGGAAGGAGGCCGGCGCAAGAGCTCGCCCAGTGCCCTTTTCCTCCGCACTTCCAGCAGCGGTCGCTGTTGCTGCCTTTTCGGCCGAAACGTGAGCGGCCCGCGTGCTCATTATCTGCCCCTCCCTCGAGGAAATCGGCGCCGTCCCCGGCATAGGGCCTGGCGCGGCCACCGTCTCCAAACCGACCGCTGCCGCTCGCGGAGGCAGAGGAAGAGGAAGCGCCCTTGCTGCTGCTCGCCCCTCTCCTGGAGGAGAACTTTTTCTTCTTCTTGAAGTCGTGACGGACATAGTTGCTCCCGAACGACAAGAGAGCGGAGCCTTTCCCCCGCTGGGTGCGCGGGGGCTTCGAGACGCCGCAGAAAGAGGAGGCGGCGGCGGCGGCGGCGGCGGCGGCGGCGGCGGCGGCGGCGGAAGGCTGCTTCCGTTTTCTGGCGGCGGGGGCCGGAGGCGGAGAGGGGTCGTCGTCGTCGTCGTCTTCGAAATCTCCGTCGCCGTCGTCGTCCTCTTCCTGGTGCCTCCTGCTCTTCCTCTTGCGCGCCGCCCGTGGAACAGGAGCAGCAGCGACCGTAGCATTGCCACGCGCGCGCATCAGGGCCGCGGCGCGGACCCCAAGAGGGATGTCTGCTTGGTCTTCGTCGTCGTCGTCGTCGTCTTCGGCGGCGGCGGCGGGAGCAGAGGGAGCAGAGGGAGCGGCGGCGGGAGGAGCGACAGGAGGAGGCGGAGCAGAAGGAGCTTCAGGAGCAAAAGCGGCAGCGGGCTCTCTCGCCTCTTCTTCCGCTGCTGCTACCTCTTTCGGGGCTGCTGCTGCGGCGGCGGCCTTCTTCTTTTGCTGCTGCTGCTTCGGCGGCGGCGGCGGCGGCGGGCGAGGCGCAGCAGCAGGAGGAGGAGCGACGGGGGCAGCGGCAGGAGCAACAACAGGCGCCGCCGCCTCTCTCTGTCGCGGCCGAGGCAAAGGCACCGGCGCTACGAGCCCCAAGAACGACGGCGGCGGCTTCTTCTTGCTGACGCCACCGCTGGCGGCGCTGCTCGAGGTCGTGGGCGCCTCCGGCTGCCTCTTTCGCGGCGGCGCGGAGGCGTTCTCGACGGACGCGGCGGGGCCGGAGACCGCAGCTGTCGCAGGAGGAGCCCTCTTCGTCGAGAGCGAAACCGAAACCGACGACAACGACGCCTTTCGGAGGAAAGGATTGCTCCTCTTCTTGTTCTCCTCCTCTTGTTCTTCTCTTCCGCCTTTGTCTGTCCTGTTGGTGGCGTCGCCGAGGGGGAGAGCTGCTGCTGCCTCCATCTCAGGAACGCCATTGTCCTCTGGGATGAAAGGAGCACAGCCACCTTGCTGCTCCGGACTCGCCGCGACAACATCGCCGTTATGGTTTTCGTTCGGCGGCAACGACGTCGAAGCGTGAAGCATCGGAGGCGACGCAGGCACCACTCCTGCTCCCGGCTTCCTGCTCGCTCCTCCCATCGTCGACTTCCGGGACTTGAACTCGACCAGGCCGCGCACTGCGGGGGTGTTTGATTGTGATGAGAGGGAGTGGAAGGTGGAGCATTTGGCGAGGGTGTGAGAAGGGCATCGTCGTCGTGGATCTTTTCAAACTTGTTCTTCTCTTTTTCTTTCCTTCTTTCTCTCTCTCTCTCTCTCTTCCCCTCTTTCTCTCTCTTCCAATTCCGACGCACCAACGTCCTCGGGCATGTCGGCCCTGGTGGGACGCCTGCCGTGGGTCTCTACGAACGCGCGGGACCACGCCAGGAGCGCGCCCCTGTCGGCGGCGGCCATTTTGTTTTTTTGAAACTTTTCTCTGTCTTTCTCGTCGAACTTCGACGTTGTGAGCAGCTCAGCCTTCTTTCTCTCACTTAGAGGTTTTCTTCGTCTCTCTTTTCTCGCCTCCATCTCCGCTCTTCCTCCCAAATCTTCATGGGCCACGCGCCCGCGGCTGCAGCGACGCGCGCCCCTCTGTCTCCCGTGAGAAGCAGCAGCAGGCCGACAGCAACAGCAGCAGCAGCCATGGCTTCCAACGCCAACGGCACGAGCAATTCTCTGTCCTCCACCCCTCCGCCAATCCGAACGTCGTCGGCGTTGCTCTCGCCCTCGGCGCTCGCCCGCGTGCGGATGGCCTCGATTCAGCAGCAGCAGTCTTCGACGCCGCCCTCGGCCACGTTCGCCACGGACGACATCCGGATCACGGCTCCCAACGTCGAGTTCGCGCCGCCGAGCCTGCGCAAGGACTGCGTGCTGTTTTATTACCCGGTGAGAGGAGGAGAGAGAGAAGAGAAGAGGTGGGAGATTGATGATGATGATGACGACGCGAGCTTTCGACGACGGCTGATGAAACAGACGAAAAACAAAAATTCGACCTCTTCTAACTTTGCTTCTGTCGCTCTCTCTCTCTCTCCGCGCTTCCTGCATCCCACCCCCACCCCCACCCCCACTCCCGCAGGACACCGAGGAGCTCGCGCACAAGATCGTGCAGGCCTCGGGAAACGGCGTCGAGCTCGGCGAGATCAACTGGGCGTGAGTGTCTGCTTTCTTCTTTTTCTTTTCTTTTCTTTCCTTTTTTTTCAAACTCGGGCCTCGACCTCGACCTCGATTTTTTTCCCATCTCTTCTTTCTTCCCCTCTCTCTCTCTACCTCCCCCACCACAAAACCAGCAAATTCAACGACGGCTTCCCCAACCTCTTCGTCCGCGACGCCACCCGCATCCGCAACCGCCACGTCGCCTTCCTCGCCTCCTTCCAGTCCCCGGCCTCGATCTTCGAGCAGCTCTCGATCATCTACCAGCTCCCGCGAATGTTCGTGGGCTCGTTCACTCTCGTGCTGCCCTATTTCCCCACGGGAACGGCGGAGCGCGTCGAGGCAGAGGGGGACGTGGCCACGGCGGTGACCCTGGCGCGGATCCTCAGCAACATCCCTCTTTCTCGCGGTGGCCCGACCTCGGTCGTGATCTTCGACATCCACGCCCTGCAGGAACGCTTCTACTTTGGCGACACCGTCTTGCCTCTCTTCGAGTCCGGGATCCCTCTCCTGCGGGCCCGCCTGGCTGCCCTGCCGGACAGGGACCAGGTGACGATCGCCTACCCCGACGAGGGGGCCTGGAAGCGCTTCCACTACCAGTTCGGCGACTATCCGGAGATCATCTGCACCAAAGTGAGGGACAGAGCGAAGAGGATCGTGCGGCTGAAGGAAGGGGCGCCACGTGGCAGGCACGTGGTGATCGTCGACGACCTGGTCCAGTCCGGCGGCACTTTGCTGGAGTGCGGGAAGCTGCTGGCGCTGACGGGGGCGTCGGCTGTCTCGGCGTACGCGACGCACGGCGTGTTCCCGCAGAGGTCGTTCGAGAAGTTCACCGCGCCGACTAACGGCGAGCCGAGAGGCGCCGGCGGAGAACCCTCTTCTTCAGGCGCTGCTCCTGCCGCAAACGGCAACGGCACTAACGACGACGCCTTCACCGCCGCGGCCCTCGCGGCTGCCGCCGCCCCTTTCTTCAAGTACTTCTGGATCAGCGACTCGTGCCCGGAGACCGCGGCGGCGGTCCGCGGAGTGAAGCCCTTCGAGGTGCTCTCGCTCGCAGACGCGATCGCGGCGACGCTGAGAATTTGATTTTTTTTAAAAAAAAAAGGTTTTTTAATTTATTTTTAGATTTCACCCCTCTTGTTTTCTCCCCTGTGCAAGTCACCATAAACACCAAAGAAAAGAGCGTCACGCTAGAGCTTTTGCCTTTCTTAATTTAAAGATAGCTGGCGTGCCAGCGGGGGGAAAAGTCATTTGTTCATTACAGTTTTGGAAAGTTAACAGTTTTCGGTTTTTTTTTTCAAGATTTTATTTCTTTTTCCCTAGTCCTCCAAGCACGCCGCGAGCAGCCTCGTGCCGGCCAGCGCGCCGCGGACGGCGTCGAGGCCGACCCTGGGGGCGATGCACCTCGAGGCGCCGCCGACGCCTCCCCTCCGTCTGACGCCGCCGCCAGAAGAAATCCCAAGACCTCCACCTCCTCCTTTACCTCCTCCGCCTCCACCTCCACCTCCAACTCCGCCTCTGCCTCCGGCCCCGCTCGTCTCGACCAGCCCTGCCCCTTCCAGCGCGGCCACGGCGGCGGTCACCTCCGCGGCGGGCGGCGGGCGCACCCCCAGGCGCTCGCACAGGGAGGCGTTGGCGGCGAGCACGGCCTCCAGCGGGGCGCCGGCGCGGGCGGCGGCCCTCGACGCTGCGAGCGCCGAGGCCGAGACGAGCGGCGTCGTCAAAGCTGCCGCTGTTGCAATTCCGCCTCGGTGCAGCGGCCCTCCGATCCCGCCATTGGCCGCCAGCGAGTGCGCGCGCAGCAGGGAGGCGCCGCCGAAGGGGAGGCGCGGGGCGGAGGGGGCGAGGGCAGCAGTTGCTTGCTGGTTTTGGTTGTGTTGGTTGGAGGCGAAGAGCGGCCTCCTTGCCGCGGAGTTGAGCAGCAGCGCCGAGGGCGCAGCAGCAGCAGCAGCAGCGCCGCCGTTGCCGTTACCCGCTCCGAACCCAAAACCTCCGGCTCCTCCTCCGAAAAACATCCCCGCAGAGGGGGAAGGGGAAGGCCCGACAGCCCTCCTCTGTAGGAGGCTGCCGAAGCCTCCGGCGTTCGAAGCAGAAGCCGGCGTCGTCTCTGCCCTCCCTCCGCTCCCGCCGCCGCCGCCGCCGAAAAACCCTGGCGACAGCGACGGGGAAGCCGCGGCGGCGGCAGCTCTGCTCGCCTTCAGCACCGCCACCAGAGCAAACTGCCAGGCGGGCGGGAGCTCCCTGACGGCGCGCTCCCCCCACGCGTCGGAGGAGGCCGCGAGCGCCGCGTCGACGAACTGGAGGCCGACGAGTTTTGGGGCGTTGGCATCAGAGGAAGGAGGAGCTGCTCCTCCTCCTCTTGCCGATAATCCCGCCGCGATTGCGGCCGCGCCGGCCTTGCGCGGCGAGGTGCGCGTCACGGTCGCGGTCACCGCGGCGTTGGCCGCCTTCGTGGAGGGGGAGAGGGGAAAGAGGCCGTCCTGAGAGGAGGAGGCGGGGCCGAGAGGCGACGACGGCGGAGAGGAAGAAGAAGTGATTTTCCTCTCTTTCTCCTTCTCCTTCTCCTCTTCCTTCTTCCTCCCGGCGGCGTCCTCGGCGGCCAGCTCCAGCGCCCTCACCGCCGCCTTGACCGCGGCCCGCATGTCCCCGTTCCTCGCTGCGACCTTCATCCCGATCAGCCGCAGAGCGCGCGGCGCGAAAGCCGGGCCCGGGAGAGGCTCGATCCTCGCTGCGAGGAGGTCGGCGAGCGCGGTCGGGCCGTAGGGCTCGAAGGCCACCTCCGCGGCGGCCGCGACGGGAGCTGTCGCGGCAGCGTTGGACGGCGCCTTCGGCGGGTCTTGGTTCTCCTTTCCAGCGACGGCGCTGCCCCCCTTGGGCGCGAGCACCGCCTTGGCGCCGCCGAGCCTCACTGCGACGTCCGCGGCGTTGGCGACCCCGACCAGCACCACCCTGACCCCTGCGGAGCGCGTCAGAGCTAAGACGCGGCGCAGGGCGTCTTTGGCGGCGGAGGAGGAAGAGCCCTTGGCGCTGTTGTTCGCGTCATCGTTGTTGCCGTTGTCTTCGCCTCCACCACCGGCGCCTCCTTTCTTCTTCACCTTCTCGGCCGCCGCCGCCCCTTCGCCCCCGGCCTCCAGGGAGTCGATCTCGTCCAGGACGACGACGACGCCGCCGCGCCCGCCACGGCCGCTGCCCAAGGGCGCCGAGAGCACCGCGGCCGCGGCGCGGGCGCGCTCGAAGGCCTTGTCGTCGGCGGAGTAGAGGAGGTTTGTGGTCGTGCCGTTGCCGTTGTTGCCATTGCTTCCGTCGCCGGCGCCGTTGGAAGACAGCAGCGAGCCTCCCATCGTCGTCTTCCCCGGAGGCAGAGCATCGGCTCTCACGACGCCACCTGGCATCAGATAGCTCGAGGCAGACTCGGGAAGCGACGACCACGAAGAAGAAGAGGAAGAGCCCTTCTTCTTCAATTTTAGGGATTCCTCTGCGCCGCAGAGCCGGGCGGCCTCCTCGAGCCCGTCGGCGAGCCTCGAGATCGCCTCCCCTGGGGACCGCAGCGCCATGCAGTTGAGCCAGACCGCGGCCGGCGGCGGCGGGAGGGACTCGCGGAGCCAGTCCGGGGCCGGGGCCTCGAAGGCGGCGATGGCGGCGGCGAGGGAGGCGGCGGAGGGCTTCTGCTGCTGTTGAGGAGGAGGGAGAGCGGAGGGAGCTGGAGCGGGAGCTTCCCTGGGCTCGCCTGCTGCTTTGCGCGCGCCTGCCTTTTGAGGAGGAGAAGACGCGCGCTCCCTCGGCGCAGCAGCAGCAGCGGCCTTCTTCTTCTTCGGAGCAGCTTTGCTGGCTCCCGTGGAAGAGCGCCTCGAAGCAGCGGCAGCAGCAGCAGCAGCAGCAGCTCCACCTTTCCCTCTTCTCGCCGCCGCCGTCTTCGTCTTTGTCGTCTTCTTGTTCACCTTTTCCACCTCCACCTCGACCGCAGCCGTAGCTGCAACCGCGCTCGCCGCCGCCCTCTCTTCGGCTTCTGCCCTCGCCATCAGCCTGGCGGCCATGGCGCTCTCGAAACCCGGAGCGGCGGTCCTCCACCTTGCCCTTTCCGAAGCGAGCACGGCCGCGACCGTCAGCGACTTGCCCGTGCCACTGCGGCCCGTGACCCAGACCAGGCCGCCCCTGCCCGCCGAAAGCCTCCGCGCCAGCGCCGCGTCGACGGCCCTGGCCTCGTGGGCGCGGGCCAGAGGGGCGCACCCGGGCGGCGGGGGCGGGGGGGCCCCCTGCAGGGCGCGGCGGGCGAGGGCGACCTTGGCGTCGTCGGATGGGTCAAACCACGAAAGGTCATCGTTGGTGTTCGCTGCCTCCGTTTCGCCTCCGTTGTTCGACGCCGGTCCGTGGAAGCAGGAGCCCGTGGACGCTCTCGGGGGAGGAGGGGGCTGCAGCGGGGACAGGAAGGTCGGCGCGGGCGCGGCGAGGGGGTTGGGGGTGTCGCGAGGAGGGGCGGGAGGAGCAGCAGCAGCAGCGGCAGCGGCGGCCTTTTTCGTCCTCACCCTCTTTGCCGGCGACAACGAGGGAGAGGGGGAGGAACGGGAGCGCGGCTTCTTCGCTTTCTCCGCAGCAGCCTCGGAAGCGGAACTTTGCCTGCGCCTCTTGGGCTGCGGCGTCGAAGGGGGGGCGCGCCTGGAGGTGGAGACCTTGGGCGTGACGAGAGCACTGGCAGCAGCAGCAGCAGCGGCAGCAGCAGCGGCAGCAGCAGAGGGCGAGCGCGACTTGCGCGACGGCGGCAAATTCGGTGATGCGATCCCGCCGTTTCTCGGGCGCGCTCGGGACTCGACCGGTTTCTTGGATTCCGATCTCAGGGTGCCCGCGGACCTCGCACGGGCATTCACGGGGCGCGAGGGGCCTGTTTGGAAGTGATGAAGAGGGAGAAAGAGAGGGGGCGGGAAAAGGTTGAGATTGATGAAGCAGAGCATTGAACTTTTTTCGATTTTCGATTCGACCATCCCTCTCCTCTCCCACTCGCTCTCTCCACTCATTGCTCTCCACGCATTGCTCCCCGTCCAATCCAGAGATCGTTTACCTTTGGTCACCTTGTCATCGCCGGCGGGAGGCATCGGGATGGGACCGCGCTTGGTGCCCCTGCAGGAGACCGGTTTCTTCATCATCAACGACGTCGACGATTTCGACGTCTTCGTCGTCGCGATGGCTTCTGCCTTCGACCTCGTCGTCCTCGCCTTCGCCGCTACTGCTGGCTTCTTGATCGCTGATGTCGCTCTGAGAGAGACGACGACAGCGCCACCGCCGCTCTGGGGAGGTGATGGGCGGCGCTGGGAGGAGGAGGCAGGGCCCTGGCGTGCCATCTTTTCTGTCTTGCTTTTTTTCTTCTTTTCTTCTTCGAGTTCCTTGACGTCGAAAAATGAAATTCGAAAAAAAAAGGTCGAAGGAGCTTGAGATCGTCGACACTACTAATCGAACAAACAAACGCTTTCTCTTTCCCGATGGCCTCCGCGTCCTCCTCCTCCGCTGTGCGCACGCAGCTCACGCGGGCGCCGAGCCTGCTGGTCGCGGACGCGAGGGCAGCCAAGGTGCCCCTGCCCGTGCCGTTTCGGAGCTGCTCGATTGGCGAAGGAGAAGGAGGAGGAGATCGAGCGTCGTCGTCGTCGTCGACCTCTTCAACCTCTTCAACTTCTTCCTCTTCTTCTTCCTCATCCTCTCTTCTCCTCCGCGCCACGCTCGGCGACGACGCCAGCGACCTCGACGGTGAGAGAAAAAAGTGTTTTCGAATTGCGAGGTATCATTCGAGAAAAAAAGAGACAGCCTTTTCGCATTTTAGCTCACCCTCGAAATCGCAAAACCAAAAAAAACTGTCTCTCAGCGTCCTTTGCCCGCCTCCGCCGGCTCCGAGAGCAACTCGAGTTCCTCGCCTCTGCACCTCCCGACGTCCGCCACAGCCTTTCTCTGTGGAGGCAGCTCCAAGAAGAAGGAGAAGAGATCGCGGGAGGAAAAGGCGTCTTGCTTTCGTCGGAAGCCCTCGCCTTTGAGCGCGGCGCGCTGCTGCTGCCCTCGGTCGCCCGGCCGCCGGGTAGGCTCGAGCTCGGGGGCCTGCTGTCTTCTTCTTCTGATGACGATGAAGATAAAGATGAGGAAGAGGAAGACGAAGAAGAAATGATGAGCGCTGAGCGGGTCTCGGCGGCGCTCGACGACGCCGCGCTCGCCGCCAGCGACGCCCTCTCGGCCGAGAACAAAGAAAACGGCGCCTCCTCCGTCTCTGGCGTCCGAAGCCTCGCGCGGCTCCTCTTCGACGGCTCCGCTTCCGCTCCCGCTTCCGGTTCCGCTCAAACTTGCACGGAAAGGCTCCTCGTCGTCCCCCGGCTGAGGCCCGCGGCGGTCGAGTGGCTCTACGACGGGCTCGACCCGCTCTTCCCCGGGAGAGTGCTCCGGCGCGGGCAGCGGCTCGTGCTGTCGTCGTCCGGCAGCGGCAGCGGCAGCAGCAACGAAGCGAACAAAAGCAAGAGCGTCGGCGTGGGCGCCGGGGCCCCGATCACGCTCGCCGCGGTGGCCTCTGCGATCGCCCGCAGGCTCGGGGTCTGGAGCGTGCCCGTCCCGGCAGAGAAAGCGGCCTCGAAAGGGAAAGAGAAAGGAAACGGAAGCGCTGCCGCTGCTTCTGTCCCTCAGTCCCTCTCCCCTCTGCTGTCCCCCTCCGTCGCTGCCCGCATGGCAGCGAGGACCCCCGCCGCTGCTCCCGAGACGGGGAAATGGCTGCTGGTGTGCCCCCTTGGCGAGTGGGTCTGGGACCCGAGCACGGGGGAGATGGTGGTGGGGGAAGGAGAGGTCGAGAGGAAGTGGCCTCTGGCGGGTTTTTTGACGACGACGACGAGGAACGGCAGCGGCGGAAATCAAATTTCTCCTCCTCCTTCCTTCTCGCTCCCGCCGACGAGCTCCGACCCGCGCGTCGGGTGGTCCTCGATGCTCCGCGCGTGCGTCGTCGCTCACACGCGGCGAGGGGACTCGGACGCCGTCGCCGCGGTGCTGCCGCAGCTGCTGGCCCTGGACGCGGAGGCTCCGGAGTGGGGGCAGGTGCTGAGGGCGTCGGAGGTGGTCGCTGCGGGGAGGAGGAGTTGAGTGAGTTTTTTTCTTTTTCTTTCTTCTTCGTCCACAAATCTTGTAGCAATAGCGTGAGCTCTCCCTCCTCTTTGTATTCTCTTTCTCTTCATTCTTTCTCTTTACCTTCCAGCGCATGGCTCATTGCCGAGCGCTGGCCCGCTTGTTGATCGACGCTGTGCTGTCGAAGCAGCAGCAGCAGCAACAGAAAATGACGAGGTGCTTTGGAGCGTTGTCGTCGTCGATCTCGTCACCATCGTTGCCATCGATCTCGACGTCGATGCTCGTCCCTCCGCGCTCGCTCTCTCGGCTCCGTGCCCCGCGATCGCCTTTCTCCATTGGCCTGCCGTCGCAGAATAGACACCTATACCGATCTGCGGTGTGCCTGGCTGGTGGTAAGTCGCGAAAAAGCGAGGATTCGAAGCTTTTTGTTTTTGCCGCCGAAAAAAATTCAAGCGTCGATAATCTCACCGCTCGAGAAAAAAACCCTCGTCCAAAAAACAAAAAACCTTCTTCAGTGAAATCCAAGATGCTCTACCAGTGCTCGTCCTGCGAGGCCACGGCCCCTCAGAAGAAGGGAAAATGCCCCGACTGCGGGGAATGGGGCACCATGGAAGCCGTCGTCGTGAGGAGCGAATCGAGCTCGGGGCTTGGAGGCAGCGGCGGCGGCGGCGGAGGAGGAGGCGCCGGGGCCGCGGCCGCCGCCGCGGCCGTCTCTTCTTCCTCCTCTCCCTCCCAGCTCCTGGGCTCCTCCCCCGTCCCGGCAGCGGCGCGCTCCCTGCGCTCGGCCTGGGTCTCCCCGACCTCGGGCTCGCCGCAGTCGCTGGCAGAGTTGAATCAGGAAAGAGAAAAGCGCGAAGTGGGGGGAGGTGTTGCCGGGAACTACTGGCGGCTGCAATTGCCGGGGCCAGACGGCGCAGAGGTCGGCCGCGTGCTTGGCGGTGGAGGCGCCGTCCCCGGATCGCTCACTTTAGTCGGCGGGGACCCTGGCGTCGGGAAGTCGACGCTGCTGCTGCAGGTCGCGGCGATGCTGAGCGGGGACAACGGCGGGGACAGCGCGAGGGCGGCAGCAACGAGCAGCAGCAGTTCCGAAGGCGGAGCAGGAGCAGAAGGAGAACACCAAGCGGCGGCAGCAGCAGCAGCAGCAGCTCGACCTCCCCCTCTTTCTCCTCCTCGCCCCGTCCTCTACGTCTCCGCCGAGGAGTCGGTAGACCAGGTCGCCAACCGCGCGGCGAGGCTAGGGCTGGGAGCGGCCCCCAACGTCCTGCTGCTGGCGGCGACGAGGGTCGAGGAGATCCTGCGCCACATCGTCGAGCTCGACCCCGTCGCGGTCGTCGTCGACTCCATCCAGACCGTTTACTTGGACGGCGCTCCGGGCTCTGCCGGGTCCGTCACGCAGGTGCGGGAGTGCGCCGCGGCGCTGCTGCGCGTGGCAAAAGACGTGGGCGGCGGGACCAGGAGGAGGAGGACGAAGGAGGCTCCTAAAAAGAACAAGATGAGGCCCAAGGCCCGGAGGCCGGACGAGAGCAACTTGAGCGAGTTCGACTTTGACGACGACGACGACGACGACGACGAAGATGAGGAAGAGAGCGACGACGACGAAGACCTCCTGACCACCTCTTCCTCGTCTTCGGGTCCCGCCATCTTCCTCGTCGGCCACGTCACCAAGTCCGGCGACGTCGCCGGCCCCCGCGTCCTCGAGCACATCGTCGACGCCGTTCTTTACTTGGAGGGAGAGCGCGGCGGCGAGCTCAGGCTGCTCCGCGCTGTCAAGAACAGGTTTGGCCCGGCAGACGAGGTCGGCGTTTTCAAAATGGGAGAGCTAGGTCTGTCTGCTCTCCCTGACCCTTCCGCGGCGCTGGCCGCCGAGAGGGAGGCGGCCCCCTCGGTGGCCTCGGTGGCGACCGTCGCGATCGAAGGGACGCGGCCGATGCTGCTGGAGGTGCAGGCCCTGGTCAGCCCTTCGGCGTCGGCGGCTTCGGGCCCGGGCGGAGCGCCGCCGGTGCGCGCTCCCGGCGGCGTCCGCCGCGACCGGCTCGCGCTTATCCTCGCCGTTCTGTCGAAGCACGCGCGGCTGCGGCTGGGGCGGTCGGACGTCCACGCCAACGTCGTGGGCGGGCTGGAGCTGCGGGAGCCCGCCGCGGACGTGGCCGTGGCGGCGGCCCTGGCGGCGTCGGCGGCGGACAACAGCAGTCCTGGTTCCAATGGAGGCATCGGAAGCGAGGACGATGCGACGACGATCGGGCCCCGGACGAGGAGGGACGCGGTCGCGTTCGGAGAGGTCGGGCTCGGCGGGGAGCTCCGCCGCGTGCCGCACATCGGGCCGAGGCTGGCCGAGGCGGCCAAGCTCGGCTTCAAGGCCGCCGTGATCCCGGCGAGCCAGGAGGTGCCCCCGAGGGCGCTGCAGGCGCTGCGGGACATCGCGAAGGCGGCGGCGGGGAAGAAGAAGACGAACAAGGAGGTGGGAGAGGAAGAGGTCGAGGTCGAGGAGGTCGAAGGAGGAGGAGGAGGCAAGGCAAAGTCCAACGCCCCGATGCAGATCATCCGGTGCAAGACGGTGGTCGAGGCTCTGGGGGTGCTGATCGAGTGGCCCGGCGGCGCGGCGAAAGGAGGCGGTGGCGCTGGCGGTTGGAGGCGCGGGGCCGCGACGACTAGGAGGAGAGGGGCGGCGGCGAAGCAGCAGCAGCGGGTCCAGGAAGAGGTTGAGTATGAAGACGGGGTCGAGAGCGACGAATCCTTTTTTGCTTGAAGAGTAAGAAAAAAAAATCATTCATTATCGTTTCTTTTTTTTTCCGACGAAATTGATCTCTCGACGGCGACGCTCGATGTTTCCCTCGTCGTCGGAGGAGGACGAGGGCGAGGCGCGCCGCCTGGCCCTCGCGGCCCTCGGCGAAGGGGATGCCGCGGAGTCCCTGCGCCTGTGCAGGGGCGGTGGCATTGGCGGCGGCGCGAAGGAGCCCTGGGTGAGTGAAAAGAGTTCATGCAACGATTGCTCGTCCGAACCTTTTTTTGTTTTTTCTTCGACCTCCTCTGTCCGTCTTTCTCTCTTTCTCTCTCTCTCTCTTCTCACCACTCGCCGAAACCCCCCTTACCAATCAACAGCGCTGTCTCGTCGCCGCCAGGGCGCACTTTGCCCTCGGGGACCTCCGCGCAAGCTCGCAGGCGCTGGCGGAGGCCGCGGCGGCAACAGCTTCGATTTCGGTTTCGGCTCTGTGCGGCGACAGAGGCACCGCTTCTTCTTCTTCTTCCGCTTCCACTGCCGCCACCACCGCCGCTCTGATCCGGAGCAACGTCGCCGCTGTGAGCCTCCGGGAGCAGAAGCCGCGCTGCGCCCTGCTCTGCTGCTCGCTGGCGCTGGCATCGGCGTCGGAGGAGGAGCCTTCTCCAGCTCCTTCTTCTCCTTCCTCTTCCTCTTCCTCACCTTCGCCTCTTCCCGCCGCTGTCCGCGCCGCGGCGACCTACAACGCTGCCCTGGCCTCGCTGGCCATCGGAGAAGTCGAAGGAGAAGGCGTCGAGAGGATGAGGCGGACCGCGGAGGAGCTGGAGGCGCTCGCGAGGTCTCTCGACGACTCTGAAGGAGAAGAGCGAGAAAAAGAGAAAGGAGGAGATAAGAAAGCCCCCTCTTCTTCTTCTCCTTCCGCTCGCGCTCTTGGATTGAGCGTGCGAGTGCGCGCCCGGGTCTGGTTTCGTGCGGCTGAGGCCCTGGCGAGGGTAGCAGCAGCCGAAGAAGGAGAAGAAGGAGAGGAAGAAAGGCTCCGGAGCCGCGTCTCAGTTGCCGCGGGCAAGGCCGCAGAGCTTTGCTCATGTTCTTCTTCTTCCCATTCGTCCAACGATGACAACGAACCTCCAACAGACCCGCGGTGCCAGGCAGCCGCCCTGGCGCTCCTCGCTGCGTCCGAGTCGCGCCTCAAGAGGTTCCCGGAGGCGCGAGAGGCTATCCGAAAGGCCTTCGAGCTCCGAGAGAAGGGCGGAAGGGGAAGCGGAAGCGGAAGCGTCGGAAGCAGCCGAAACGACCCCCTGCAGCCCGGCGTGCGAGCGCTGCTCGAGTCCTACCTGCGAGCTATGGGCTAAGAAGAAGAATTGTACATTTTTTGTTTGTAAAAAGAAGGAGAGAAAAGCAAGTTGATGTACCGAAAGAAACGGGAAAAGGGCCTTACAGAAAAGAAGTTAAAACTTTCTCCCTTCCTCAACTCCGCACCGCCTCCAACCTCGCCTTCAAGTCGTCAATCCCCTCTTCCTCTTCTTCTGCAGGCGCAGCAGCGGCACTCTCCTGTACCTTCTGCCTCGTCTTCGGGACGGCAGCCGCGGCAAGAGACTCCATGTCAGCCCCGGCCACCTCCATCAGAACTTTATCGACCTCTGCCTCGGCAGCCTCATCCTCGCCTTCCTCCGCCACAGCACCGTCGATCGCATCCGAGACCAGCTCGTCGATCATCCCGGCCTTCGCCATCTCCCTCGACATCGCCCGCATCGTGCCCATCAGCTGCGGCACTTTTACGAGCCCGTTGACGAGGCGCATCACCTCGGCGGACTTCTGCAAAGAACCCGCCACTCGCGCGGTGCCCAACTGCTCCGCCAGGCGCGAGTTCATGTCGACCAACCTAGCTTTATGGACGTAGAGCCTGGAGGTGGCGGCCCTGCAGCGGACGATCTCGCGGGCGAGGGTCTTGGCCCCGGCGGCGTCGCCGCGCTTGGCGGCGTCGCGGACCTGGGTTTGGTTTTGGGAGGGGTGAGGGAAGAGGAAGAGGTTGAGGTTGGGTTTTTCTTTTCTGCTCTGTTCTGTTCTGTTCTGTTCTCTGTCTCTCTCCCTCTCCGCGAGGTCGAGCATCGAAAGCCCCATCGAAATGTTTCAATCCCCCCTTTTCGAACTCACGTTCTTTTGCGCCAGCTTCTCCTCCCTGCCCAGGTCCCGGATCTGGCGCTCGAGCCCGCGCTGCTCGCTGCGCAGCTCCGACTGCCACTTGCGGACCAGGTCCTTGGGGTCGGCGGGCTTCTTGAAGTGGTCAAAGACGGACGAGACCTTGCTGAACATTTTCTCCTTCTTGTTTTTTTTTTTTTTTTTTTTGGAATTCGGGTTTGGTTTTTCTCTCCGCTCTTCGTCGCTGGAGCTTTGTTCGCGCTCCACTCGTAAGGAGAGGTAGATGACGATGGGCTGGATGCGCTGGGAGGAAAGAAGTCGGTGGAATCGGACTAGAAGCGGAGGGAGAGGACCGTCGATGGGTCGAGTCTTCTGTAGAGGGTCGAGCGAGAGCGACGACAAGAATGAAAAATCGAGCTCTGAAGACATCTGATTATCATAATTCAAAAAAAAAAAACTATCTCTCTCTCGCTTTCTCTCGCCTCGCGAGCAGAGAAGGTAAATCGTTTTTTCTCGTATCGCGCTCTCTCCTTGTCATCGTCGTTGTCGTCGTCACCATCATGACTGACAACAACAGCCATCATCAAAGCGCTCTTCCGCTGCCCACCGCAGACGCGGCAGCAGCGGCCGGGAGAGCTCTGTGGGGCCGCCTGGGCGCCGCCGCGGGAGGGGTGCGCTCGCTGGCCGCCGAGCTGGCCGCGGACGTGATCGAGACGGCCGAGGACCTGGCGAAGGAGGTGAGAGGGATCGAGCAGATAAACGGGAGAAGGAGAGGAGAGAAAAGAGGTGAAAACAAAAAAACGAATGCTTTTCGATGGGACGGCCATCGATTCCTCAAAACCTCGACCTCAACGACCTCGACCTCGAAAAAAAATGTTCAGGCGCTCGGCGAAGCCACCGACTCCGAGGAGGACGAGGGCAGCTACGAAGGAGAACACGATGGTGATGCCAGGCCGAGGGGGGCAGCGGAAGCGCCCTCGACTGCTGCTCCGGCCGTCGGCGTTCCGCCTCCTCCGCCGCCTCCGCCTCAGCCCCAGCAGCTCCGCCCTCCCTCCGCCGCAGCAGCAGCTCCGACAATAGCGACAGGTGCTGCTGCTGCTGCTGCTGCTGCTGCTGCTGCTACCTCCTCTGCGGGGGCCCAGCGCCTCGCGGCCCTCAAGGCCAAGATTGAGGCGGACAAGGCAGCGAGGGCGGCGAGGACGGCAGCCGCAGCAGCAGCAGAAGCAGCAGCAGCTGTCGCCGCTCCTCCCGCAGTTCCGCCGCCGCCGCCGCCGCCGCCGCCGCCTCCTGCTCCGGCGCCCGCGATGCCAGAGTCATCTCCTGAAGCAGCAATCGAGCCAAGTCCGCCACTGCCGCCGCCGCAGCCGCAGCAGCAGCAGCAGCAAAGGCAAGAGACCCCTCTTCCACCTCCTCCCTCCCCTCCCCCTCCTCCTCCGCCGTCGCCGCCTCTGCCCTCGGCCCCCGAGCCTCAACCTCGACCTCCGACTCTCCCCTCCCTTCCCTGCGCCACCTGCTCCCGGTCCCAGACCGAAACCGCGGCCCTGCAACAGGAGGTCCAGCGCCTCAGGACGCAGCTGCAGCGCCTCAAGGAGGCCACCCTGGGCGACCAGGACGACGAGGAGGCGCGCGTACGGTGGCGGATAGACGCCGAGGTCCGCGCCGCCGTCGAAGAGGAAAGGGCCACGGCCGGCGCGAGGGAGCGGAGCGGGTCCAGCGCGCTCGCGGAGCTGACTCGGAGGGCGGACGCGGAGGCGGGGGCCGCGAGAGCGGCGGCGAGGGAGGCGTCGGCGGCGAGGTCGGCGCTCGAGGCCAAGGAGGTCGAGGCCGCCAACTTGAGGGCTGCGTTGGAGGGTTTGTCCCACGAGGCTTCGGTCGCCGCCAGGCTGAGGGAGCAGCTGCGGGCGGCCAAGGAGGCAGCGGCGAGCGCGAAGGGAGAGGCCGCTGCCGCGAGGGAAGCCGCGGAGGCGGTTCGCAGGGAAGCGGAAGAAGCAAAGGCGAAGACGAAGACAGGAGCGGCGGCAGCAGCAGCAGAGGGAGGCGCGGCTTCCGCCTCCGAGCTCCGCAGGCGACTCGAGGAGCTCGAGACGGAAGCCTCGACGCTCCGTCGCTCCCTGGCCGAGGCTCTCAGGCGCCTGGGCGCGGCGGAGAAGAAGGCGCGCTCCTCCGTCGACGGCGCCGCGGTGCGGAAAGCCCTGGCCTCGCTCCTCGGGCCGCGGACTTCTTCTGCTCCTTCGGCGAGCAGCGGCGGCGGCGGCGGTGGCGGCGGCCTCAGCTTCCCGGAAGCACTGGAAGCCCTCTGCGTCGCCGCGGGCGTGGACGAGGAGACCAGGGAGAGCTACCTGCTCAACTCCGCTCGCGGAGGCCTGATGATGCTGTCCTCCACGGGGGCCGAGAACGGGAACGGGATCGGCGGAAGTGGCGGAAAGAAGCGGGGCGCCCTGAGAGCGGCCGCGGCGGCCCCCGTCGCGCTCGCCAGGGGCGCCGGCCGCCTCGTCCTGGGAGCCGGCGGCCGGCCCGCGCCGCCGGCGAGGCCCCCGCCAGCCGGCGCCGGGCTGACGGACTCGTGGGTCGACTACCTGATAGCGCAGCAGGAGGACTCGCCCTCGAAGGTGGCGGCGGTCGGGGTGGCGGAGGGAGGAGGAGCGGAGGTCGAGGTCGAGCGGCAGGCGAGCGAGACAAAGTAAAATGCAAAAAAAAGAAAACGAAAACGAAAAACTGAAAATCCAAATCTGTCTCTCTCCATCTCTCTCTCTCTCTTGCTTTTGCTTTTGCTTTCAGAATCGTTTCTTTTTTTTCTGAGGATTGATACACTGGAAAGAACAAGAAGAAGTTGGGACGAAACGCAAACTAATAATTATAAGAAATTAAGAAAAAATTGCCAAATTCTTCGGCTAGGTCTCCTCTCCCTCGTCGTCGTCGTCGCTATAAGAAGCGGAATAGCTCCCACCGCTGCCCCCGTCTCCCTCGTCGTCGTCGTCGGACTCGGAATCGGAGTAAATGTACTTGTCGTCGTCCTCGTCCGCGGCCGGGCGGGCGAGCGTCAACGGGCCCAGAGTGTTTTCTGCTTCTCCTCCTCCGCGCCTTTTCCTCCTGCCCCCACCGTTGAGCCCGCGCGGCGGTCCCAGCCTCGCCGTCGTGAACCGCACGTATCCCACCCCGGAGCACGCCACGCAGGTGCTGTACGTCGTCGAGAAAGAAGAGCGCACGCGCCCGCGGCCCCTCGCGGCCCGGACGGCCGAGCTCGACCGGGAGCTGCCGTTCCCGCCGCAGGCGCCGCAGGGGGACTCCCACACGTGCATCGGGATCTGGCAGTTGCGCTCCATCGGGTCGCAGGCCTCCTCGGCCAGGGTCTGGGTCTGTTGTTTTGAATGGTTGGATTTGAGAGAGGGAGGGAGAGGGAGGGAGAGAGTTGGGAGTTTTTTTTGGAGAAAAGGTCTCGGGTGAGTGGGGAAAAAAAAACTTTCTCTTCTCTCGTCTCTTTTCTCTCTTTCTCTCTCCTCCACCCAATTCCCCATCCCGCTCACCCTCCCGTCGGCGGGCAGGTTCTCGTAGGGCGTGAAGATCGAGAGGGGTAGGGCCGAGAAGGCGCGGCGGAGGCGCCTGTGTTGAGGTGTTTCAGGAAGAAGGAGGAAGAAGAAGGAAGGAAAGGCTTGAGAGAGGGAGAGGTGGAGGGAAGGCGCGACCTCGAAGGAAGAGGAGAAAGAGAAAACTCTCTGTTTTTTTTCCTTTCTCACCTCCGCCACGGCCGCTCTGCCTCGAGGGCCTTATTGGAAGACGCAGTCGCTGGGTTGCTCGAAGGAGAAGAAGAAGAATTCGAGGCCTCGGGCTGCTGCTGTCGCTGCTGCTGCTGCTGCTCCTCGGGCTCACGAGGCGGAGGTGGTGGAGGTGGAGGTGGACTCGGCGAAGGCGGCGGCGGCGGCGAGGAAGTCGATGATGATGCTCGCTGCTCTGTTGTCGAACCCGGTTCCTCCCGTCGCCTGTCCGCCACGGAGCTGCTGCTCCCTCCGTTCGCCGGGGCGGCTCGCGCAACGTGTCGTGGCCGCGTCGCCGGAGTCGAGCGGTTCAAGGAGGGCCTGGCCTGCGCTGGGAAGGGCACGAGGCGAGTGTGGTGATGGAGGTGGTGGTGATGGAGAAGCAGCGGCATCGAAATCGAGAGCGATTGCCCTTTCTCTTTTTGACCGTTGCTTTCCTCCTCTTTCGGAGTGCTTCTTCGTTCCTTCGACCCCGCGGGGAGTGTCGACGTCGACGCAGCAACTTCACAAGCAAAGAATGGAAGGGAAAGAATGCCCGGAAGGAGTACAAAAAGAGCAGAAACGGTGTCGTTTTCTTTTTCTTTTTCTTTTTCTTCTTCGCTCACTCGATTGCTCGCTGTTCGTTTTTTTTTCTTCGTATTTCTGACCTCCTTTCGTCTTGCTCATTTTCTTTTTTTTACAAAGCAAGCAGCAGCGCTCTCCTCCCGCGCTCGCTCGTCGCCACCACCCCTTCGCCGGCGACCACCACGGCGTCGAGCCCGACGTCGTGCTGCTCCACGGGGACGTCTTCGCGGGTCAGCAGCTGCTGCGAGAACGCCAGGCCGACGAGGAGGGGGCCCGCGCCGCTGCTCTCTTCTTCTTCTTCGACCTCGGCCTCTTCGATCTCTCTACGGACGGAACCGGACTTCTTCGCCCTTCTTCCTTCTTCCGTCGCTTCCCTCTTGGCCTTCCGCGCGCGGTGCGCCCACGCGTCGTAGTAGCCGAGCCCTCGCCCGAGCCTCCGCCCCTGGCGGTCGAAGGCGACCCCGGGCAGGAAGAGGGCGTCGATGTGAGCCGAGAGAGCTGTTTTGGAAATGAAAGGAAGGAAGGAAGGAGGGAGGAGAGAAGAGAAGAGAGAGAGAGAGAGAGGTGAGAGCGAGCGCGCGAGAGAGAGAAGAACGAGAAGAAAAAGAAGAAGAAGAAAAACGCTCCTTACCGTCCTCCCTCGGTCCCCTGCCGTCGCCGTACTCCTTCGAGGGCTCCCGGATGCCAAAGGGAGGGACCGTCCTGAGTCCGTCGAGCGAATCTGGAAAACAAAATGGGTAAGAGAGAAAGAGAGAAGGAGAGAAAGAGAGAAGGAGTTGAGCCGCAAAGCAAAGTAAAGAGAGAGAAGAGATTCCCCCCCACCCCGAAATCTTTCCCAATCCAATCAAACCAAACTCACCGAGGTGCACCAGGCTCATCTCCTGCGGCCCCTTGCCGACGATGGGGACGAAAAGGCGCTTCCAAGGGGTCGAAGAGGTCGAGGCGCCGTTATTGTTGCTTCCATTTTCCTCTTTCCCTTTTCCTTCTCCCCCGAGCAGCGCCGCCCTCACGAGCAGGCCCGTGTCGACCTCCCTGAGTCTCGGCGCGGCGAGGTAGACCCCCACCTTGCCGGCGTTGCGCCAGATCGGGGAGGCGAGGACGAGGCGGGCGATCTCGGCGCCTGAGAGTTTTTTTTCGTTTTTTTTCAGTTTTTTTTCTCTCTTCGAGGTGAGAGAGAGGGCACAGGAAGAAGAGCGTTCTCTCTTTTTCTCTCTCTCATTCCGCTTTATATCCCCCCCTATTCACTCTGCCTGGCCATCTCCTCGTCCGGCATGGCCTTGAGCGTGGCCGAGATCCACGAGCGGAGGGCCTTTTTGGAGGAGCGAGGGTCAGCGGAGGTCGAGGTCGACGTCGCTGTTCGTCGTCGATTGCTGCCTCCGTTTTCTGCTCCTCCTCCTTCTCCTCCCTCTCCGTCCCGCATTGCGAAGACCTGACTCCGGAGCGCCGGTTGGCGATCAAGGACAAGAGGCTGGAGTCGCCTGGAAGCGGATAAAAGGCCTCGAGCAGCGGCGGCAGCAGCAGCGGCGCGGGACAGCATGAAGCTAAGGAGAGTCGATGGGGCCGATGAAAAGAGTGAAAAAGAGAGGGAAGACGAAGACGAAAACGAAAACGCTCGAGTGACAGCCTTCCACTTTTTTCTTCTTTCTCTCGTCTTCTTCTTCTCGCCCTCGCGCTTCGCTTCGCGGCGAGCTCGATTCCTGCTCTCTTTTTTCCCCTCACAAGCGCTGAAGCACACGGATCGGCTCACTCTCGCTACTACTGACGCCCTTGCCCTGCTCTCTCTCCCACTCGCGCGCACACTCAGAGACAACAAACGTATAGAAAAGAGCCCATCGATTCCCTTTCTCCGATGGCCGCTCCCGAGGAAACGGGCCGCCGCCCCAAGCGCTCCTGCGCCCGACAGACCTTCGCCGGCCCCTCCGAGGCCATGTACGTGGGCTACGTCGAGGACAACGAGACTCCGGAGATGATCATGAAGAAGTTCGAGGCGCTGGACAAGGTAAGAAGGCAGAGAGTTCGATTTTGATTTTTTTTTCGTTTTTGAATTGAAGCGTCGCGAACGACGGCGACGGCGAATGTTTCTGTTGCGACCCCTTTCTCTCCTGCTTTTCTCCTCTTTGCACTCGCGCATTGAGTTTGAATCTTCGACAGAGGCGCAGATGAATATCTGCATCATGCACTCGAATCGAAATTCGGGATCAGAAATACAAAGGAGAGGACGAAAGCCCGAGCGGAAGGATGCGCTCTTCAATGGGCTTTTTTTTTCTCGACGAAAAAAAACTTCGACTCTTTGCTCACTTTCTCTCTTCTCTCTCCTCTCTCTTCTCCTCGCCTCCTCTCTCCAGGTCAAGCAGGCCATCCACGTTGCCGCGGCCCAGCCCTCCGCCGCCAACGCCGCCCAGGACTCCGGCTCCGAGAAGCAGCAAGACCACCAGAAGATGAACAAGGAAGAGGAGGAAAGCAACGGCTTGACAGACGAGCAGCTCCGGGCGGTGTTCAAGGCGACGTCGTCGGCGCGCGTCGCGCGGGCGGTCGCCGGCGCGGCCGATCCGTGGGGCTTCTTCGACGACGACAGCTTCGGCGCCGCGGCCTCGGGCGGGAGCGGGTACTTCGACTCGGAGGACGGGGAAGACGACGATGAGGACGACGAGGACGCCCTGGCGGGCTTCTGGGGCGACGAAGGCGCTGCTGGAGGAGGCGCGGGAGGAGCAGCAGCAGCAGACGACGAAGAAGGCGGCGGGCCGCGGAAGCCAGGAGGGGCGAGGAGGGGGGGCCGAGCGCCTGCTGCGACCAAGAAGCGCCCGGCCTCCCGCCTCGGAGGCGGCGCCGGAGGAGGAGGCGGCGGCCAGACGAATGCGTCGCGCGCTGCCATCCCCCGCACGCACCACGTCTTGACCAGCACCGGCGGTGGGGGAAACGGCGCGCAGCAGGCTCTGATCCGGAGGAAGGTCCGCGGCGGCGGCGGCGGCGCGCTCGCGGCCTCGTCGTCGTCGTCGCACGAGCTCTTCACTCTCAGGCTCCCTCCGCCTCCGATGCCCCTCTCCTGGGGTCGCACCATCAGGCAATGGGAGCCCGCGACGCCTCGCGTGCCCAGGGGCTCGGCCTCGACCGACGAGGCCGTCGCCGAGGCGGCCAAGGAGGTCAGGCCGTTTGCGCCAGACGCGCCGCTCGTCGTCGCCGGGACGCCCGTTGCGCCGCCGCACTCGGGGCACCTGCTGGCCTCCGCCGACGTCCCTGCGCTCGCCAAGAAGCTCGTGAGGTCTGCCATCGAGGTCAACGCCGGCGGCAGCTACAAGCGCGTGTTCCAGGCCGTGGTGGTTCACCCGGGGTGGGTCGAGAACGGCGGCGAGGGAGAAGGAGGAGAGGAAGAAGCAAACGGAAACGCCTCGACCTCCTGTTCGACGGCGGCGGTTCACCCTGCGGCGACCGAGCGCTCGCTCCGCAACTTCGCCTCCCTCGACCTGCACCGCCTCGTGCCCTCCGGGTATGCTTTCGTCTGGTGCCCTAAGTCCGCCGTCCTCAAGCTGACCAAGCAGATGTACGCATGGGGCTTCAGCTACGTCGAGAACCTCACGTGGGTCCAGCTGGCGCCATGCGCCGCGATCGCGGCCGACGCGAGCGCCGCGCCGGGGACCCCACCGCAGTGCTCTTCGAAATCTTCTTCAACTACCTCTTCTTCCTCTTCATCTTACCTCCCTCCGCTGGTCGCCCGCTCCCATGAGACGCTGATGATCTACCGTAAAGGGGCAGAGGATGTCGAGCTGAGGCACCAGCGCTCCCCGGACGTCGTCTTCGACGCGGCCGACGCCGGCGGCGGCGGGGCGGGGGCCGGGGGCGCCTCGGGATGCCCCGTGGGCTTCGGGATGCCTCCCGCTGTCTACTCGACGATCGAGACGATGCTTCCCAGGGCGAGGGGGGCCATGCTGGAGCTTTGGTGCGGAGGGAGGGCAGGGAAGAGGGCCGGGTGGACCCGCGTGGTGCAGTGCTGCGAGTGAGAAGAAAAAGGAAAGCGAGAGGTGGAAGAGAGGAAAGAGAGGAAGGAGAGACGAGTTGGAAAGAGAGAGGGAGGGAAAGAGAGAGAGAGAGAGGGGACAACCTAAAACTTAAAAAACAAAAAAACAATGAACCAAACTTCTACGTTTTCCAGTTCAAACACGGATCTTCAGTTCTGAAGGGTGGGAGAGAGGGAGAGAGGGAGAGAGAGAGAGAGAGAGAGACAACGGGAGAGAGAGAAAGAGACAGAAAGGGCACGGCGCTTGCTCAAAAAACCTTCAAAAAAATGCAAATTTTCTTTTCAAATTTTCTTCTTCTTGTTTTTTTTGTTTTTACAAGTCACTTCTACCTCCTCCCTCCGCCTCCACCTCCATCTCCACCCCCCCTGCTCCCGCCGCGCCCGGCCACCCGCACCGTTAGGTAAAGGTGCACCTTCCTGTCCAGCAGCCTCTCCAGCTCCTTCCTCGCCGAGATGCCGATCTCGCCGATGACGCTGCCTCCTTTCCCCACGACCATCCGCCGCACCGGCTCGCGCGAGACCAGTAGGTCGTACTCGGCGACGATCGAGCCCGGGTGGCCAAACTCGATCAAACTGGCGTCCTGAGACGTCGTCGGAGGGGTCGCAGATGCACATGTCTCCGTTGTTGCGTGATCGTCTCCAGAGAGCAGCCCTCCTCCTCTCCTCTGCCCTTGCCCTTGCCCGTGCCCCCCTGCTCCTAGTCCTCCTCCTCCCCGCACGACAGCCCGCGTGCTCTTCCTCCCGTCCCCGGCGCCGCGCTCCCTCCACCCGCGCTCGACCACCTCAACGCTGTAAGGGAGCTCGTCGCGCAGGCGCAGGAAGGCCTTCTCCCTGACGATCTCGGCCGCCAGCGCGCGGGCCGGACGGTCGGAGACGTCGGTCGGCAGCAGGGGCCACGCCTTCCCCGGCTTCGCGCGAGAGGCCAGGTCTGCAGACAGGGACTGGACCGCGTGCGAGGCAGGCCGCGTCGCCGAGAGGGCGTGGACGGCGTCGAAGAAGAGGGAAGGGGACTGAGGAGGCGTTTTTTGGTTCCCTTGTTCTCCTCCTCCTCCTTCCTTGTCGTCGTCGCTCCAGAAGAGCTCGTCGTCTTTCCACTTTTCTTTTGCTTCACCTTGTTCTTCTTCTTCGTCGTCGTCGTCGTCGACTTTCCCCGTCGCCGCCGCTCGCACCAGAGAGTCCCCCACTCGCCTCAAAGCTTCTTCTCGGCCCCGATTCCCACCGTGCGACGCCCCCCAGGCCGTCGAGATCGCGTCGACCTTGTTTAACACTAAAATCGTCTCCCGCGGGGGCCTCCACCCGGGCGGCGGCGAGGCGCCGAAGCCGCCGCTGGCCCTCTGCGCCAGCGCCGACGCGGCCGCGACGGCGGCCTCGGCCGCGGCCAGGGTCCTCTCCGCGGCCGCGATGAGCTCCGAGGCTGCTGCGTTCTTTTCTCTAATCTTCTCAAGCTCCCTGCGCGCCCTCTCCGCGGCGTCGCCGGCCTCGGCGGCCCTCGCCGAGCTCGCCAGCGCAGCCGCCAGAGCGGTCACGCGCCTATCGGGCCTCAGAGCTTGCCTCGCGGCGTCGACGACCAGCAGCGCCGCGTCGCACCCTTCGCTGCTGGTCCACGCCGCCTTGATCCTCCGCGCGTGCGCGGGGCCCCTGGCCTCCCTGGCCGAGACGGCGCCGGGGGTGTCCAGCAGCAAAACCTGGGCCTTGCCGGAGGTGAACGCGCCGAGGCAGGGGGTCGCCGTCGTGTTTGTCTTCGGGGAGACGGCGGAGACTTTGGCCCCGGTGAGGGCGTTTACCAAAGTGGACTTGCCGGCGTTGGGGACTCCCAGGACGGCGACGCGGAGCGTTCGCTGCTGGGACAAGGGCACGGGCCATGAAGAGGAAGCAGAAGAAGAAGAAGACGAGGAAGGCGAGGGGGTCGAGGTTGAAGTTTGCCCTTTGACGACGTTGTCGTCATCGTCGCTGCTGCTGCTGGCCGCCGACGAATGCGCCGCGAACGAGCGAGTGATGCAACCCGCGTTGGGCGCTTCTATTCGCCTGAGGGGAAGAGAGCAAGAGCGCCCTAGCCTGATGAAGTAGAGGAGCGCCAGCATCGTGCGCGGCTTGCGTCTGGCGCGAGAGAGAGAGAATCGAAGAGCAGATCGAAAAAGGCCGCCGGCGAAAACGGCCTAACTTCTGAAAATCGATGACGATTCTTTTTCATTTTTTTTTTTTTTTTACAAAAACGGAAACTCGGGGCAGCCGGTGTCGCCAAACGCGCCAGCCTCTTCCGCCGCCTTCTTGTACCCTTTCCTGTAAGTCTTGTCGAAAGACTTGCCCAGCCCGTTGTGGAACTGGTGCCAGCGCTCCGCCGCGAAGAACGGCAGCGACACCGAGTCGTAAATAAAAACTTTGCCGACCTCGTCGTCCTCGCTCGGCCTGCCGTTCTCGAAGTCGTTGCCTCGCCCTTCGACCAGCGTGATCGCCGAGGCCAGAGACGATTTAGCTCGTTCTTCCTCGAGAATTTTGAAAAGAGGCGACCTGATCCCACCGGGAAGGCCGACGACGTTCCTGTAACCAGGCCCGGCGTCCTGCGGGTCCTGCCTCAGGGCCAAAAGTTTTCCGTCCCTTGTCTTTCGAGGGACGAACTGGCTGAAATAGACCTGTGCAAAGGCACGCATGGCCTTTTCTTGCTCCTCGGGAGAGGCGGAGGAGGATCCTGGAGGAGCGAGGCCGACGCGGACGACCTCGGCGTGGCCCCGCCGCTCGTAGACAGAGGCGTCGTTGGCATAGTAGTAGCACACGCGGCCGTCGGGGGCAGCCCCTCTGGCACCGCCGGCGTAACCCGTGACCGAGGTCAGCTGGTCGGGCTTCCGGCCGAGTATTTCGGTCTCGGCGACGACGAAGTCGTGCTGGCGGCCCCAGAAGCAGCCGTTGCCGAAGTAGACAGTGGGCACGGAAGAGGTGCCCGCTGCTTTTGCTGCTGAAGCTGCTACTGATACTGTTGTTGCCTCTGTTGCCTTGGCAGGGCCCGCTGCTGCTGCTGCTGTCGTGAATGCGCTGATCGCTCCGGAGAGAGCTAGCCCCCCCGCTGCGAGCAGAGTGGAGCGGCGGTCGAGGTTGCTCCTGGTCTCGGTCGTCGTCGTCGGAGTTTTCTCGATCGGCTCGGCATCCGAACCCGTTCCTTTGGCCTCGACATACACGGCCTTCCTGGGCTTTTTTTGCTTCGCCGCGCCGGGGATCGCGCCCTGAGAAGATGATGCACGTGCTGCGCGCATGATTGGAGTGATCCGAGGGCGGGAGAGAGGAGAGCGACGAGATGTTCAACGGAGTCGTTTTTTTCGCTTTTCTTCTTTGAATTCTGAGTCGCGTTTTTTCCTACTTTCTTCGCTGTCTCGATTTCGAGGAGCGTCCAATGCCTCTCAAGCCGTCGCCGTTGCCTTTCTCTCCTCTCCCTCTGCACCATGTCCCGACAGGCACCCGCCGCCGTCTCATCCATAGCGGCCAGGCGCCTCCAGAGCGAGCTTCGCGAGTGGACGCAGAGCCCGCCCGAGGGCTGCTGCCTCGAGCACGAGCCGGAGTCGCTGATCTGCTGGAGCATCATCATGACGCCCCCTGACTGCGCCCGCATCTACGAGAACGAGATATTTCGGTGAGGTTTTAACCCCGCCCGCAGCGGCAGGAGCACGTCCCTGGGCCGCGCCTCTCTCGACCCCGACACCCTGGCGGGAGGAAGAGGAAAAGAGGGAGAGAGAGAGAAAGAGAGAGAGACAGAGCATTGGCTAGCGAATCCCTCTCTCTCGGTTTCTTCTTCTTCTTCTTTCGACCTCTTCTTCTCTCACCTCCTTTTTTCCAACGAGCCCGCCCAAAACCAACTTCCCCACGCAGCCTCCGCTTCCGCTTCGACGAACGCTACCCGCTGGAGCCCCCCGAGGTAAGCATAGAGAGAGGAAGAAAGAGAGAAGAAAAAAGAGAAAGAAAGAGAGAGAAGACAGAAGAACCAAGCAAGCAAAGCTCACCTTTTTTTTCTCAACCTCTCCCCCCCCTCTCTTCCCTTCCTCTCTCTTCCCCTTCTCTCCCCCAAAACACAGGTCGTCTTCCTCGCGCCCGTGCCCGTGCACCCGCACATCTACTCCAACGGCCATATCTGCCTCTCCGTTTTATCTTCGGGCCACGGGGGGGACTACTCCCCAGCCCTCACTGCGGCCTCTCTGGCTCTGTCGATCCGATCTATGTTGGCGTCCTGCGTCTCGAAGGAGAGGCCTCCGGGAGACAGGGAGTACTGCTCCCGCGCGCACGGGCGCAGCCCCAAGGAGACGAGGTGGGACTTCCACGACGATAAGGTGTAGAAGAGGGGGAGAGAAGAGAGAGAAGAGTCTGCGTTTTCGGTTTTCACTGTCCCTGTAGTTTCAAGAAAAAAAAATAAAAAAACTTGTTCCGTGTCGTTTCGTTTTTGCGTTTTGCGCTTTTTGATTTTACAACTTGGATTCAGTGCTTTTTTTCTGTTTGCTGTCTTTGCTGGAGTCGAGGATTAAACCTGTTGTTGATTTGGAGAGAGGAGAGAAGGAGGAGGGCGTGAGAGAGCAAAGAAAAGGAGGAAGAAACAACTCTTCTTCTTTTCTTCTTCTTTCTTCTTTTCTTCTTTCATCTCTTTTTTTTTTTGGAAAACCTCGGTCGTGCCTTGAGGCGTTCTCATTCAAAAAGAAAAGAAAAACGAGTTTCTCTTTGCTTATTTTCAATTGGAATCCGACTAAAGATATAAATAGAGGCGTCTCTTCATCGGTAAAAAGGAAAGGAAAGGAAGAAAGAAGAAGGAAGAGGGAAGAAAAGATATGGGAAGAAAGTTTAAAAAATCTCTATCTCTCTTTCTCTTCTCTAGTAGCTTCAGAACAGCGGGGAATGGTGTCGCTCACAGGAAGTACGGTCCCAAAAGAGGGACCGCTTCCGTATCTCGGATCTGTTGAGCTTGTTAATATTAATTCCATTCATCATTCGCTCGAAAAGGAGAAAGAAAGAGAAAGAGAAAGAGAAAGGGAGGAAGAAAGAGGAGAACGAACGACAGACGACAAACGACAACGACAACAACTACGAAACTCTCTTTTCAAAAAAGGCCTAGGATAGAGCTAATAAATTAGGGTCGACAGCGCCCCCGGCCTTGGGGGCGAAAGTCCGTCAGGGATAACTGTATAATTTGAAACAAAATTCATTCGTCATTGGCCAAAAAGAAGAAGAGGAAGAAGAAAGTTTTGTTGTCGTTGTCGTCGTTTGGTCGCGCGAGAGAGGGGGAGGAAAACAAGGGGGGAGGGAAAGAACAAAAACAGGAAAATCGCCACGCCTTCTCGCCTGATCACTAAACACGCACCTTTCATAGTGTATAACGCGGAAAGCGGAAAGAGAGAAGAAGGAAGAGAGAGAGCGGGAAAAACTCCTTCTCCCCCACTCACTCACTTGCTGCTCGTCGCTGCGAGCTTCCTCCGCACCGCCCTCGCGACGGCCGCGGTCGTCGGCGGCTTGGGCACGGGCGCGCTCCTCGCCAGCAGCGCCGAGCGGAGCACCCTGTCGTCCAGGGCCAGGGAGCGTCGCAGGGCCGGCAGGGTGGACGCCGGGGCCGCGAAGGCGAGCTGCCAGATGAAGGCCTGTTGTGAAGGAGGAAGGAGGAGGAGGAAGAGGAAAGAGGTTGAGATTTTTTTGCGAGTAGCCGTCGTCGATCTCATCGAGAACCAATGCTCCTTGGAATTCTCCTCGCTTTCTCTTCTCTTTCGCCAGTTTCTTCATTCGCAGAGAGAGATCACCTCGTCATCTCAATGCTCGACTTGAATTGGCGCTCAAAAGATCCACGACTCCTCACCTCCCCGAACGTGACCCCTGGCCTCCGGATTTCGTAGGCGAGCCGCCGCTCGCCGTGCGTCGCGACGTCGGTCACGATGCCGCCCGACTCGAGCACTTTCTTCCCCAGCGAGCTCATCAGGTCGGCGCGGGCGGCGCGGGCGAGCCCCGGCCTGGCGAGGCAGAAGAGCTCGTAGAAGGGCATTGGGTGTTTGAAGAGAGGAAAAATGGAGAGAAAAGAGAAGGAAAGAGAGAGAGCTCTGTTCGGCCGATGCCGACGTCGAAAATTTCTGACGACGAACGTCGTCGAACTTTTTTCTCCACTTTTTTTTCAAACTCTTTTTCAAACTCGCTTTCTCTCTCTCCGTCTCTCTCGCCCACGCCGCGAGTGAACCGGAGAGGCTTCCAGCGTGACAACAGCGCCACCACCCACCACACGAAGGAGGCCACTTGGAACACCCAAGAAACCATGGCCTCTCGCGGCTTCACCTCGTCGGCGTCGACGGCGTCGGCGTCGCCGCTCATGCCCGCCGCCGCATCTCCTCCGGTGCAGAGGCGACAGGCCGCCGCGGCGCTCAAGGTGCGTCCGTGGTCGAGGTTCAAACCCCAGGGCTGCTTGGTTCGAGCACGCATCTCTCTTGCCCGCGGACGCACAGAGCAATCGCGTGCCTGGACAGGGCGGGCGCTCGAGCGCGAAATAAAAAAAGCAACCAACCATCGATGACGACGGCGGCTGGCCGCTCGTGGACATTTCTCTCTCACCTCTTTTTCTTTCTTCTTTCTCAACCACCAACAAAAAAAACGAAAGCAGGATGCATCTTCCCTCCTCGAGGCGCGCAGGGCGAGCATGTTGCTCGCCGGGCCCAGGTTCGTTGATGCGGAGAGAGGGAGGGGAAGGGGGTGGAATTGCGAAGAGAAAGTTTCGAGAACGACAGCGAAAACTCGGCGGCTTTTTTTTTTCTTTCCTTTCGACCTCCTCCCCTAACGAAAAAAAAACTCGAAACCTCAAAACCGTCAGGCGCTTCGCCTCCTCCACCACCGCGGTCTCCGCCCTCCCGGAGCGACGCCAGGGCTCGAAAAAGGCCTCGTCGACGCAGGCCTCTTCGGCCGCGGCGGAGGGCCTGAGGGCGACGCAAGAAGAGGTAAGAGAGAGAGAGGAAGAGAGAGAGAGAGAGAGAGAGCTGGTTTTGGTAACGACGACGGAGACGACGACTGACGAATTCGGGTTTTTTTTTTCTCTCTCTCACCTTTTTCTCTCTCCCTCTTCTCAAAACCAACCACCAACCAGCTCGCCGCGGCCCGCGCCTACGCCACCGCCTCCCTGGCCCGCGATGCCGCCGCAGCAGCAAATGGAGCCGACGGATCAGCAGCCTCAAGGGGCGACTCGGACCCCGCGGCGGACTGGACCGACCGTTTCGGCGCCCTGACCCCGCGCAAGGGCGCCGACATCCTCGTCCAGGCCTTGGAACGGGAGGGCGTCACCGTCACGTTCGGCTACCCCGGCGGGGCCTCCCTGGAGATCCACCAGGCCCTGACCCGGTCCACCACGGTGCGCAACATCCTCTGCAGGCACGAGCAGGGCGAGGTCTTCGCAGCCGAGGGCTACGCCAAGACGACGGGCGACGTCGGCGTCTGCATCGCGACCTCGGGCCCCGGGGCCACCAACCTCGTCACGGGCCTCGCTGATGCTTTATTGGACTCTGTCCCCCTTGTAGCTGTCACGGGCCAGGTCCCGCGCAGGATGATCGGCACCGACGCGTTCCAGGAGACGCCCATCGTCGAGGTCACGCGCCAGATCACCAAGCATAATTATCTGGTGATGGACGTCGCCGACATCCCCCGCGTGATGAAGGAGGCCTTCTTCCTGGCGAGGACTGGCCGCCCCGGCCCCGTGCTGGTGGATGTCCCCAAGGATGTGCAGCAGACGCTGGCGGTGCCGGACTGGGGCCAGAGGATGGCGATCAGCGGCTACGTCTCCCGCCTGCCGGTGCCTCCTTCGCTCGAAGCTCTCCAACCCGTCGTCGACGCCTTGAAGTCTTCGAAGAAGCCCGTGCTCTACTGCGGTGGCGGGTGCCTCGACGCCTCGCCGCAGCTGCGCGAGTTCGTCGCCAGGACGCAGATCCCCGTCGCGCAGACCCTGATGGGTTTGGGCGTTTACCCCGAGTCCGATGCCTTGGCATTACAGATGCTGGGCATGCACGGGACCGTCGCCGCCAACGCCGCCGTCGATGGCGCCGACCTGCTCGTCGCGGTCGGGGTCCGCTTCGACGACCGCGTCACGGGCAAGCTGGAGGCCTTCGCTTCGCGGGCCCGCATCGTGCACATTGACGTCGACCCGGCCGAGATCGGGAAGAACAAGCACGCGCACGTTGCCTTGACGGCCGAGGCGAGGCCGGCGCTCGAAGGGATCAACGCGCTGCTGCAGGCGTCGCCGATCGAGGGCGACCCCTTCAGGGAGTGGAGGCAAGAGCTGGCCGCCGTGGTAGCAAAGCACCCGCTGTCGTACCCGGACCGAGGGGACGTGATCGTGCCGCAGAGGGCGATCGAGGTGCTCCACGAGGAGACCAAGGGCGAGGCGATCGTGTCGACGGTAAGGAGGAAGGAGAGGAGGTTTTTGAGTTTTTGAACTTTTTTTTTTTCAAACTCGGGTTTTTCTTTCTTTCTTTTTTTCCTCCGATGGAAAAAACTTCAAAAACTCACTCTTTCTCTTCCTTATCTCTTTCTCTCTCGACCCAACCCAAACCCCACTTCCCAACCAACCAAACAGGGCGTGGGCCAGCACCAGATGTGGGCGGCGCAGTGGTACAAGTTCGACGAGCCGCGCAGGTGGGTGACCTCGGGCGGGCTCGGCGCGATGGGCTTCGGCCTCCCTTCGGCCCTGGGCGCCGCGGCGGCGCACGACGGTCACCACCCTTCCCGCCCCAAGCGCGTCGTCGTCGACATCGACGGTGACGGCAGCTTCGTGATGAACATCCAGGAACTGGCCACGGCGCACGTCGAGAAGCTCGACGTCAAGGTCATGGTTTTGAACAATCAACATTTGGGGATGGTGGTCCAGTGGGAGGACCGATTCTACAAGGCCAACCGAGCCCACACCTATTTGGGCAAGCCCGAGGCCGAGTGGCACCAGACGGGCGAGCTGGAGGACATCTACCCGGACTTCGTGGGCGTGGCCAGGGCCTTTGGCGTTCCCGCGAGGCGCGTGGTCCGTCCCGGAGAACTGAGGGAAGCGATCCGAGAGATGCTCGACACGCCCGGTCCTTTCCTGTTGGACGTCATGGTTCCTCACGTGGAGCACGTTTTGCCGATGATCCCCGGTGGCGGGTCGTTCAAGGACGTGATCACGAGCGGGGACGGGCTGGACAGTTATTGATTTCGTCGGAGTTTTTTTTTGGAGAGAGAGAGAGAGAGAAAAGAGAGAGAGGAAAAAAAAGAGCGAGAGAGTTTTTCAAAAAAAAATGAGAGAGTTTATTTAAATGAGCACGAGACAGTGCGTCCGGTTCCCCACCTGTTTTTCCTTTTTCCTTTCTTTCTTCTTTCCATTGTGTGAATCAAAAGAGCATTATAAAAAAAGAAAAAAGAAGAAAAAAAAAGCTTTTTCTATTTCTCAATTCTTTACAAATACAGCGACGGCGCGAAGGGCACGCCGCGCCTGACCTTGTCCCCCGCCACCTTGGCCAGCGCGACCAAGGTCTCGTCGCCCAACACCTCTGCGGCGCTGCCGAGCTGCCTCAGGAGCTCGTCGACGCGCCGCAGCGCGCGCACCAGCGAGCCCTCGAAGGCGGGGCGGTTGGACGAAGAACCGCTGCCGCCGCACAGTCTCAAGGCATCGACGAAGCGCGCGCCGCGGGCCCAGGCGAGGACGGCGTCGGCCGGCTCGGTCGAGAGCAGCGCCGCGGCGGCGTCGTCTGGAGAGCCCGAGGAAGAAGAGGAGCTTCCCGCCGTTCCCGCTCCTCCTCCGCTCCCGCTGCTCTCGTCGAAGAGCCCGACGTCGCGCTCGACGCGAGACACGCGCCTGGCCGCCGCCCTGAGGGCCGCCAGGGGCCCGTCGAGGGCCTCCGGGGCCCGCGGAGGTGGAGGGGCGCCGCCGACGCGGGCGAGCACTGCCGAAGCAGCATTGCTGCCTCCGCTGTTTCCTCCTCCTCCTCCCGAAGAGGGCTCCTGCCACACCAGGCAAGAGAGCAGGGCCGCCAGGTGCTCTGGCCGCATCCCGGAGAGGCCGCCGCCGAACAGGGCCTCGGCGAGGGCGAGCTCCGCGCCCCCGGCCCAGGAGAGCTCGGCCGCGGCTCGGCCTTTGACCGTGACGACGCTTCTGTCGTCGTCAACTCTCACCGTCCCTTCTCCTCCGTTTCCTCCTTCTTCCGCTTCCTCCAGGTACCCGAGCTTGCGCAGGACGCGAACCCTGGCCCTCAGCTCCGAGCCCAGGAACAACCCCGCAGCGTCCCTCTCGGAGGCGACAGCGGCAGCGAGCGCCGCAGCGAGCCCCTGCCTCCTGCGCAGCGCCGAGATCTTGGACTCGAGCTTCGGGTCCGTGGACAGGGGGTGAGAGCGCAGGGCCTCTCTCAAAGAGGTCGCGCGGGCCGAGGCAGAGCGGTAGGCGTCCGAGTCGAGGCCCATGTCCGTGACGGGGTCCAGCAGGGGGATCGCGGATCCGTTTTCCTCTTTCTCCTTCTCCTTCTGCTGTTTTTCGGCAAACCGGCGCTCGACCTCGGCCACCGCCCTCGCCGCGGCCTCCTTCGCCTCTTGCGGTCTCAGGTCTTCGGGCAGGTAGACGCGCACGCTCGAGAAGGTCGCGACGTCGGAGAGGCGCAGCGAGGCGACGACAAGCTCGCTCGAAGAAGAGGAAGAAGAGGAAGAGGAAGGGGCGCCGATCGGGAGGAAGGAAGGAGAAGAAGCAGCAGCAGCGTCGTCGTCGTCGCCGTCGCCCTTTTTCGTCGTCTTCGTCATCTTCTTCGCCGTCTCCTTCCCCTTCTTCTTCTTCTTCGGGACCCGGCACAGCACGTCGACGGCGATGTCGTCGGGGGCTGAGCTGGTGCCTCGCCCGCGGACGCGCTCGAAGCGCACGACGACGCCCCAGCAAGCGGGGGTAGACGAAGAGGAAGAAGCTTTCACTTCTTCGCCGCCTCCGCTCTCTCCGCCTTTCTCGCCGCTCCCTCCCTTCCCCGTCGCCGCCGCCGCCGCGAGCCGAACGAGCCTCCCCGGCTGCACGAACGGCAGGCAGACGGAGGGAACCAGCGCCGCGACCCTGCGCGCCTCCTCGGCAGCGGCCAGGGCGTCGCGCATGCCGACGACCTCGGAAACAAGGGCGTCGCTGTCACTGCCGCTGTCGCTTCCCTTTTCCTTCTCCTTCTCCGCTTCCGCCTCCGCTTCGCCGACGGCCCTCTCTGCCTGCTCCCTCTTCCTCGCCAGCTCCGGCAGCGCAGCCCTCGCCTGCCACTGCGCGAAAGAGGAACTCAGCAGCTGTTCCGGGGAAGCGTCGGCGCTCCGCGCCATCGTCAGCAAGGAGCCATAGCTCAGCCTGAACGCCGACGTCAGAGGGTCGGAGCTGCCACGGAGCATCGCGCGCGCCGCGGGCGGCTCCATCCTCGAGTCCATCATCAGGACAACGACGCCCTTGTCGTCGAGGCCGCGCCTGCCGGCCCGACCCGCCATTTGGGTAAATTCGCCACCGGTGAGCCACCTGAAGGTGCCGCCGTCGAACTTGCGGACCCCGGTGAACACCACAATCTTGGCTGGCATGTTGAGCCCAGTCGAGAAAGTCTCGGTCGCGAAGAGCACTTTCACTAAACCTTCCTGGAACAAGAGCTCGACGACTTCCTTCAGGATCGGGAGCAGGCCCGAGTGGTGGACTCCCACGCCGCGCCGCAGAGCAGGCAGCAGGGAAGAGACCTGCGGCAGGTTCTTGCGGTCCTCCTCTGCCAAACAGTCGAGCGCGGCCCAGAATACCGCATCGACGGATTCCGACTCTTCTCTCGAATTTAAATCAAGAGCGGCGAGGCTCGCCGCGTGCGTCTCGCAGTCTCGTTTCGAAAACGAGAAAACAATCAAAGGATCGTAGCGGCGGTCGACGACCATCTTGACGACGCGGAAGATGTCGGACTTCTCTCCCGAGGGAGGGGACACGAGGCCATTGGAATAAGAAGAAGAAGGACCGGAAGAAGAAGAGGCACTTTTCTTGTTCTTGCCGCCGTTTGCCGCCATCGCGGTCGCCTCTGCCGCGGCAGAGTCCTCGAGGCAGGCCACCGCCTTGGCAAACGCCGCCTCCTTGAAGGTCCCTTTCTCGTCCACCGTCAGGAACAGACCGTCGCCCCCCGCGGGGAACACGTACATCTGCAGAGGGGTGGGGCGGTACTCTGTGTAGACGACATGGCACGGCCTGCGGTGGAGGTGGAGGTGGTGGCGCGAGGAGGAAGAAGATTGCTGAAGAGGTTGAAGATTCGAAGCCTCCGCCTCTGCCGCCGCCGCCGACGACGACGGCGGCGGCGCGAGCTCTCGTCCTCCTCCTCCTCCAACCTTCCCGCTCCCACTCCCACCGACCACCAGCCCGCTCCCCATCCCGGCAGAGGCGGCCACCCAAGCAGCAAACTCCGCGGCGTTGGGCAGCGTCGCCGACAAAAAGGCCAGGGAAGCGCCGGGCGGGGCCAAGGAGATCGCCTCTTCCCAGACGACGCCGCGCTCGGCGTCCCTCAGGTAGTGGACCTCGTCGAAGACGATCAGCCCGGCTTCTCGCACCGCATCGGAGCCCCCATAGAGCATCGAGCGCAGAATCTCCGTGGTCATCACCAGGCAGGAGGCATTGGGGTTGATGGTGACGTCCCCCGTCAGTAAACCCACGTCTTTGAACTCTTCCGCGAGTTCCCTGTATTTCTGGTTGGAGAGAGCCTTCAGGGGACTAGTATAGATCGCCCTCGACTTGTCCCGGATCGCCATCGCGAACGCGTACTCCGCCACCACGGTCTTGCCCGCGGAGGTGTGCGCGGCCACCAGCACCGAGTGGCCGCTCTCGAGCGCGTCGATGGCGACGCGCTGGAACGGGTCGAGCGGGAAAGGGTACGACTTGGCCCTCGGCTTCAGCGGCTTCGAGGGTTTCGGGGGAAGGTGCGCCGTTGGGGATAAGGAGCGAGGGTCGTTGGGGGGCCAGAGCACCTCGTGGGTGCAGGACTTGCCGTTGAGCTGTGTTTTTTTGTGTGAGTTTGGCGGGGAAAGAGAAGAGGAAGAGGAAGATAGCGAAGAGAGAAGAGGTTGAGAGAAAGGTCGAGCCGCCGTCGAACCGTTTTTTTTCAATGCCCGAAATCGTCAAATGTCTCCCCCCCAAAAGGCTAGAGCTTCAATTCCGATCTCCCGCCCGCACCTCGATGACGTTGACTCTGTGCCTTGTGATCCCAGCGGCATCGACGGGAGGCTGCTGCTGCTTGGGCGGCTGAGGCAGGGAGAGCGAGGCGGCATGTATCGTCGACGTCGATGTTGATTTCTTTGCCGCCGTCGCCGCCGTCAATCCATCTCCGCCGTCCTCTCCCTGCGCCGCGGCAGCGCGCTTGGTTCCACGCCCGCGCGAAGACGGAGCTATCGCTGTCGTCATTATGTCAAGAACAGAAGGAGAGTGAATAGAATCGCTGATCAAGAGAGAAAAAAGCGAGCAAAAGATCGGATTGGCTAGCTTTTTTCTCCTCAGCGACGTCGAACGAAAAATCGAAAATGGAAGAGGCGTTGCCTCTTTGTCGAGTTTTTCTCTTTTTTCCCCCTCCAAACTAAACTCGCCCCCCGCTCTCCGTGCGAGCAAAAACCGCCACGGCCCCTTAGGCAAGATGCGGCACAAAACAGCCTCATTCCTCGCACTCGCTCTCTCCCTCCTCCTCGCCGCCGTCTGTTACTGCTCCTCGGTGTCAGCTCAGAGCAACAACGGCAACAACAACAACAAAAATTCCGTTCTCCTCTTCGCCTCGCCGCCAGAGGCCCCCTCGCTCCGAGAGGAGCCTTCGCTCCGCCCTCCTCCTGGCTTGCCTCTCCGCGTCGTCGCCAAGCTAAAGCCGATCTCTGATCCTTCACTCCAGCCGAATGTCGGTAGAAGAAGAAAGAGGAGAATTGAGACAAGAGGGGGGAAAGTTTTTTCTTTTGTTTTTTCGATTTCGTCTTCACGCCCTCGAATTTCCCTTTTTTCGACCTCAACCTCTCTCAAAAAAAAAAGGGAAAAAACTCCGGGCCACAGGTCTCGCTCACCTACCTCGTCGGCTTCACCGATCCCCCGACGACGATCCCGATGCTTACTGACCCGGCGGAGCCCCTGGCTTTCGCAGCAGAGATCCCCGCGGCGGCGCTGACCAAAGGCGCCTTGCTCCGCTGGGCAGCGACCGCGACGCTCCCGGATTTTTCTTCTTCCTCCTCTTCGTCCTCTTCTGCTTCTGCTCAATCGATCCGCTGCCCCCGCCGCCAGGACGACTGGCTGGGAACCGCCGTGCTCGACCCGGAGGAACCCTCGAAGCTAACCCAGCTGGAGTGGTTCCGGTCCCCAAATTCTTCTGGAGGAGGGGGAAACGGAAACGGAAACGGAAGCGGCGACTGGATCTGGTTCGGCGGCGCCCTAAGGCCGCTGGCGTCGGTGACGCGCAAGGGCACGACCAGCCTCGGGTGGCCCAAGCCCAAGCTCAAGCTGGAGTTTAAGAAGGGCTACGACGACGAAGAAGGCGGCGGCGGCGAAAGCGAGAAGCTCGTGCTGAGGCCTCCTTTCGTGCTCGAAGGAGATGAAGGCGGAGGGGCGGCCCCGATGAGCTCTGTCGACCTCGACTCGCTCTGGGTGAGGAAGAGGGTTTTTTTTCTTTCTTTTTTCGCTTCTTCTAAAACGACAACTCACTCTCTTCCGCTTCCTTCCTTTACCACTCTCTCTTTCTCTCCAATTTTTCCAGTGGGAGCCAGGATCCAACAGCTACGTCAGGCAGGCTGCCGCGTTCGCGGCGCTGCGCAGCGTCGCCGGGGTGAGTGAGAGTGAGAGAGAGATATTTTTTTTTGAACTTGAGAGAGGAAAGCGAGTCGAGGAAAAAAACCCACCCAAAAAAACAAAAAAAACTCCAGGCCCCGGCCCTGCTCACCCGCCACGTCGTCGTCCGCAGGGACGGAGCCTTCTATGGGCTGCACGCCCTGACCGAGCGCGTCGGAGCCGGGTGGCTCCGCAGGGAGAAGCTGCTGCCCGGGAAGGACGGAAACAGCAACGGCAAAGAAAACAACGGCAACGGCAACGGAAGCAACGACAACGACGACGTCGACGTCTCTCTCTACAAACCCATCTCTGCCTCGGCCGCCCTCTCCGCCAACGTGCCCCTCAACCTCATGCACCTGGTCTGGAAGACGGAGCACGGCGAGACGCGGTACGGGGACCTGGATGACTTCGCTCGGAAGCTCGCCAATGGCAGGGCCCGCGGGGGGAGAGGAGGAGGTTCTTCTTCGTCGGAACACGAAGACGCCGCAGCGGCGTGGCTCCTCGAAACTCTCAACCTGCCCCGCACCCTCAACTACCTCTCCACCGCCGCTGTGCTCCTGCAGCAGGACCGCTGCACCAAAAACTACTTCCTGCTGCAAGAGAGAGACAGGAAAAGCGGTTCTATTTCCAGGTGGAGCCTTCTGCCGGGGGACTCGAAGACGGCTCTTGGTTCGGACTCGGGCTTCGGCGGCGAAGGGGAGCACGCGAGGGACTACGCTTTGAACCACGCGGACCAGTTCGCGAGCCCGCTGTTCTGCGATAGGGGGCACCCGCAGGACGTGGCGGCGGAGAGCGCGGAGCCGTGGTCGGGCGTGGTCGTCGAGCCGCTTCAAGACGGCATCCTGAAGAAGCAGAGGAACAGGAGGAGGAGGAGGCAGGAGAAGAAGCGCCGCCGCCGCCGCCGCTCCGTCCTCGCCGAGGAGCCGGCAATGGCAGCTCCGCTTTCTTCTTCAATCGCTCCTCGCATCGAGCCCCCGCCGGCGAACAGGCCCGCGGCCCCGCCGCCCCTGGGCTGCTCCGCCAACACGACCTCCCTGTCCCGTCCCGACGGCTCCCCGGCCTCGACCTTCAACGCGCTGGTGGACGCCCTGCTGCGCTGCCCTCCCACCAGGGCGATGTTCCTGCGGCGGTGCCAGACGCTGACGGGGCAGCTGCACGGGAGAGTAGAGGGAGAGAAGGGAGCGCTGTATCGGATCGTCGGCAACCTGACGTCACGCGTCGCGGCCGACGCCGCGAGGGACAACGAGGTCTGGCGTGGAGGTGACCCAAACCTCGGTTCCCGCCAGCTCTTGGAGGAACAGATCCCGGGGAGAGGCAGGCAGCTCCAAGAAGCCTACGGTAAAGGAGGGTACGTCGCTCACTCGCTGCTTCCCCCGCCGCAGCCGCTGCCTCTTCCCGCCGCGGCCGTCCGCGTCGTCGTCTTTCCGAATTCTGATTCTTCTTCTCTGCTCGCTGCGGTCTCTTCCACTTCTCCAGACACGTCATTAGATCTCTCCGGCTACTCCCTGAGGATCGGGAAGAGGGAGATGGCCTGCCCCGGGGGGACCATGAGCCCCCCTTCGGGCTGGATTCTGATCAACGGGAGAAACAGCAACAAGCAACAGCAGCAACAACAGAGACTCATCCCGGCTCTGGGCACGCGCCTGGCGAGGGACGCCAAGCTCTCCGGTCTGATCCTGACGGTCGAGGCCGAGCAAGGGTTGAGAGAAGTTGGAGAGGGAGCAGCGGAGGGCGTTGTGGCGCTGGTGGCGCCCGGCGGAGAGGTTGTGTTGCTTTCTTGAAATCAAGTTTTTTCGTTCGAGTTTTTTCTTCTGTTTTCATTTGTCACTTCTTTCATTCCCTTTCTCTCTCTCTCTCGAACTTGTTGTTCCTCCTCTCGCTTCTCTCTTCGGGCAGGGGTCTTTTGTCTTTCTCTCTCTTCTCATCGTGCGTGTCGTATCAAGGTCACAAGGTCACAAGGTCACAAGGAAGCAGAAAAGCGAGCAAACGCGAGAGAGAAACAAAGGCATCGCATATCAAAAAGCGAGATGGCATCAAAGGGCAGCAGCAGCTCCAACGCGCCCGTCACGCTCGTCTCGTCGGACGGCGCCGAGTTCGTCATCGACCACGACGCAGCGTGCGTGTCCAACACGATCAAGCACATGCTGGCGAGCGAGGGTGAGAAGAGGAAGGGAGGGGGTGTGGAGAGATGAAGAGAGAAAGAAGAAGAAAAGGTCGATGATCGTTCTTTTCGTTGACCTTTTTTCTTCGACCTCGACCTCGACCTCCTCGACCTCAAACTCAACAAAAAAAACAGGAGGCTTCGCCGAGACGGAGCGCAGGCGCGTGACCTTCCCGGAGATCCCGGCCCCGGTCCTCGAGCACGTCTGCCAGTACTTTTACTACAAGCTCCAGTACAACAACGCGTGAGTCGAGTTTGTGTTGAGTTTGAGCGTTGCTTTTTCTCTTCCTCTCTCTTTCTTTCACTCTTCTTCCACCTCCTCTTCCTCTTTCTTTTCGAAAAACCATCGACAGGGGCTCCAAGGCCATCCCGGACTTTAAGCTCCCGCCCGAGCTGGCCCTCGAGCTGCTCAAGGCAGCCAACTATCTGGACGCGTGAGGAGGAAGAGTGAGGAGAGGGAGAGCGCGAGTGTGTTGTGTATGTAAAAAACGAAAAAGAAGAGAAAGAACGAAAAACTTGCTTCCTTCACTTTTTTCCTCCACTTTTTTTTTCCTTTCGTCGCGCCGGCCTTTTTTCTGTTCTCGCTTTTCCCCTTTTCCGCAGCGCTCTTTTCCTCTCTGGTACGTTTCTGCGCTTCTGTTTCCGTTGGAGCCCTCTAAGACACCGATATCTGTCCAACAATGCCAGAAGAGGGAGGAGAGAGTCGCTCAGGAGAGCGGATGAGCAAGGTGGGCGGACGCCTTGAATTGAATCTTTCTCGTTCAACAGCTCTTTGCAGAGATCCCCCACCTCCTCGTAACGCCTCCCCACGCATGCCCTCCGTCCCGGACCCCTTCCTCGCGTCTCTCTCCTCGCTCCTCGTGATATCTAGAGACAGTCTCCCTCGAAGCTCTGCGGCTGGAATTGGAGCACGAGATGGATCGCAAAGGGCAGCAGAGGAAGCGATTGCGTGTGGACGGGAGGGGACGAGCGAGTCGGTTGGACGAGGTTGTCGGCGGCGGCGAGCATTGGGAAATCTCAATCAACTCTTCGCACACCTTCTCTCCCACTCTTTCTCTCTCTCTCTTTCTCTATCCTCGCTCACGCCCATGCTCTCTCTTTCATTGACTACAGTTCACGAAACCAAAACAAAGAACAAATAGCAGACGAAGAAGAAGAAGAAGAAGAGGAAACAAACAAAAAATGTCGTCAGCGTCGCTCTCGGTCGCCTCCCCCTCTGGCCGCGGCGCGGCAGGCTCCTCCTCCTCCTCCAAGGCCTCCGCCGCCTCCTCCTCGGCCCCGCAGACCGCAGAAGCCGTCGCCAAGAGGCTCCAGTCCGAGCTCATGTCGATGATGGCAGGCAGCGGCGGAGGAGGCGGAGGCGGAGGCCCCTCCGTCTCCGCCTTCCCCGAGGGAGACTCTCTGCTGCTCTGGCGCGGCACTGTCGAGGGCCCCGCCGCCTCGCCCTACGAGACCCTGACCTACCGCCTTTCTCTGAAGTTCCCGCCAGAGTACCCTTACAAGGCCCCACTGGTCAAGTTCGAGACGCCCTGCTTCCACCCCAACGTCGACGGGCACGGCAACATCTGCTTGGATATCCTGAAAGAAAAGTGGTCTGCGGCGCTGTCTGTGCGGACGATCCTGCTGTCGATCCAGGCGTTGCTGGCCGAGCCGAACAACGAGTCGCCGCTGAACGTTGTGGCGGCGAGGCTGTGGGAGGACTCGGAGGAGTACAAGAGGGTGCTGCATAAGAAGTACCAGGACGGGGTTGTTTAGAGGGAAAGAAGAAAAAGAAGGGGAGTGGAAAGAGAAGCGGAAAAAAAAAACTAACAATAAACGACCTTTCTTCTTCTTCTTCCTTCAGAACAGTCTCTCTCTCCTAACTTTCCCCCCGTTTCACCTCTGTTGTAAAATCGCACACCACTGCTTTTTCTATTCATAATCTCTATCATTTCTTCTATTTTTTGCTGTTGTTGTTTTACAAGCGGGACTGGAGAGGAGCAGAAGAAGAAGAAGCGTTTCCTCCTTCGAGCTCGAGCTCCCCTCCCCGCGACGGCGGCAGCGGCGCCGCGACTACCCCCCTCGCCGCCTGCTCCCCGCCGCTCCCTCGCCACCGCGGTAGCCTCGCCGGCTTGCACAGGAGCCTGGCGTCCACCCCTTCGACGAAGTCGGAGTCGCGAAGGAGGGAGACGCGATTGAGGATCCTCCACTCGAGCCTCAGGGTGTCTTTCAGAGAGAAGGAATTCTCGTCGTTTTTCGAGCTTGCGTTTTCGTCTGTCGTTGATGCTTCCAGCAGGGCCCACGAGAGGGCCTGCGACTGCGGGCACTCGGTCGAGAGGGCCCTCGCGGCGTCGCGGAGCCACTCCGGAGGAGCTTCGGTTGATTTGGCTTCCCTCGAGACGGCCTCTCGGAGCCGCGACAGAGAGGTGCAGGAGGGGCCGAACAGCCGCTCGACCTCCTCTCTCGGGGCAGAGGAGGAGGAGGAGGAGGAAGAGAAGGGGCTTTCCTTCCCTTTCCCTTCTTCAAACTCCGAAAGCACCGCTGCGACGGGGCAGCAGCGTCGCTCTTTCCTCTTCCAGAAGGAGAGGTGCAGCAGCCACGCGGGGATCCAAGAAGGAGAATGGTTCGAATCCGGACTCGGACGCAGCCTCGAGAGCGCCTCGACAAGCGCCGGCAGCGACCTTTTGGCAACGAAATGGGTCCCGACGCCGCTCTCCAATACCTCCCTCCCGCGCAGTCTCGCCCCCGTCAGCGCGATCCAGCGAGCTCTTGCCAACCCACAGGCGCGAGGGAGGAAGAAAGTCGTCCCAACGTCCGGGAAGAGCCCGATCGCGCACTCGGGCATCGCAAAGGTCGTCGTCTCCGTCGCGACGCGGAACCGGCCGTGGACGCTCAGCCCTGCTCCGCCGCCCATTACGATGCCATCAATTAAAGCGATGTGCGGCTTTGTGAGCTTAGAGATCAGGTGGTTGAGCTTGTACTCGGCCTTAAAAAAGGCGAAAGCGACCTCGGGCCTTCCCGAGGCGACGGCCGACGCTGCCGCCTTGACGTCGCCGCCGGCGCAGAAGGCCTTTTCTCCGCTGCCTCGGAGGAGGATCGCGGAGACGGAAGGTTCCTCGTCCCACTGCGAGTACTGGCGGAAGAGGAGCGAGACCTGGGGAGTTGGTGGTGAGGGAGAGAAGAGAGGAGGTTGAAAAAGAGGTTTTGAGTTTTTCTCTACTTCTTTTCGTCCTTTGCTCGTTTGTCGATCGAATGCAAATCTCTCTTCTCTCTCTCTTCCTTTCCTCTTGTTTCTCTCTCTCCTCACCATCGTCTCCGTCAGCGCATTCAGAGCGCGGGGCCTGTTGAGCGTCGCGATGCCCAGCGAGCCTCGGCGCTCGAAGAGGACCTGAGAGTGAGGGAGAGAGAAAAAGGGTGAGAGAGGCATTGGTCGAGCTAGAAACTAGATCGAACTTTCTCTCTCTTTCTTTCTTTCTCTCTCTTTTACCTCGTCCTCCATCTTCTCGACGCCACGGGTGAGACCCTTTGCGATGTTTCTAGCGCGAGTCAAGAGCAAAAGAAGAGAGAAGTGAAGGAATGGAAAAAGAAAACAGAAGGGCGTCGTTTTGGAAAAAAAACTCTCACACGCACTCGAGAACCGGAAAAATGAAGCACAGAAGAAGAAGAGGAACAGAAGAACAAAAAAAAACTCGAAAATTTCAAAACAAAAGCAAAGCAAAAACCTCCTCCTCTTCTCCTCCGCTCCACTTCTACTTCTGCACCACCACCGCGTTCGCCAGCCCGGTCTCCTCGATCGTCGCGCCGTCGTCCTCCAGCTTCTTCGGAGGGAACCCCATCGAAGACAGGGAGTAGTTCGACGCCGCTTCCCCGGGCTTGGCTGCGGAGATGAACTTTTTGATGTCGGCGACGGTGTGGTCGAGGTTGAAGCGCGCGACGAGCCTCGAGCCGTCGCGGAGGCGGATCTGCAGGGAAGTTGTGGGCTTGGACTCGTCCACGCCCTGCCAGGTTGTCAGTCCTCCTCCTTCGGCAGCAGCAGAAGGAGCAGAAGAGGTCCCTGCGGTCTCTTTGCCCTTGCCCGCCGCTTCTTTGCCCTTCCCCTCCTTCTCTTCTTCGCCGCCTCCGCTAGCCAGGGTCCTCCCCTGCCCTCCAAAGGCCACGTACGCGGGCTTCACGTAGTCCCCGGGCTTGCGCACCAGGTTGACCGAGATCGGTACCGGCTTGCCATCAGAGGGAGAAACCGGCGGCTCGAGCTCGGCGGGGCACCTCCCGGCCGAGATCGCGTCGAGGAACTCCGCGTTCGCCGGGTCGCGCATCTCGCGTCCCGGCCCGTCGTCGACGGTGAAGACGCCGTTGTCGTAGAAGGCGATGACGTGGGAGATCGGTCTGGGGGGAGCGGGGGCGGCGGCAGCGTCAGAGGAAGGAGCAGCTCCTTCGTCCGAGGCAGCGGCGGCGGCGGAGGCTCCGCCGGCGAGCGTGCGCCCCGTTCCAAGGAAGGCGCCTCCTCCACCTCCTCCTCCGCCCGCCTCGCCGCCGCCGGGCAGGTCCTCCGCCCTCCCGTCCTGGGCGCCCGCGGCGCGCGCGGCATCGAAGATCGCCTTCGGGTCCGAGAGGTCAGGGTTGCCATTGTCACTCTTCTTCTTCTTGTCCTTGGGGTGGCCCTTCACGACCTGCCCCGACTTGTCCCCTCCGACGTAGTACTCGTTCGCTCCATCGTCGTCAGATTCGGATTCAGACCCCGAATCGTCCCTTCTGGCGGCTTCCTGGGCCCTGCGGAGGTCGGCGAGCGAGCGGACGTTGTCGCTGTCGCTGTTGTTCTTGTTCGCCGGGGCCTTGCCCTTCCTGTCTCCGCCCTCGTCGGCTGCGGCCGTGGCCGCCCTGGCTGCGGCCGCGGCGGAGAGGGGAGGGGGGCGCGAGGACGCGGGCTGGGCTGCTGCGGGAGCTGCTGCGGAAGTGTTTGAGGTGAGAGAAGAGGAAGGGAGGTCAGGGGTTGAGAAAGGAGAAGAAAAAAAAACGACAAGAGGCATTCGATCGATCGATTGGGAAAAATGGACGAAATGACAACGCACCTCCACCTCCACCACCAGCGCTCCCGCCTCCGGCGAAGAATGCCTCCACGGCACGCTCGACGTCGCCGCCCGTTGCGGTGAGGTACTGGCGGGCCTCCTCGGGCGGGGCTGCGGTGACGGCGACGAACTTGGCAATCGATTCGTCGGCGTCGGCCATCGTTTTTTTTTTCGCTGTCTTCTTCTTCTTTCGGTGTTCTCTTTGTCGTCGTTCGCTCGGAGAGCTCGTCAACCTCTTCTGGAGACGGGTGGGCGCTTCACAGGCGCGTGTCGCTGGAGCGGCAGAGGGTCTCGCAAGCGAGAGAGAGCGAGAGAGAAGCGAGAAGAGAGAAGAGAGAAAAGAGAAGATGAAGAAAAAATGAAAAACCGGGAGTGAATGTCAAAAAATCAAAAGAGAAAAAATCGAAAAGGGAAAAAAAAAACTCGACGGCTTTCTCTCTCCTGTTTCTCTAGTACACCTCTCTTCTCTCTCTCTCTCTCGGCGCAGGCTCTTCTGACCACCTACTCCAAAAAGTCAGACCCACGCTATCTTTTAAACTCTACCCTTGAGCATCATAATGGGACGCAAGCGACGAGGAGGAGGCGCTGGAGCAGCAGGCGATAACAATGCAGACTCCGCTGCCGCCGCTGCAACGCCGAATCCTTTCGAAGAAACGCCCGACCCGCCACGACCCGTGCTCGCGCTCAGCCCCGACGGGAGCACGGTCGCGGCAGCATACGGAGGGAAGGTCTTGCTGCTGGACGTGGCGTGAGTTTTTAGTGTTGGTGGTGGAGTAGGAGAGAGAGAGAGAAAGAGAGAAGGAGAGAAAGAGAACGAGATGGCAATCGAGCGCTAGCCGACAGGGGGAAAAAAAAAAAAACTCAACCTCGACCTCTTTAAAAAAACCTCTCTTCAGCACCGGGACCGTCTCCTCCCCCGAAGCCTCCACCCACTCGGCGCCCATCCGCGCCCTGGCGTTCGACGCCACCTCCACGCGCGTCCTTTCGGGAGGGGACGACAAGGTCGTGAAAGTGTTCGAAAAGAGCGAAAAGAAAGAAAACGAGCAACAAATCTGGCCGCTCGTCGCTCGCTGGGCCGCCGCGAAGAAAGTCTCGGCCGCCTGCTTTGCTGGCCCTCGTTCGCCGCACGCCATCGCCGCCGACAAGTTCGGGGACGTGGTCGTCGGGCCCGCGACCGCCGCCGAGGCCCTGGAGGCGGCCAGGAGGCCGGTTAGGCCCCTCTGGAGGGGCGCGCCCGAGATCTTCGTCGCGAAGAAGCTCGCCCCGGACAGGGGCCGCGGCCAAGAGAAAAAGAAGGACGGCGACGACGCTGCCGCTGCTGCTCCCGCCGCTACCGTCGAAGAGCCCGCTGCTGCTGCTGCTGCTGCTGCTGCTGCCGCCGCTGCTGCGACGCCCCCTCCCCTCCCGCTCTTCGGCCACTTCTGCACGGTAGTCACCGCCCTCTCCCTCTCGGGCGACGCCGCGGCCTTGGCCTCCTGCGACCGCGACGGGAAGGTGAGGGTCACGAGGCTGCCCGACGCCGGATCGGGCCTGACTGCTCGGGGCGGCGCGCCAGAGGCGCTGGCCTTCTGCCTCGGCCACTCCGCGTTCTGCACGGGGGTCCAGTTCCTCGGCGAGGAGGAAGAAGAGGAGCCCGCCCCATCTCGACCTTACCTCGTCGCCTCCTCCTCGGGGGACGGCTGCGTGCGGCTCTGGGGCTGCTTCTCGGACTCGAGGGGTGGGTTGCCCTTGGCGGCGCTGCCGTGCTCGTCGGAAGCCTCCGAAGCCGCGAGGAGGCGTGGCGAAGCCTGCAGGAAGGTGGCGGAGGTGGTTGCTGCGCGGCGGGCCGCCAAGGCCAAGGTGACGGCGGCGCTGCCGTTTGGGGGGGGTGAGAAGAAGGCGAAGAAGGACGAAGGGAGCGAAGGCGGAGCAGGAGGAGAGGGAGGGGCGGCGGCAAACGGCAATGAAGAAGAAGAAGTAGAGGACGAGGGCGACGACGAAGACGACTTTGCCGGGATCGACCTCCCTTCCAGCCTCGCTCCGCCTCCGGCCGTCGTGTGCCTCGCCGGGGACAGAAAGAAAACGCTCGTGGCGGCGGTGGAGGGTGAGTCCGAGCTCTTGGTCATCGAAGTCGTCGACAAGAAGAGCGTCGGAACCTCGCCTCCTCCTGCTTCTCCTCCTCCTCCTCAGTTTTCCGTACGCGTCGCCGCCCGCGTCTCCGTCCCCGGGGTCGCGCGCCCGACCTCGCTGGCCCTGGACGCGCGGAGGCGGCTGATCTGGGCCGCGGGCGCGGACGAAGGGACGGGGAAGCTGGCAGTCGGCTGCGCGGAGCTTCCGCCTCCTTCGGCCGAAGAGGCCGAACCTTCTCCTTCTTCTCCTTCTCCTTCTCCTCCTTCCCTTCTTCCCTCCGCGGAAGCGCTGCGCTCCCTCTGCGACGCCGCGGACGCGGGGGCCGTCTCCCCGGTCCCACCGCAGATCTCGCAGGACCTCAGGAGGAGCCTGGTGTCCCCTCGAGTGGTGAAGAAGGGCAGCAAATGAGTTTGAAGAAGTGTTGATTTTTATGTTGTTTTTTTTACATTCGTTTCGTTTTTCTGTGTGTTTCAAAAGAAAACTTGAAAGAAAACCCGCCCCGCCGCGACAAAGAACACAAAGCTTCTAGTCCCCCCTGTCCTCCAGCCCCATCGCGTCCGATCCCGCCGCCAGGATCGTCTCCGCCCTCGCTGTGGCCGCGTCGGCGACGGCCGCTGCCCTCCGGTCCCTCGGCCTCGGCGGCGCCGGCAGGGGCGCGGCCGCGTGCGGCGCGGCCGGCGGAGGCGCGCCGGCGGCCGCCGCCGCCGCCGCCCCCGCGTCGAGCCCGCCGTCATCGGAAACCAGCGCAGGCGTCGGGGCCAGAGGGAGCAAGAGAGAAGAAGGAGGAGCTGCAGAGGAAGGAGGAGGAGGAGCGTTTGCCGCCGCAGCATGCTCCGTCGCCGCGGCGATTGCTCCCGCGACCCCGACGGAGCCCGCAGCCGGCACCCCGGCCCTCCTGCTCAGCGCCACAAGCGCATCCTCTCCGGCCCTACCTGCCACGGCGAGCAGGTTGCCCGCCGTGGGCGCGGCGGCGGCGACGGCGGCTGCGGCTGCGGCAGCCCCGGCACGGCCGCCGCCGGCCCTCTCCGACGCGCCGGCGCCCGCGCCGTCGAACAGCGGCGTCGAGACGAAGGTGTGCTTGTCCGGGAAGGCAGGGAAGTGCGCCGGCACGTGTGGTGGGGGCCTCTCGCCCAGGGCCGCGAAGGAAGGGGCGGCGGAGGCCACGGGAGGCGCGGCGGAGATGGTTGGATTCGAAGTCGAAGTCGGAGTCGGAGTCGAAACGGAAGCGTCGACGAGGCCGACGCCGGGCTGCCTCTTCAGGGGGAAGTTGGGCACGGAGTGCGGGAACGGGAGCTCCTCTTCCGTTGCGATGAAGGTGCGGAGGTCCTCGGTGGTGACGCCCGCGTCCTCGAGGGCCATGAGCTGAGTGGTTTGTGGGTTTGGTTTGGTGGGGGTGGCGGGAAAGAAGAAGAGGTAGAAGGGGTTGAGGCGTTTGAGAAAGAGGTCGAGCATCATCAAGCTGATCTTCGATCGAAGCTTTATTTCTTTCTCGTCCCTTTCTCTCTCTCTCTCTCTCCCTCCCTCTCTCTCCTCCTCCGACCAATCTCCTTACCACGTCAGAGACGTTCCCTTCTCCACGCCCCGCGGCCTCGGCGTAGGCCTTGGCGGCCCGCCCCAGGCTCGAGGCGTAGCGAGCGGTCGCATCCGACAGGACGTCGAGCGCCGTCCGCCGCGCCGAGGCGAAGCCCGCGGCCTCGGCGAGCTGCGCGCACGCGACGCGGAGGCAGGCGCGGGCGTAGTCGTCGGCTGAGGCCGAGGAGGAGGTCATATTTTTTTTGGATGTGCAAGGGAGGGGGAGAGAGGGACGAGGAGAGAGCAAGCTCCCCCGCTTTGGAGAGAAATCGAAGGAGTGATTTTTTCTTCGACGTCATCGTCTCACATTCGATTGCGCCTCTCTCTCGAAGGAGAGCTCGCCGCTCCGCCTTCTTTCTCTCGCTCTCTTCCTCTTTACAATGTCGTCCTCCCGCCCCGGGGACGCCGGCGCCGTCGCGCTTCTCGCGCCCCGCCCCAAGCCGCCGGTCCGCGTCCCCGTCGCGGCGTCGGCGGCCCCGCGCTACACCTCCCTGGAGGAGGCCATGACGGTCTCGCTGCCGCTCGGCTCGGCGCGGACCAACGGCGACAGCTCGGGGCACCACCTCGTGGACGTGTACGCTCTGCTGTCGCACTGTTCGCTGCCCATAAAGTCGAAGGGCACCGGTGAGTTGGAGAGAGGTGGAGAGGAAGAGAGAGAAGGGAAAAAGAAAAGAGCCGAAGCACGAATTGCGAAACGAACGAGCGACGACGCTGCGCACGAAACGCGGAAACCTCTCTCAACCTTTTTTCTCTCTCTCTTTCTCTCTTCCCCAAAAACAAAGACTACTTCGTCAAGGCGCGCCTCGTCGACGGCACCTGGTGCTCCTCCCCGACAGAAATCGTCACCTCCCAGAACGAAAACGGAGGAGGAGGAGACCGAACAACTGTCCACAACGTCAATGTCCTGCGGCGCCCGGCCTCGATCACCTTTTTCGGGCCGTCGCCCGAGGCGCTGCCGCAGCCGCGCCGCGGCGGCGGGGGAGCGGTCGTGGCCCAGGGGTGCGACATCATCCGCATCCACCGGGCCCAGGTCTGCGACTTCGTCTGGAACGGCGTGATGGGACGGAACCTTGTCGCGAAAGTAGGCCCTTCCCAGGGCCACCCTGCTTCGTTTCTGATGTTTGACGGCCGAGACCCCTCGGAGAACGATTTCGGAGAGGACGCGACTTCTCCTTACCAGTGCTCGTCGCAGAGCTTCTCCTGGGAACCCCAGGCCGAGCCTGCGATGCTGGAGGCGCTGAGGATGCTTTCGACGTTCATGGCGAGGCAGGTGGTCGAGGCCGAGGAAGCGTTCGCCGCCGCTGTGGCCGCGGCGGAGCAGGAGGGCGGAGAGGAGGTGGTCTTCGGCGCGTTTGCAGGGAAAGAAGGAGCAGCTCCTGCTGCTCTCCCGGCCCCTCTGCAGCTGATGGGCCCCCGCACCTCCGCGGTGCGCCACGTGGGCCACGTCCTGTTCGGGGAGGCGGGCTCCTGCGACCTGGGCCCCGTGCGCGTCGAGGCGGTCGAGAAAAGGGAAAACAGCGGAAGCGGAGGCTCTTCGACGACGGTGGTGCTCTGGGTCTTCGACGGGAGCGACGCGCCGCCACTGCCCTCCGAAACGAAAGCCAAGGTCACGCTCGCGCGCCTCTCGGTCGCGCTCGCCGCCAACGCCGCCGCCGCCAACGCCGCCGGTGGTGACGGAGGAGAGAACAGGGTCGTCGACGCCGCCACCGCCGCGGCAGTCAACGGGGGCACCAAGACGGGCGCCCCGGGCAACAACGCCGACCTTGTCGTCGTCCCATCTGGCCCGGCGCGCGACGTCGCCGAGCTGCCCGAGTATGTCCGCGCGGCGATCCTCGGAGCAAGTGGAAGCGATAACGAAAGCGGACGCCGCCGCCGCCGCTGCCGCGTGCCCCCGGCCTCCATCTCCTCCCCTCCCCCGGTCGGCACGCTCCTCCCCGTCGTCTTCGCGCTGCCCCGAGGGGCCCCCGCCCCTCCTCTGCCTGCCGTGGGAGAGTGGGTGACGATCCACAAGCTCGCGGTGGCGAGCGTCGCCGGAGGAGGGGGGGTCGGGCAGCAGGCCGTCGGGGTGTATCTGGAGTCGTCGCACTGGGCCCGCGCCGCGGTCTCCTGCTCTTCTTCTTCCTCCTCTTCGCCTTCCATGTTCCGGGTGGACCCCGCGGTGAGGGAGAGGGAGGGAGACACGGCTTCGTGGGCCCCGAGGGACCGCTCGCTGCTCGTGGCCGTCCCGGGAACGACGAACGCTGACGTCGACGACAAGAAAAAGGATAAGAGGAAGCGCGGCCGCGGAGAGGAGGCCGCGCCGCTGGCCCTGCTCCCGGCCAGGGCGACGCTCAGGGCGCTTTCCCTGCGCGCCAAGTCCCGCGCGCTGGCAGAGGCCGGAGGTGGTGGCGGCGACGGCGAAGACGAAGGAGACGGAAGGAAGCGGAGCGCCGTCGTTCGCGCCCGCGTGCTCTGCCGCGTTGTCAAGGCCGAACCCTCGCACGCTTCCTCTTCTTCTAGCTCTTCTCTCGACCTCGACCTGGTGCTCGAGGACGCGACGGGCGTCGTCGAGGCCGCGCTGACGGGCAGGGAGGCCGCGGCGTTTTTCGGAGGAGCTTCGACTTCTTCGAGTTCGGGCTCTTCGACCCCCTTCTCGCTCGCCGAGCGCTGCGCCGGGCTCGTCTCCGGCGCCGACCCGAGCAGGCGCGTAGGGCCCTGGGCCGAGCTGGTGATCGAGACCAGCGTGGCGAAGGCGGCAGCGGCGGCTCCGAAGAGCAGCAAGAAGCGCCGCGGAGGAGGAAATGGAGGAGGTGGAAGCGGAGGAGAGAAAGAAGGAAGAGAAGGAAAAGAAGAGGAAGAAGTCGTGTTCGCCGTTGTCGACTCCGTCTCGCGATGGCCCCTGCCCTCTTCTTCGGCTCCTTCTGCTGTTCCGATTCCTTCGCCCGGCCCGCGCCTCTTGGGTTCCCCTCTCGCGGCGACGCAGGCGGTGCCTAGAAGCGCCGCCGCTGTCGGAGGAGGAGAAGCGACGGCGCTCGCGCCGACCCAAGCGGTGCCGCCGCCGCCGCAGCTGCTGATGCCGCTGCTGCTCGCCCCCACGCAAGCTGTCGGCACAGGACAGCAGCTCACGCAGACGCAGGCGCCGGTCGGCCTCGCCGAGACGTTCCTGCTGAGCCCGCTGCGCAAGGCGGCGGCGGCGGTGAGGTCGGTCTTTCCCGGCGGAGAATGAAAGAAAAGAAAAACGGAAAGAGAAGAGAGAAAAACGTTTAAAGAAAAAACAACTTTTTTTTCCCGTTCTCCCTTGTCATCGAGTTCCCTGTTACACCACAAAACAAAAAAAGGAAAGAAAGAAAAAGCTTGCGCTCCCTTCCTCAACTTTTTTCGTGTGGCTCGCAGGGAAGAAGAAGAAACGGAGAGTTCTCTCTCTCGTTTTACAAGAAGAAGTTCTCTCCCTTTTCAAAAAAACTCGAAACAGGGAAAAACAGGAAGGGGCGGATTTCCGAAATCAAAACTTTAAGAAAAAACTGACGAAGCAGAAAACAGACAAGGGGCGACAGGTCGAAGAGGGCGTTTTGAATTCGGCAGAAAAGAGTTGGGGAAGGGAGGAAAGAAGAAGAGGCTGAGGGAGGGAGAGGTGGTGGAAGAAGAAGAAGAAGAAGAAGAAGAGGAAGAGAGAGCGACGCGAAAAAACGCGCGCTCTCCCCTCTCCTCCTCCTCTTTCCTCCTCCACCACCTCTCCCTCCCTAAGCCTCCAACCTTCCTTTTTTCCTCTCTTCTGCTCACGCCGCTTCTCCCTTCGCTGATCCCCCCGACAAGTAGTCTACTTCGAGCGCTGGCGACGGCGCTTGCGCTTCAGGCGCCTCATGCGCTTCTTGCGCCACTGTGGTTGAGGTGGGAGGTGGAGGTGGAGTTTTTTTTTGGAAGAAGAAGAAGAGGTTTTGAGTTTTCGCGTTTCGAGAGTTTTTTTTCCTTTGCATCGATCGCGCGAAGGAGTGCAACTGAAAACTCGAGCAGGCGCGCGTCAAGGGCCCTTTCTCTCTCAATCGCCTCGCTCCGCGGCAGCAAACCTTCGCCATAGAGGCGTCCCGCGGACGGGAGCGAGCAGAGAAGGAAAGCACGAGGGCGAGCGAGCGGACGGAAAACAGAACGACTTCCATCGTGCGATCGCAGCCGCCGCGTCTGATTCCGCGACGACGGGAGAGCAGAAAGAGGCGCCGCGCCGACTGCCTTGCTGCCCTTGTATCGGCTCGATTTCAATCGCGATGCGGTTTGGAGACTGTGAGACACCCCTTGATCATTGAATCAAGGAGAGAAAGCGTCGGAAACAAGGCTCGAATGCGAGGAAAAGATATCCAAGTCGAGGTGGATCTCATCAATCTCTGGAAAAGAGAGCCGTCACGAAATCGCCTCTCTGCCCCCGCGGACGGCTCTTCCACCGCGCGCCTGCGCCTGCACTCCACGGTACGAGATCGACAAACGTAAAATAAACGGAAGAACGGACCTTGGCACGCATTGTTGCAGTTGCTTTTCGGGGGGGAAAAGAACTGCCGGAAGGGGAGGAGTCGTTTTTTTTGTGGAGTTTGTGATGGGAGTCGATGAGCGAAATTTTTTTCGAGCGAACTTTTTTTTCCCTTGCTCGTCGGCCTTCTTCTGCTCACTCTACTAGCTTTCTTTTCTGTTGTTGCGGAGGCTCCTCTCTCTCTCTCTCTCTTTCTCTCTTTCTTTCGAGCGCGAGCGAGCAAGGCCGCTCCCGAGGAACGCCTGAGACTTGCCTGCTCTCGCTCGCACTCTATCGAGAGCGAGAGAGCGCCGTGCTTCTGGGAATCGCAGGGAGCCGTCGTCGTCGTCGTCGACGTTCCTCTTCGCATCGAAATTCCTTCTCCAATGCCGCCGCGCAAGGACCCTTCCAGTGGGGAAGACGACGAGGACCTGTCCTTCTCCGACGACCGCGACGACTTCCGAGAGGACGTGGGCGTCGCTCCCGTGGCGGCGGCGAAGGCGGCGCAGAAAAAAGGGGGCTCGAGAGAAGCGCCGCGCAAGGGCGGCTCCTTTGTTGACGAATTCGAGCCGTCGGCGGCGGCGTTGTCGCTCTCGGCTGCCGACGTCAGGACCTTGCTCGGCAGCAGTTCGACCTCCTCGTCTCCTTCTTCCTCTTCTGCTCCGAGCATCTGGGTCCCGCCCGCTCTGCTCCCGGTCGAGGGCGTGCCCAGGCTCGACCTTCCCGTCCAGGCCCCCGTGAACAAGAAGCCGAAGGAGAAGAAGAAAGCAGGAGAACAAAACGATGATGATCTGTTTGGGAGGCTGAGCGCGGGACTTGACGCGCTCGAGGCCGCGGTCGACGCCGCCGCCGCCGTAAGGAAGTCTTCTTTCCTGTCCCGCCCGTCGTCGAGCCCTTCCTCGAGGCACCTCGTCGACGCCCTTGCCGAGGCCGGGGCGATCCCGGCGTCGGCCAAGGGCAAGGTCAAGGTTCTCCCGAGCTTGCCCGGGTTTCTGGAGGCAGAGCGCGGCGTCGGGCTCCCGGCGACGGCGGCCGACTTTGAGCGGTGGCTCGCCGAGGGCGAGGAGGCGGAGAGGCGGTGGGTGCGAGAGAATAGGAGCAAAGCCGCCGGCGCCGCTGACCTCGGGGCTGACGGCTCTGCTCTGCCGCGACAGGCAGCGAGGGAGGCGGCTAGGAGGTGGCTCCGCGAGTCGCACGGCGCTTCCCTTGCCGAAGCGAAAGCGAAAGCAGCGGACGACGAAGGAGGAGACGAAGGCGAAGGCGAAGACGAAGAAGATAAGGAGGAGCTGCAGCGAGACCTCCGCGCCGAGCTCATCGACGTCGAGATGAGCGAGCTGAAAAAGGGGATCGAGCTCGTCCCAGGCCTCGGGCGAGCGCTGAAGACGAAGAGGAAGAAGAAGACGCTTCGCGGCGGCGACGGCGAAGACGACGACGACGACTTCGACGAGGAAGACGAGGAAGACGACGGCGGCGAAAGCTTTGGCTTTGGCGGCATCTTCGCCCCCGAGAAAGGCGGCGCCAACGGCAGGCAGCAGCAGCAGCGCCGCCACCGCATCAGCAGCAGCAACAGGAGCCTCGGCAGCCGCCTCAGGGGTGCCGCAGGCGCCGTCGGAGGCGCAGCGGGCGCCGTTGTCTCTGCCCCGCTGCGCCTCTTCTCCCGCGGACGGAGGAACGGAAGCGGCAGCGAGTTTATCGGCAGCGGAGGCAGCGCCGGCGGTGGCCGCAACGAGTTCAGCTACTCCACGCCTCTGCTGGGCAGGGAAAAGGCCGGCACCCCGCCGGGCCCCGGTCCCGTCTCCTCTCTCTCGCTCGAGGAGAAAGTGGCGATGGGACCCGAGAGGCTCGCTGCCGCTCTCGGGAGGGAGAGGGCCGACAGGAACGCCGCGGCCGACGCGCGCGCCCTCGCGGCCTGGCGCGCCAAGCAGCGCAAGCTCGAGATCCTGAGGACGCGGTCCTACGCGCAGCGCGCCGCCGACGAGACCGCGAGGATGACGGAGGAGGCACTGCTCGGGGCGCCGCCGGCGTCGCTCTCGGACGAGGAGGACGCCGCGGGAAGGGCAGAGCTGCCGCAGGACGTCTTTGCGAAAAAACCCACCCCTTCGACGGTCGAGCGCGAGCCCACCGCTTCCTCTTCGGGCCGCAAGCTGGACCGGAGCAGCGCCAAGGCCCGCCCTTCCGGTGTCAAGCCGGCGATGGCCCCCTCGGTGCTCGAGCGCGAGTTTGCGGGACGGCTGTCGCTGAGCCTGTTTGGCCGAGGGATCTTTGGCGTGCCCGAGGAGCTCGAAGAGGCCGAAGGCGGTCGCGATTTCTTCGAGGGAACGGCAGAGGCGAGGAATCCTCTCCTGAAGTTCCTGCCGCGGCAGCTGCGTCCCGAACCTCCGCTGGTGGGATTCGGCGTCTACGCTCGCCCGAGGTCGGTGGCCAAGTTTCTGGGCAGGGAGTACGTTGACGACCATGACGAGAACGGCTTTAACAACGGCGGCGATGACGACTCGGCCGACGAAATGCTTAAACCGACCAAGGAGACACGCTGGTCCTCGGTTCACCCTTTACAGGCGATCCAGGACCCACTCTTCTACGCCGACCTGATGCGCGTCGCGCCCGAAATCGGCCTCACCGTCGTGGCGTGGGTGCCGCGCCCCCTGCCGGCGGCGGCACTGGCGAGGGCTTTGGGGGAAGCGGCGGCGGCCAACGCTGCCGCGGCGTCGGCGGCGGCCTTCCGAGACGACTTGGTCCTGAGGCGCCGCGCGCTGGCTTCCGGTGCTTTGCCTCCCTTACCGAGCCCGGCAGACGTTGTCGACTACTCCGAGGGCGCCGGCGCGGCCGCGTACGAAGACGAAGACGACGAAGAGGACGAAGAAGGAGGAGAATCATATCCTTCTCACGACCTCGGCCCCTCGTGGCCGTGCCTCCGCGCAGGAAAGCGCGCCGAGCGCCTCGCCCGCGGCGCCGCGTTCCAGCTCGCCGTCGCCGCCGACGCCGCCGCCAGGGCCACCGCGGCCCACGAGGCCGCCCTGGCTCAGGTCGCCGAGGTCCGCAGGCGCAGGAACGCCGCGCGGACGGCGATAGCCTCCCGGGGGGAGCTGCTCTCGGACCAGTTCTGGCGCCGGATGGCGCTGGGCTTGGGAATCCGCCTCGGCGGAGAAGCCAACCAAATCGGCACCTCGGAGATGGGCTCGGCGCTCCCGCGGCCCGTGCTTCCCGACTCGGCCTACGTCGTCGACAGGGGCGTGTTCGAAGGTGCTCTGCCCAAGGACGAGAAGAAAGAAGAAAAGAAGAAGAAGGAGAAGGAGAAGGAGATGATGAAGAAGAAAAAGAGTGGCGAAGAAGAAGAAGACGTAAAAGCTTCCAACGACCCCTTCTCCTTCCTCGACACCATCGACGAGGGCGACATCGACGAGGACCTGATCGTGATCCCCGAAGGGGAGCCCTGGATCGACGCGCAGGGAAACATCCGCCCGGGAAGCAAGCTCATCTTCACCGCCGCCCCCGGAGGTGGGCTCGTCGTCGAGGCCCTGCCGCCTTCCCGTGGGTTCAGGGAGGACGCGCACGCAGCCAGGCTCAACGGCGGCGCGCCTCCTCCCAAACCCAAGCAGGGGCCGGTCTCGCAGCTCTTTTCTCCTCTCGTCGACGCGTGGAGGAAGTTCGGGGGGATCCCCGTCGACCCCTTGGAGGACCCGTCGCTGCCGCAGCCCGTGACCGACGCGGCCGAGAGGGCGCGGCTCGTCGCGTGCTGCGGTCCAGGCAGCGCCGGCGCTCTCTTGGGAGCTCTGTTAGGCCCGAAACCGGTGGATAAGCTCGCGAGGGTGCGCGTGGGCCAGCGCGCGGCTTTCGAGCTGCACACGCCCGAGGCCGAGGCGGAGGCGGCCTTCAACGCCGCCGTGCACCCGTCGTCGTCGAATGCTTCTTACGATCCGAAACACCACAAGCTGTCGATGACGTGGCTCGCGTCGCTCGACGCGCGCGGCGTCCGCGAGTCGATGCCGGCGATGGTGGACTCGATAGACCCGGTCACGGCGCCGTTCACTCTGCCTCTGCTGCTGCGCGAGGAGGAAGAAGAGGAAGAAGAAAGAGCGCGAGGGAAAGGGAAAAAGAAAGCTCCTTCTTCGACCTCGACGACGGCGCGCCGGCGCCTGGTTTCGAGGCCGCCGCCGCCGACGCTGCTGAGGGGGGTCTCTGCCGCCGCTGCGGCGTTCGGGAAGAGGGGGGCGACGGCGATGCCTCTCCGGCAGCAGCAGGCTGCCGCGATGGCGTCGTCGTCGAGCTGGGGAGGAGGAGGAGGAGGAGAAGAATACGACGAGGAAGAAGAGGAGGGCTTTTATGACGACGACGACGACGACGATGATGAAAGCGAAAAAGACGAACAAGGGAAAGAGTTTTGAAATTAAAAAGAAAAAAGTTTTTTGGGTTTTTTTTTTGACAAAAGAAGAAGAAGAAGAAGAAGAAGTCGTTTCTTTTCATCACCGACGTTTCCCTCTCATCATCTCTTCACCATTCTCTCCTCCCCACCCCCATCGATCGAAAACACAAAATGAATCAAGACTCTGATCGAAATTAAAATTAATTTGGGGTTCTTGTCTCTCTCT
>Ga0114918_10000125_pt1 | contig 60861 bp, 52 predicted proteins | sample LantaG_FD_87015 | JGI IMG/M metagenome (GOLD analysis project Ga0114918, IMG submission 87015) | Deep subsurface microbial communities from Baltic Sea to uncover new lineages of life (NeLLi) - Landsort_02402 metaG | ecosystem: Environmental > Aquatic > Marine > Oceanic > Sediment | place... | reverse complement strand
GGGGGGGGGGGGGGGATTTTTAATATATCTATTTGTTAATTTGATCACGTTTTTTATATAGTATAATAAAAATTTGTTGTCAAGTTAATTTTTCAAAAATTTTTTTTATTTAGCATACTTAAAAAAGGAGTATGTATTAAGAGGAAGAATTATAAATACAATATATCAACATTTTAGTATAATTTCGTGTAGATTTTTTATGATGCAATTCGCCAAATTGACTGGTATTAATAATTCATTTATAATAATATAAATGAAAAGAATTATAATTATCTCAATAATTTTATTGTTATCTCTATCCTGCAAAAATAAAATTAAACTTATTTCTGAGATTACTAATGTTCTTAATGATAAAAAGTTATGTAAACTTAAAAACAATAATGTAACCTTTAAATTATTAAAATCAGATTCAAATCTTATTTTACTAAATTCAAATGGAGAAATTTTCAAATTCAATATTGACAAAAATATCTTTGACGATTTATATAAAATTAATACAAAGATTGATTCAAAAACATTCAATCAAAACAATAAAATCATTTTTAATCAATCAGGTACAAACATATATATGATTTTTGATTTAAATGAATATAAAATGATTAAGACAATAAAAAATATTAAAATAGATAATTTTATCGGAATTAACAAAGAATATATAATTTTTTTAAGAGAAAAAGAATTGATTTTTTATAACTTTAAAAAAAATAAAATCAAAAAAAGGTTTAATATCAACAGAGAAATTTTTTACAACATAAAATATAAAAACAACAAGATATTATTTCTCTCAAATAAAAAATTCTACATGTTCAACGAGAAAAACAATGATTTAAAAATAATAAAATTAAAAAACATAGCAAGCTCAGGATTTCTTTTAGAAGGCGATTATATATACTATGGTTCAGAAAAAAGAGAGCTAATAAAATTTAAATATAAAAAGAACAAAATTAAGTGGAAACTTAAATTGTCAAAAATATTAACAGTTGAGCCAAAAAAAATAGGAAAATACATAATTGTAACTCCTGAAGATAATAATATTTATTTTTTTAATAAAAATGGGAATTTGTACTGGTGGGAAAAATTCGATTCAATAAAACTAAAACCTGCTGTAATAATGAAACAAAATGTTTGCATTTTCTTAATGCCTGTTTACTCTCCAAATTTAATATTTTATGATTTCAAAAACAAAAAAACAATTACATATACAATTAATCACATAATAAAAAGTAATCCAATTTATTTAAATAACTTTATCTATATATTAGTAGAGAACGAAAAAGATAAAGAAAAAAGCATTTTAAAAATAGGAAACAAATATAGTGTTGACATAAAAATAACACCCGAGTTTTTAAAGCCCCTGGGAAAATCAATAAAATTTGATTTACAACCAATCAACCTTATTGAGCCTGGATTAGAAATTAACATTTTAAATAAATCAAAAAACAATGTCTTTGAAAAATTAATAAAAAAAAAAGAGGCTTTATCTTTTATATGGATACCTGACAAAGCTGGAAATTATGATATGATTGTAAAAGTAAATTCAAAAAATCAAAATAAATTTGAGGTAGAACAAAATTTTAATGTAGTAGATTTAGATAAAATCCTCAAAAAATACCTTTTTAAATTACAAAAAGAATGTAAATTAGACTTAATAAATAATGCAATCAATAAAGAATAATCAAACAGTGGAAAAATTAATTTTATTCCTTAAAAAGAATAAAATAAAATATTTCAAAAACAAAGAGATTAAATTTTATACAACCTTAAAAATTGGGGGCAAAGTAAGCTTGATTATTATAATAAATAAATCCAATGAACTTATACAGTTACTATTAAAAGTAAGGAAACAACAATATCCTTTTATTTTGCTTGGAGGGGGGAGTAATGTTGTATTTTCCGATAATGCCTCTAAATTGTTAGTTATTATTAATAAAACTTCAGATATAATTAAATTATCTGAAAATTTAATCAAAATAAACTCAGGTGTTACAATCAATAATCTTATAAACTGGTGTTTAAAAAACAAAATAGGAGGTTTAGAGTTTCTTGCAGGAATCCCTGGAACATTAGGAGGAGCAACTGCTGTAAATGCAGGAGCCTTTGGAAAATCTGTATCTGACAATTTAGAAAAAGCTGAAATATTAACGGAAAAAGGTGAAATAAAAATTGTTGATAAAAAATATTTCCAATTTGAATACAGAAACTCTGTTTTTAAATACGGCAAAGAAGTTATCTTAAATGTATTCTTAAAATACATAAATCAGAATGAGAATAAAATTAAAGAGAAAATCACATCTCATATTAGACACAGAAAACAAAGTCATCCTTCTTATAAATGCTTTACTGCAGGATGTTTTTTTAAAAATCCAGTAAAAAACAATAAAAGAATTTCAGCTGGAAAAGTAATTGAAATGTCCGGGTTAAAAGGATTTCATAACAATAACCTTCTAATGTCCGAAATACATTCAAACTTTTTAATAAATAAAGGTAATGCAAATTTTAGAGATCTCATTGATTTTGAAAACAAAATTACCCAAGAGATTCTTAAAAGTGAAGGTATTAAACTTGAAAGGGAAGTTATCTATATTGCTTCTGATGGTGAAAAATGTTAATAAAACTTACAAAAAAAGGAGATTAATAAATGAACATAAAAAGAATACAAATATCTTTAATTTTACTTTTCATATTTATTTTCAATAACAATTCAGTTTCTGGAAAAATAAACCCAGAAAAAGAATTAATAGAGCAAAGAAAAAACTGCATTATTGTTTATGGTGACACCAGAACCAATCATAAAATACACAGAGAAATTGTAAATTCAATAATTAAACTAAACCCAATAGCAGTTTTCCATACAGGTGACCTTGTATCAAATGGTAATAAAGAGAACCAATGGAATATTTTCAATGATATTGTTAAAGACCTTTTAAAAACCACCAAGTTTTACCCTGCTTTAGGAAATCATGAAAAAAATTCTAGTTTATATTTTGATAATTTTGAATTACCAAATAACGAAAGATGGTATACTGTTGATATTGGAAACATACATTTTATTATCCTTGATACAAACCCGAAAATAGAAAAAGACTCCAAACAATACAATTGGCTGGAAAATGATTTAAAGAATATAAAGCAAAATATAAAGTATAAAATCGCTATTTTTCATCATCCGTCTTTTAGTTCAGGACCTCATAAAGAAGATGAAAAAGATTTAAGAAAATCAATTATTCCTTTATTTGAAAAATATGGCTTAGATATAGCATTCAGTGGACATGATCATATATATGAAAGATTATTTCGCAATAATATTTTTTATATTGTTACAGGTGCGGGGGGAGCTCCTTTATATGAGAAAAAAAGAGAGCTTCCATTCAGTCAAAAATTCATCTCCGAATATAGTTTTTGCTGTATGTACAAAAAAGAGAAGAAACTAATTGTTGATGTTTTTGACAGAAAACTAAAATTAATAGACAGTTTTTATATAAAAAAATAAAAGTTAAACAAATTGATTGGAAAATTAATAACATTGTTGGATAAAAATAAAGACACTCTACTTATAACCAGTGATCATGGAAATATTGAAGATTGCTCAAATAGAGCTCATACTTTAAACCAGCCCCTTTAATAGCATGGGGAAATAAAAGTAATAAATTACGAAATCGGATAAAAAATCTTGTTGATGTAACACCAGCAATAGAAGAATTCTTTGCCATCAATTAACTTCTAATGGATAACCCCTTCTTCTTGATAGAGAGAGTGCTTACTTTTTCAGGGCTATTTTGAAGATGGAGAAATCCGAAAGCTCCATTATTAGTAGTTGGTTAAGTAATTGGGGCATACCCAAGATATTGTTTATTATCTCATGGGTCATAAAAGTGGCAATAACCGATACACTTTGAGGAATAACCGGAATAGGGTATAACTCCATTTTGTAATCAGCATAAATATCTTGTAAAAGCACAGTACTATTTTTTATTATAGTAGTTAACTGCCCATAATCATTTTCTACTCCACCATGCACCATAAAAATTTCATCTTTAAGCAAATTCTGAATTATAAGTCTGCTTTCATAATTATCCAAACAATCAGCAATACCAGTATATTCAGCGAAAGCAGGGTTTTTTAAAAAGGACTTTTTATCTTCTATGGTTATTTTAAGAGGAATTACTTTAGAAAATTTATTAATAGCATTGAGTTTTTGAGCCGCTATTTTAACCTTAGATTCTCCAATATCTTTTGTGGTATAAAGAATCTGCCTGTTAAGATCAGATTCACTTACCATATCATTATCAATCAGAATTAACTTGCCAATGCCCGCTCTGACAAGAAGTTGTGAAACAAAACAGCCCAATCCTCCAACGCCAGCGACAATTATAGTGGAGTTAGAAATCAGCTCCTGTTTTACTTTACCCCAAAACAGCACACTTCTGAAAAATGCTTCAGGATATTGCATCAGCCTCCACCTCCCGGAGGAAAAAGTGAGACAACGTCTCCCTTCCTGGCAATAGTATCCAGGTTATCAATATGGGATATGTGCTTACCATTGAGTAATATTATAGTTCCGGTTTTCATACTTCCATCATCCTCAAGAAGTTTATGAAAAAATTTAACTCCAGCAGCCTCTTGAGATAACCTTAATAAATCTCTAATTTTTATTTTGTCTACTTCTATCTCCACTTCAGCTTTCTTTATAAGTAGTCTTAGCAGAGTGTAAAATTTTACCTTTATCATTATACCTATTTGCTACAGCAGCAAACTCTATTAATTATCTTAAGTAGTTATAATTCCAGTTCATCCAACTTTTTAGTTGGAATAGTTCCATCCTCATTCCAACCTCTTACTTTGTAATACTGCGGAATAAGAGTCTCTACTTTTGAAACTGCGCCTTTTTGAGGTCCGTCAGGAATTGGATCTTCCAACAATCTCCTGGGCAAGGTATCATCCTTGGCAGTAAAGCCTGCTTTTATATTAAAGAGTCGTTCCAGGTTCCAGATCCTTTCTCCCGCTTGTAGTGCTTGCTCTATGGAAAAATTATATCCTGTTGCCGCATTTATCAGTTTTGTATAATCTTCAAGGCCAAGGGCAAAAGATGTAAAAAGACATAATCCGCAAGAATCAATCAAAGCAGTGAGGTCTTGAAAGATCATAACCCATTTGGGTTTCCCTTCTAATTCCAAGGGATCAAGCTTTTCCGGGATACCAAGAACTTCGGGAGAAATCATATACCCTCTAACATGACATCCGCCACGGTTAGAGGTAGCGTAATTTAAACCGAGTCCCTGAACTACTCTGGGATCATAGGCTGGCAGTTCCTGTTTTTTAACACTCATGGATAATTCAGGATGTCCATAGCTCTGGGTCAGGCGAAAGGAGCCTTCAGCCAGTTTATCGCCAAAACCTTCACGAAGAGCCATTTGCCGTGTGTAATATACTACTGCTTCTGAACTGCCAAATTTTAACTCGGGTCCATTATTTAATTCTTCTTTTTTTATTAAGCCTTTTTCATAAAGTTCCATTGCCGCGGCAATGGTAGCTCCCGCTGATATAGTATCTAGGCCTAACTCATTGCATATGAAGTTGGCTTCTGTAATGGCAATGAGATCTTTTACTCCGCAATTTGCTCCTAAGGCCCAACCGCTTTCATATTCAGGACCTTCGCCCTTTCTCCCGCTGGGCAGTTGAGTTTCTCTTCCACAGGATATAGGGCAGGCAAAGCAGGCTTTATTCTTTTTGAGATAACCCTTGTTTACCAATGCTTCACCATTGACCTCTTCGCAGAATTCAAAGGTGCTAAACTGGAAATTTTTCGTTGGATAAAGTCCATTTTCATTAATTATGCTATCCAGTATCTTGGTTCCCAAAGCGGGCAGACCCTCACTTGTAACAGGGTGTTTTCTAATCTTTTCAATGCTAGCCTTTACTTCTGTAGAAAAGGCATCTTTGTCTTCCGATTCAATCTTATTAGTTCCTTTTACAGCTAAAGCCTTAAGGTTTTTGGAACCCATAACTGCCCCAACTCCGGATCTTCCGGCGGCTCTATGCTTTTCATTTATTATGGCCGCTAGTTTAACTAATTTTTCTCCGGCTGGTCCTATGCAGGCTACTCTGGTTCCTTTTTCTCCTATTTCTTCAATAATTTTATCCGTAGTATTGTGAGTATTAAGACCCCATAAATGAGACGCGTCCTTGAATTCAACATTGTCATTACTGATATGTAAATAGACGGGATATTTGCTTTTGCCTTCTATTATTATCAAATAATAGCCGGCTTTCCTGAGTACTGCACCAAATACTCCTCCGGAATTACTACTGGCAATGGTCTCATTTAGAGGACCTTTGGTGATAACCATATACCTACCGCCAGTTGGCGCGTCGGTTCCTGTTAAAAGACCATTGGCAAAGATAAGTTTGTTGCTTTCTGAAAAAGGATCGATATTAGGATCCACCTCATCGTAGAAAAATTTTGTCCCCAGGCCTCTGCCACCAATAAAATTCTTAATTAATTGAGGATCGATACCCTCTTCCTTTGTAGTTTGAGCCGTAAGATTGATTCTTAAAAGTTTCCCTTCCTTAATTTTCATTTAAACCTCCTTAACGACATAGAAAAATCGTTTTTTCATTCTGATAAAATATTAGTGGAATTATTATTCATTGTCAATAGATGAATAAAAATCAGTGACATATTGTATATAAATAGATATAACATCAGCAATAGAAGAATTTTTTGGCATCAATTAATTGTGTTAAATATAAAGTTCATTATTGATTATTGACATTTAATTAAAATTGTATTAGAAATATACATTACAAGACATACATTTAATAACAAAAAAAATGAAAAATAATAGATTTAAAATTTACCTTGCTTCAGACCATGCTGGGTTTGAGTTAAAAGAAGAAGTGAAGAGATATCTTATAAAAAAACAATATAAAATAGAGGATCTGGGCACACATTCAAAAGAACCTGCAAACTGGGCTAAATATGGTGCAAAAGCTGCTTTTAAAATATCTGAAGACCCAGAAAATTCAAGAGCAATAAGCATTTGTGGTTCTGGGCTTGGCATGTCAATAGTCTCAAATAAATTTAAAAATGTAAGAGCAACCTTATGCAATAATGAATTTCTGGCAGAAATGAGCAGAAAACACAACGATTCAAATGTTCTAAATTTGGGAGCAAGAACCATTGATTTGAAAACTGCATTAAAAATTGTAAGTGTTTGGTTGAATACAGAATTTGAAGGAGGCAGACATCAGACAAGACTTGATTATTTACAAAATAAAATAGAAAATAATAATTTCAAATAAGGAGTATAATATGTTAGAAAAAGATCTATATGAGTTGGACCCAGAAGTAGCTGAAGCTGTTTTGAACGAAACTATAAGGCAAAATGAAAATTTAGAATTAATTGCTTCCGAAAATTTTGTTCCAAATGGAATCATGGAAGCTATGAGCTCTGTTCTCACAAATAAATATGCTGAAGGATACCCAAAAAGACGATACTATGGAGGATGCGAAAATGTAGACATAACAGAAAAGCTTGCAATAGATAGAGCAAAAGAGCTATTCAGTGCTGAATATGCTAATGTACAACCACATTCCGGAACTCAAGCAAATATGGGAGTTTATATGACAGTACTCCAACCAGGTGACACTATGTTTGGGATGAACCTTTCACATGGTGGGCATCTATCCCATGGTCATCCATTAAATTTTACCGGGAAATTATACAATGTCGTGTTTTATGGAGTTGATAAAAAAACTGAAAAAATTGATTATGATGAACTTGAAAAATTAGCTTTGGAACATAAACCAAAATTGATAATGGCGGGAGCATCTGCATATCCAAGATTCTTTGATTTTGACAGATTTAGAAAAATTGCAGATAAAGTAGGAGCAGTTCTTGTTGTTGATATGGCTCATATTGCTGGACTAATTGCTGCAGGTGTTCACCCCTCACCTATTCCATATGCAGATTATGTAACTTCAACAACACATAAAACATTAAGAGGACCAAGAGGTGGTTTTATTCTTTGTAAAAAGGAGTTCCGAAAAGAACTAAAAAAAGTCGTATTTCCAGGAATTCAAGGAGGCCCTTTAGAACATATAATAGCTGCAAAAGCAGTATGTTTTAAACTTGCAATGGAAGATGAATTTAAGGAATATCAAAAACAGGTAGTTAAAAATGCGAAAGTTCTTGCACACGAACTAAATAATAAGGGTCTAAGGATTGTATCTGGCGGAACTGATAACCATTTAATGCTTGTTGATGTAACATCTTTAAACATAACTGGAAAGGATGCTGAAACCGCACTTGATATAGCAGGTATTACTGTAAACAAAAATACAATTCCATTTGATCAGAATCCACCTTTTATCTGCTCAGGGATCAGGATTGGAACCCCTTCTATTACAACTAGAGGTATGAAAGAAGATGAAATGAAAGTAATAGCAGAACTTATTTTTGAAGCATTGAAAAATCATAACAATGAAGAAACTCTAAGATCAATCAAGTCCAAAGTGATTGAACTTACCTCTTCTTTCCCAATATATAAAGATATTATTGAAAAATACTCTATCAAATTCAAAAAATAGTAAAACTTATTTCTGCAAATATACTGATTAATATAGAATTCTATTTAAAGTCCCCTATTCCTTCTAAAAATTTATTGATGCTGTTTTTTAGCTTATCAGCCCTTTCTCTAGCTGATTCTGAAGTAAGTTTCTCCTTTAGCTCTTCTAGTTTTTCCTTAACCAGTTTAACTTTATCTATAGCATCATCCAAATCTGCTGTAGTATCCATACCACTTATGCCAGCACTACGTTCTGCTTGGTGAAAATCCTTTATTGCGGAATTAAATTCATCTTCCAATACCTTAACCTTCTGTTCCTCTTCCGAAAGTGGGGTAATGAAATGATTATAAACAACAATTCCAATAACCACTATAATTATTAACCAGATTAATTTCTTCATGTTTATCTCCTTTAGATAGATAATATCATATATTAAAATCATATGTAATCAATCGCTTTTCTGCTTTGAAAATTATATAAAAATTGCTTATAATTTAATTTTAATGTTTTTTACTTAGACCAAGAGACTAAGAACAGCTAATAATATTTATTTATAAAGGAGATATAATGAATTCAAAAGTAGTTTGGAAAGAAGGGCTATCCTTTGAAGCAAATCTAGATGGGTTTAAATTTATGATTGATGCAAAAGAGGATGTTGGAGGCAAAAATAGGGGGCCAAGTCCAAAAGGTTTTATTCTTATTGCACTTGCTGGATGTACTGGAATGGACGTAATATCAATCTTAAAAAAGATGAGAGTGGACATTGATTCTTTTGAAGTTAAAACTGAGGCAGTTCTTTCAAAGGAATATCCAAAAAAGTATTTAGCAATTCTTATAAAATATGTATTTGAAGGAAAAGATCTTTCTCTTGAAAAAATTAAAAAAGCAATCTTACTTTCAGAAGAAAAATATTGTGGAGTTTCAGCAACTCTAAAGCTGTCTGTTAAAATTGCAAATGAAATAATTATAAATGGGAAAAGAATTGAAGATAAATAACTCTTTACTGACTTTAAAAAAAATTGAAAAATTCATAATTCCATTCAACCCACCAGTTCAAGCTTTTGAAAAAAGTATTAGAAATACTCCATTCAGGATACTTATTTCTGTTCTACTAAGCTCAAGAACAAAAGATACAGTAACAAAGGGTGCATCTAAAAAATTATTTAATATTGCAGATACTCCAGAAAAAATGTTAAAAATCGGAGAACAAAAAATTAAAGAATTAATCTATCCTGTTGGTTTTTATAAAAGGAAAGCGAAAAATATATATGAAATTTGTAAAAAACTCATTCAAATAAAAAAAGTCCCGGATAATTTTATAGAACTAACAAATCTGCCTGGAGTAGGAAGAAAAACAGCAAATCTTGTACTTGCACTTGCTTTTAATAAGCCTTCAGTCGCAGTGGACACACATGTTTTCAGGATATCAAAAAGGCTCGACTGGGCAAATGGTAAAAAACCTGAAATTATTGAGCAAGAGTTAAAAAAAATGTTCCCAGAGATATTTTGGAATAAAATCAACCAAACTCTTGTGGGCTTTGGACAAACAGTATGTAAACCCCAAAAACCATTATGTAATATATGCATCTTAAAAAAAGAGTGCCCATATAACATCCAAAAAAAAGATAAGTAAGAAAACAATTTGCACACATTTTATTCAAAAAATATGTGCTTAAAGTAATATGTGTGTAATTAGTATACACTTATATGTGTGTTTGCTCGCCAATAATTTATAAATTTTCTTGATTAAACTAAAAATATATATTCTAAAGAACTTCATATAATGTATTTAGTTGTTGATATTTTCAAATAAATCTTTTTAAAGCAATATGTTTAATAAATTGGAAAACATATTGCATACAAATATTATAGAAAAGAAAGTTTTATTTGGAGGCAAAATGGGAAACAAAAGAGATAAAAGATATAATAAAAAATTTATTATAAACATAGATCAAAATGGAACTGAACAGGTTGGAATAACATCAAATATATCTGAAAACGGTATTTATATTGAATTAAATGAAAGCATCCCTAACAATTCTATTATAATTTTATTACTTGCTATTGATGATGAACTTTATGAAATGAGGGGAGAAGTAAAATGGTCAAAACGAGTCTCTGAAAAAGATGCCCCGCATGTGCTTAAAGGTATGGGAGTTAAAATAGTAGAAGCTAATCCTGGATATATCAATTATGTAAAATGCTTAAAATATGATAATACTGAGAATTATATCAGTAAAAAAGGGTTCGATAAAGATATTTTCCTGAAATCAGATTAATAGATCAAATTCTTAAAGTTAAATAAAATATTTCCTAAAATAGATTTATACCAAAATTGTAAAATTTTTTGTCATTAATTCTTTTTTGAGTTTTTTTGCAATATTAAGAGCCTCAAAAGAAAGCCCTGTTGACATTTCAAATATTTAGACTAATATATAATGTTATTAAAATGAAATCAGATTTAAGAAAAGATAAAGTTTATAATATTTTAAAAATAAGTAAAGAATTAAATTTTTTAAAAGATCTTGATTCTCTTTTAGATCGTGTATTAATGGAAGCAAGAAACTCAGCAAATGCTGATGCAGGAACCATATATCTTATTAAAGATAACAAACTTACATTTAACTATTTCCAAAATGATACTCTTTTCAAAAAAGATATTACAAGTAAACGTTATATATACTCAAAACAGAAATTAGATATCAATCACAATTCAATTGCAGGATATGTTGCTGAAACAAAAAAGCCATTGATAATTGATGATGTTTATAAGATAAAGGGAACACACCCCTACTCCTTTAATCCTGAATTTGACAAAAAATCTTCATACGAAACTAAAACTACTCTTACAGTACCTTTAATAACAGCTCGCAATAAATTAATTGGAGTAATTCAAATTATTAATCCTAAAAACAAAAAAGGGTTAATTACATCCTTCACAAAGAACGATACCCTTTTTATCACCTATTTTGCAAGCCACGCAGCAGTTGCAATTGAGAAGGCAATAATGACAAGAGAGATTATACTAAGAATGATTAAAATGTCTGAAATGAGAGACCCAAAAGAAACAGGTCCGCATGTTAACCGAGTTGGAGCTTACTCAATTGAAATTTACCATAAATGGGCATTGGATCATAGAATTTCAAGCAAAGAGATTAAAATAAATAAAGATTTATTAAGAATTGCTGCTATGCTTCATGATGTGGGGAAAATTGGAGTTAGTGATACGATATTAAAAAAAGAAGACAATTTAACTGAAAAAGAATTTTTCCAGATGAAAATGCACACAATATTTGGAGCTCGTCTCTTTAAAGATTCTACTTCTGATTGGGATGATATGGCAAAAGAAATTACTATGAATCACCATGAACGATGGGATGGTAAAGGATACCCTGGTCATATAAAAGATATATTCAAAAAAAAAATAACTTACGGGCCAGGAAAAAAGAAAGAGGAAATTCCCCTAAGCGCCAGGATTGTTGCTTTAGCTGATGTTTACGATGCACTGACATCACATAGGATTTACAAACACCCTTGGTCTAACCAAAATGTAATGAACTATATAAAAAACGAAAGAGATGGTCATTTTGATCCCTCAGTAGTAGATGCATTTTTTTCAATTTACGATATTATTAAAGCTATTCAAGAAAAATATTCTTACTGATTATAAAAATAAAGGTATTAACTTAAATTAAGCTTAGAAATTAAATTTAATCCTGCTATACAATCTGGTTCTAAATTCTGTATGAGAAATATCTTTTATAATCCCCTCTCGATTTATCCCTTCTAAAGATAATTCAAAAGTTAATGGAGCTGAATGCAATTTAAATCCAAAAGACAATTCATAAACCAACCTTGAATCATTTATATCAAAATCATCAATAACATTACTTTGATGACGATCAAGCCCTTCAATTGAATCAAAATAATGATACTTGATTTTTCCTTTAAATATAAAATTATGATAATAAAGAGCAAGATCTGATGATATTGTGAAACCAAAAGCATAGTAATATCCATAATTTTTTAAAGTGGACTTTGCTTCTGAGATATCATAATTACTTGAATATTTATTCATAGCAAATGAATTGATCAGAGCAAAATCAATGTAAGCATCAGCTCTTAATCTTAAGCTAAAATCATTTGAACAAAAAAAATAACTGAAAGTAGGTCCAATTATATTTATTACAGACAATTTGTCAGAAAAATTCGCGGGGAAATTTATACTCTCAGTTTGGTTTGAGCTGTTTATTTCAAGGCTTGAATTATCTAAAGAGAAAGATTTCTTTTTAAAAAGTTCAAAGGCGGAGGAAGCTCCCAAAAAAAAATTGCTTCCTTTTAAACTATTTGATGATTGCTTTTTAATATCTTGATAAAAATAACCAAATAAAGCTACCTTTGCCAAAGCATTATATTCCTCGACTCCATTAGAACTAAGATTTATATCAAAAAAAATCTCACTTGAATAAATATCCTTAACAAATCGATTAATTTTCCCAACATTTTTATATTCCGGAACATTTATTATTTCAGTTTCAAATCCAATATTTAAGTGCGTATAATTATAACCATTTTCAGGTTCAAAGCTATTTTTTTGACCTAAAAAAAAATGAAACTCATGCCATGGAATTTTATAACCTGTTATCGAATTCTTTCTCTTTTTCCTGTCCAGCCAATTATTTAAAGACAAAATTGGACTGAAAATAAAAGCTAAAATATTATTTATTGCACCTGATTTTTTACTAAAATAATCACCTAATTGAAATAAAGCTTCACCAATATTTGGTCCTCCAAAAGATGTAAAAATATTATCATTTACAGAAACTACCTCTCTCCACTCCACTAAATATTCCCAATATAGAGAAGCAACTGATGTAAATATAAATGACTCCAACCAGTTGTGATTATTTGATCGAGGGAAACTATAATAAATTGCACCTGAAAGGCTATGAGTCCAATTCGTTGAAAAATCATTGTCATCAAACCTATTTGCATCAAGAGTAAATAACCTCATTTTCTGATCTTCCCATTTTAATTCAAACTGCCAATCTTCTATCCAATCGCTATAATTAATCCAATAATTTGTTTGTGAAATTGCTAAAAGTGCATAACATTCTAGAATGGCACGGGCTAATTTTTTCTTTTTTTCTGAAACTGATGTTGTATGTAAAGGGAATTCAAAAGCATCTATATTAAAATCTTTGAAATCTGGAATATTTTCTGTCTGTTTTATACTTTTAAAATCATAGAAGAAATTACTGTTATTAAGAAATTCGTGATTATTTCTTTTTAGACAAAATTTATGATATTTTTTTTCTACTTTATAAAAATCACCTTTATAACAAAATAAACTAAAAGATAATATAAATAAATGTATAAAAAAAATAATCTTTCTCATTAATATATCTATATATTGACTAATTTAAATAGAAAAATGAATATCATAATTAGTTTTTAATGTCAAATTGATTTGTATATGATTAAATTATCTTAAAACAAAAAAAACTCAAACAATTTTAATTAGCCTCAATTTCACCAAGTAGAGCCTTAGCTTCATTATAATAAAAAGATTGAGGGAAATCATTAATTAAATTTTTCAAATTAGAGATAGCAGATCCTTTTTTACCCAATTTTAACTGGATTCTTGCTATCTTTAATAAAATAAAATCTTTTGATATTTCTAATTCTTTATCAGATAAAAGTTTATTAAACAAATTAATAGCCTCTTTTCGTTTTTTCATAGCATTTAAAATTTCAGCTTCAAGTAAAATCTTTTTATTATTGATCAATTTAATTCTACTTTTAGGAGATTCATCAATAATATGCTTGGCTGTTTCAAATTCACTCTCTTCAAAATATATTGAAGCTATAAACAGATCAATCACTGAAGAAATACCTTTTTTTGTTTTCAATTGTCTTAATTTTGTTAATTTTTCACCTGAACTTAGAATTTCTGATTTTTTTATACTAAATGCTTTTGCATATAACTCGTTTTCATTGGATACTGAAGTGGATTTGAAATATGTGATGAATACTGCAACTAAAACAACTGCAAAAAAAGCTCCTATACCAATAAATATTACTTTTTTAAATTTTTTAAATACCTCAATTACCTTCTCAACAAAATTTATAAATGGATCTTCTTTAAGATGTTCTCTTTCCTTTCTTTTCATTTTGTTATCCTTACATGAATTTTGATATTAGCATTTTAACACATTAGTGTCAAGATACATCCAGCTTTTATAATCAATATTACAAAATATATTATCACTTACAAAATTTTGTAAACTTTTTTATTTTCTCACTTTCAGGGAACAATTCTAAAGCCTTAGATATTACTTGAATCAAGTTTACTTTATCTCTTTTAGATTTGTATATTTTTATCAACTCCAGAAAATTTTTTTCTGATTTTTTTAAAAAGAGTGCACTTAATGCATACATCTCAGCTTTGTATAACTGTTTCCTGAGGAAATATATTCTAGACATTAATGAATGAAACTCTGGCACAAAAGGATTTACTTCCAGCAAATCTTGTAGCTTTTCAAAAGTTTCTTCTATATTTCCTGAATTATACAAATTTCTTATGTTACTTACTTCTAAAGAATAATTTATATTACTCTCAAATTCAAAATCGAATATACTTTTCAAATTCAAAGGAATATCAGGTTCATTATCATCCATATAAATATCGGGAATATAATTTCCAAAAACATTAAAAAGTAAATCTTTTTTATCATTTTTTGATAAAAAATATGAGAACAAATCAATCAGTTTTTTCTCTACTGGAAAGTAAAAAAGAGCACTATTTAATACTTCAGATGCCCTTTCCTTGTATTTAGTGATTAACAACAATTTTATATAATTTAAATATACAATGGAGTCCTTACTCAAATTCAAAGAATATATAAAATGTTTTTCTGCTGATTCATATTTTTTTTCTTTGAAACATAAAACCCCCAAATTATTATTAACTTCAAAATCAAATTGGTTCTCTTTTAACAATTTTTTGAACTCTACATTCGCCCCTTTCAAATCTTTTTTATAATAATATAGAAGAGCAATTAAAAATATTTTCTCATATTTAAAAACAAATTTATTCGAAATCTTACCCAAAAATATTTCTGATTTACCAAGTTCACCTTGATTTAAATAGCACTTACTTAATTCAAAATTTAAAAAATCAGAATAAAGATTTAATTTATACGCTTTTTCCAATAATTTAATCTTATGTGAAACATCGTCTAAAAGATAACTTTTTATAAAGATTTCATATCCATGATTATTTAGATTTAATTCAGGATAAAACACCTCATTTTCGTTTTTATTAAAGTACTTTAAAACATAATTCAATAACTCCTTTTGTATTTTAAATAAATCTTTTACATGTCCTTTAATCAAAGGTAAATACCTTTGAGTATATTTTTTTAAATCTATTATATAAGAATTCACCTCCAAGAATGACTGATTATCTACATTTGAAGATATTATCTCACCTCCGACTATAATGTTAGCACCAAAATCCATCGCAAGCTTTATTTTACTTGCCTTTGTTATATTATAGGGAAAATTAACGTTTTTTAAATCAAGGATAGATTTAACTTTGTTGTCTGAAAGAGTCTCAAAAGAATTCAATTGCAAACTTGTTGTTAGATAAAATGAAATTGCTTTGCCTAACCATTGATGCGTTTTTTTCTCAGGGGAATTTGCTTTAAAAGGGAAAACAATTATTTTAGCTGAGATAAAAGAATATAGAAAAAAAATAAAAATAATAAAAAATATCTTTTTCATTTTTTAATGTTCATAAAAACTGTTTAAAAAATCTTTCAAAAAATAAGCGCCCTTTAATTCCGCCTTGCCTCCCCTTTCAAGTCTAAAAGCAAATGCATATTGGGGCTTATCAGCTGGGAAAAAACCAATCAAAACTGAATCAAACCCAAATTTTCTTTTCCCAGAAGTTCCAGTTTTTAAAGCAACTTTAACAAAATCAACTTTTGAACGATGCCCAGTACCTTTTTTGTCTTCCACAACATCAATCATTGCTTCCTTTATATTTTGGAAAACTGAATAATCACTGGAAATTTCAATCTTTTTTGGTTTATGATTATAAAATCCAAGTTTTAATACGTTCTTTATGTTTTTTATTAAATAAGGTGACTGAATTGAACCATTTTGAGAAATTATTGCTGATATTAAAGCAGCATGAAAAGTAGTGATTTTTATCTCTTCAAGTCCAACAGATAACTTGGATAATTGAAAATCATTTGAAATTTTTTCATTGTATTTTCCTAAATTAAAAGAAAAAAACAAATCTTTCAATCCATTTGTATTAAAATAGAATTTTTTATAAATATCTGAAATTTTACTGAACCCTACAGACAAAGCCATCTTAGAAAATGCAATATTGCAGGAAACAGCAAGAGCCTTTCTACAAGTTTTTACATTTTCATGTTTTTTCCAATCATAAAAAATTCTATTATCAAGTCTAATATTACCATTACAAAAAAACGGGAAAATTTCTATATGAGGATATTTTAAATAAGAGAAAAGCGTAAGCACTTTTACAATTGAAGCTGGTTCATATTCCTGAGAAAAAACAGCATCCTTTATTTTTGGATTAAAAGGCTTGGAATAAGCGGCAACGATACTATTATCACTTAAATTGAATAAAAGAAAGGTTCCAAAAAAATTCTTAAATAATTTATGTAACTTATTCTGAACTTTTACATTAATTGTTAATTTGTAAAATTTTATTCCAAGTTTAAAATAAAAATTGAATTTATCAAAACCAATGCCTGGGATTAATGGAACTGTGTTTTTGTTTTTTAAGTTATAATAAGCAATAGGTTTTCCATTAATATCGAAAATATAATTTATTTTTCCAGATTTTAATTCATTATTTATTTTATTAACTATTTTTAAAGCTTTTCTATTTTTTTCAAAACTCTTTTCAGATATCTTACCTATTAATTCTGATGATCTATAATAATTAAAAGATGCTGTCATATACAACATTTTAAAAAACACCACATCTTCCCCTTTTTTTGTTAAATAATCCACATATATTTTCAATTTCTCATATTCAGCATTATCTAAAAAATAATTCAGGAATTTCTCAAATTTAACAAAAGTTTTTTCACCTTTTAAATTATCAAAAATATCTCTCGCTGAAAAATAATCTCTTTTAAAAAGATATATAAGTGCTTTTAATTCTTTTTTAGTATTTTTAAAAAACAATGTGTTTTCAACTTTCTTGAATATTTCTAAAGCTTTTTCTATATTATTTTGTAGTACTAGATTCTCAATCATATTTATCTTTTTGTAAGATTGAAATATATTAAAAATTAAATAAAAGATAAGAATTGTAAGAATTATAAAAACAAATTTTAATCGTCTGAAATATTTCTCTTTACGTTTTCTCTTAAATGAGAAAGAAATATCTTTGTAATCAATAATCATATAAAAGAATAAACCTCATTTTAACTTACAAATTTTATTATTACCTTATCCAAACAACTCTTTTTCTAACTTCTCAGCCATTGTATGTAATATAAAGAGATGAGCTTCTTGTATTACCGGAGTATCATCTGAATCAACTGAAATAATAACATCTATCTCTAGTTTTTCAAAAAGTTCTACATTTTTCCCACACAATACAATTGTTTTTAATTTCAGTTTTTTTGAAACTTTAAGTGCTTCAATTACATTTTTTGATTTCCCGCTTGTAGTTATACCAAAAGATATATCATCTTTATTACCAATTGCCTGTACTTGCTTTGAAAATACATATTTAAAGTCAAAGTCATTTGCAATTGAAGTTAAATTGGCAACATCTGAGGTCAAAGCTATGGCAGGCAATCCCTCCCTTTCAAAGTAAAACTTATTAACAAGTTCTGAAGCAAAATGTGAAGATTGTGTTGCTGAACCTCCATTTCCAAACACTAATATTTTATTGCCATTTTTTAAAAAAGATTTAACCAAGTCAATTGCCTTAAAAATAGTTTTATTCTCTTTTAATTTATTAAGAATTTTTATTCTTGAATCAATCTTACCTTTAAGCTGATTTCGCAACACTATCTTCCTCCAACTTTATTTATAAAATTATTTATATAAAAATACATTTTATATTTACTCATAAACTAAAAAATAAGTTTTTTTTCATGTTTTGTCAAGAAAATAAAAAAATATTCCTTTCTAACTTGAATTATCTAAAAGCAATATGTATAATATACAATATATAGAATTATAATATATATTATAAAAGATGTTTGTATTATAAATATATTAAGGATGGTATAATGGAAAATAACAATTTTTTTGAAAATTATCCAAAAAAAAAGAAATTTCATGAAATATATAAACAATCCAAATTCTGGGTTATATCAATTTTTGCAATTTTTGTGCTTCTCTTTCTAATACTTTTCCTGAGAGAATTAAAAAACACAACAAGTCCTGAAAAGCTAAAAGAATCAATAAAAATTGTTTCTCAAAATTCAAAATGGGTGAACAAAAAAGTAAGTCCTTATGGGGTAACAATTGTACCTTCTATTACCATTAAAATAAAAAATGTTGGAAAAAAACCATTAAAAAATGTCCGGTATTCTGGAGTTTTCTTGTACAAAGAGGGTGGAGGACAATTGGGTGATGGAATTACTCCAATGTACACAACACCTCTGGATCCAGGTGAAACCAGTGAGGAAATTCTCATAAAATCTTTTCACGGCTACAAAGCATCTTCAAAAAAAGCTTTTATATCCAACAAAAATAAATGGAAAGAAATCAAAGTTAAAGTTTTCGCAGAAAAAAGTTCAGTTTTAGTTAAAATTGGAGAATATCCAATAAAACAGGAAATTGATGGCATTGAAGACATATTAAAATCTGAATCCGAAGAGGAAGGAACAGAAAAAACAAAAATCACAAACCAACTAAGAAACTCAATTCAAGTAATATGGAATAAAACAAAATGGATATATAAAAAGGCAACTCATAAAGAAATCATCATTGTCCCAGTAATTTCAATAAAGGTCAAAAACCTGGGTAAAAACCCGATTCACAACATATCTTTTAAGGGTGATTTCGAAACAGAAAACACAGGCGAATCCTTTGGCCATGGAAATACAATTGCCCTAAAAAACCCCTTAATTCATAACGACATAAGTAATATAATTTATATAAGAGCTGAGTATGGATACTCAATTCCATCTATACAAGATTTAGAACAAAACAAAAGTAATATTAAAAAAATTAAAGTCAAATTATATGCAAAATCAAAAAATTCAGAAAATATCCTCCTAGGAATATATCCAATAAAACAAATCGTAAAACAAGACGAGGATTAAAAACAAAAATTGACTTAAATGAAAGGAAAGTATTTAAAAATATTATTTCTATTTATAGCTTACTCTCTAATATTTTTTGTAATTAATTTAACAATTAAGAATCTATATATTGAAAAATTGCAAAATTATGATAGAATAGATAGATTTATTGTTATAAACCTGGTGGTTTTCATGTTTTTAACATTCATACTTTTTGTCTTTTTAAAAAAAACAATATTTTCTCCTTTAAAATCTTTTTCAAAAGAATTAAAAGGATTCAAAGCAAAAGATCCAAATGAAATTATTAAATATAAAAAAAACTTCTTTTCTCAGTTAAACGATTTTTTTTTTAATACTAAAGATGCTTTTATTAAATTATATTTTGATGTTAAAGAAATAGAAAAATCTAAAGAATATGTTGATACTCTTATTCAAACAGTCCATATAGCTATAGTTGTGCTGGATAAAAAATTGCATCCTATTTATATAAACGATTATGGTCTTAGAAATCTTGAAATATCAAGAGAGGAAATTAATAGTCTAAATATATTTAACCTTATTGACAAAAAAACAATTAAAGAAGCATCACGAGAACTTTCGAATAAAAATGACATTTTTAACATAGAAACAGTTTTATTTTTAAAAGACGGGAAAAAAATAGATGTAAATATTTCAATGTCAAAATTATTAGATACTTCAAATAAAGTTAAAGGATACATTTCTGCAATACAAGATATTACAAAAAGAAAAAAAGCTGAAAAAAATTTAAAAAGTCAAATTATTTTTTCAAGGGAAATATTTAAATCAATACCTGATATTATCATAATTACTGACATAAATCTTAAAATTATATTTGCAAACCACAAAGCAGAAAATTTTATAAATAAATCCACCATATTTGAGAAAAATGTAAAAAACTTTTTGTCAAATGAATCTTTGAAAAATGGCTTTGACGAGTCTTTGAGAAATGCAATAAAGAGCGGGGATAATATAAAAAGTATAAACATAGTGAACCCCTTTAAATTCGGAGCCAATCACATTGATCTGATCGTGCAGCCATTAAGAACAAGATCAAATATAATTGGAAGTTTAATCTTAATCAGAGATGTATCAGAGTGGAGAAATTTAACTGCAAAAATAAAAGATTTACAGGAGTTTATGGGAAAATTAATTGATTCAAGCCCATTTTCGATTATATCTATATATAAAGATTACAAAGTTTCTCTCTGGAATTCAAGTGCTGAAAAATTATTCCAAATTTCAAATAAAAATGCTATAGACAAAAATCTATTTGAAATAGCTCCAATATTCAATAAATACAAAGATGTTATAAATGAAGTAATGATCTTAAACAGAACCTCTTCCTTAAGCAATGAAAAAATTACTTTAGACAGAAACAGGGGAGTTACAGCAAACCTTACTTTTTATCCAATTTTAAATGAAAGTGAAAATGTTGTAATAAATATTGAAGATATCTCAGAAATAAAAAAATTGGAAGACTCCCTGGCTCAATCTCAGAAAATGGGATCACTCGGTCTAATCACAAGTGCAATCATACATGATTTTAATAATATTTTAAGTGGAATTCTGGGATATGCATCTTTGATAGAGAAAAAAGCACAAGAAAACCCACAATTAAAAAAATATGCCTCTTATATTATCACATCAAGTGAAAGGGCTTCAGTGATGATTCAACAAATCCTCAATTATTCAAGAAAGAAATTTGAAAAGGGTAAAGCATTGAATCTCAACAAAGTTATTGAAGAAAGCCTAAATTTTATTAAACTAAATTTAAGGAATATAATCATAATAAAAAAATCATCGGATAAAGAAATTTTTCTAAATGCAGACAAAACAAAAATATCTCAAATATTTATTAATTTATTTATAAATTCTATAGACGCTCTGAAAAATCAACCCTCTCCAAAAATAAAAATTGAGACAGAAGAAATTTCCATACAAAATAGAACAGACCTTAAAGATGGACAATATGCAATGATTAAAATAACTGACAATGGGATTGGTATAGAAAAAGAGAATATAAATAAAATTTTTGAAACATTCTTTACAACAAAAGACAAAAAAGGTACTGGCATAGGCCTATCAACTGTCAAAGATATAGTTAATAATTATAATGGAAATATTGAAGTTAAATCAGAGCACAGTATTGGTACCAGTTTCAAAATATTAATTCCATCTATTAAACAAATAGTTTATGAACCTAGAAAATATATAAAAAAAGAATTTGAACCATCAATAAAAGGTAATGTGCTATTAATTGATGATGAAGAAGTTATAAGAGAGATAGGGAAAGATATGCTAAATTCTTTGAAAATAAACTGCATAACAGCTCGCGATGGTGAAGAGGGAATCGAAGTATATAAAAAAAATAGAGACAAAATAGATATAATTATTTTAGACATAGAATTGCCCGGGATTTCAGGAGAAAAGGTTTTTGATATTTTAAAACAGATTAATCCTGATATCAAAATTCTAATAGCCAGTGGATATGGGAAAGATTATCTTGAAAAAAAAGTCTTCCAAAGAAAAATCAAAAACTTTATGGCAAAGCCTTTTCAACTAAATCAACTATCAGAAAAATTGAACGAATTAATGAAAGAATAAATAACAGATCAGAATTTTCAATATATTTGACTATTAATTTAAAAAGATTTATCGTAATAAATAAGGTATATGACTTAAGGAGAGCTTATGTATGATAAAAAATTAACTGATATAAAAGAATGGAAAGAACTGAAAATTCATTACAATGAGATTAAAAAACATCATTTAAGAGAATTGTTTAAATATGACAAAGAAAGATCAAAAAGATTTTCCGTTTATAATGAGGATGTCTATTTTGATTATTCAAAAAATCTGATTATTTCCAAGACAATTAATCTTCTTATAAAATTGGCAAATTCAAGGCAATTGAAACACGAAATAGAAAGGATGTTTAATGGTGAGAAAATAAATAAAACAGAAAACAAACCAGTTTTGCACATTGCATTGAGAAATATGGGCAAAAAGCCAATATTCATAGATGGAAAAGATATAATGCCTGAGGTATTCTCTGTAATTGAAAAGATGAAAAATCTTTCAATAAAGATAAGAAATGGAGAATGGAAAGGATTCTCCAATAAAAAAATAAAATACATTGTCAATATTGGAATAGGAGGATCCGATCTTGGTCCAAAAATGGTTGTTAAAGCTTTAAAATATTATTCAAAAAGAAGTATTAAAATATTTTTTGTTTCAAATATTGATTCTAACCATATTTCTGAAACTCTAAAAGAAATAGAGCCTGAAAAAACCCTTTTTATAATTGCATCTAAAACATTTTCAACACTTGAAACAATGACAAATGCAAATACTGCAAAAAATTGGATCTTATCACATTACAAATCTAAAAGATCCATTCCATTTCATTTTATTGCTCTCTCTACAAACACAAAAGCTGCAATTGATTTTGGTATTGATTCTAAAAACGTATTTGGATTCTGGAACTGGGTTTCAGGTAGGTATTCATTAACCTCTTCTATTGGATTATCTATTATGATCTCTATAGGGTTCAATAATTTTATTGAGTTGCTAAAAGGTTTTCATTCAATGGATAACCATTTCAGAAATACTCCTTTTGAAAAAAACATCCCTGTAATAATGGCTTTAATTGGTATATGGTACAATGATTTTTTTGAAGCTGAAACACATGCAATAATACCATACAATCAATACTTAAATAAATTTCCTGCTTTTCTTCAACAGTGTGATATGGAATCAAATGGCAAACACATTGATAAAGAGGGAAATGAAATTGAATATCAGACTGGCCCTATAATTTGGGGCGAACCTGGAACAAATGGGCAACATGCTTTTTTTCAACTTATTCACCAAGGGACAAAATTAATCCCATGTGATTTTATTGGATTTATCGAACCTCTGAACAATTTAGGAGACCATCACAAAAAGCTGATAGCTAACTTTTTTGCACAAACAAGAGCTCTAGCTTTTGGAAAAACAAGAGAGGAACTATTAAAAGAAAAAACTCCTTTAGAGTTAATACCTTTTAAAATATGTAAAGGCAACAAACCAACAAATACAATTCTTATAAAAAAATTAACCCCTTTCTCTCTTGGTAGATTGATAGCAATGTATGAACATAAAATATTTGTTCAGGGTGTAATATGGAACATTTTTTCATTTGACCAGTGGGGAGTTGAGTTAGGAAAAACTCTCTCAAATAAAATCCTTGCAGAACTGGAAGATTCTTATAATAATCCCCTAAAACATGACAGCTCAACAAATGATTTGATTAATATTTTCAATAAAGGATTTCCCCTATAATTAACTTAGCAATAAATTATCAACTTTTGATTAGAGCATGTTTTTGATTTCTATAAAAGACCCTTTTTTTTCATCCACTTATCATTAAATATTGTGCTTAAATAACGAGAAGCACTATCTGGAAAAATTGTAACAATCCTTGCTGGTTTTTTAAGAGATTCTGCTAATTTTAATGCCCCCCATATTGCTGCACCACTTGAACCGCCAGCAAGTATTCCCTCTTGCTTCACTAGCTCTCTTGTATATTGAAAAGAGGTTTTATCACTTACTTTATACATATCATCAATCACAGTAAAATCAACACATTTGATCAAAAACTCATCTCCAAGCCCTTCAATTAAATAAGGAGCAGGCTTAACCATTTTTTTGAAGTAGAAATAATCATAATAAATTGAACCAACGGGGTCAATTGCGATTACCTTTATGTCCGGATTTTGCTCTTTTAAATACTTTGCAACTCCACATATAGTACCACCAGTACCAATCCCTGCAATAAAATAATCAATCTCCCCTTGCATCTGATTCCATATTTCAGGCCCTGTTGTTTTATAATGTGTTTCATTATTCTCCATGTTATTGTGCTGATCAGGAAAATAGCAATCAGGGGTTTTTTCTACAATTAATGGAGTTATATTATTATAACTATTTGAAGACTCTGGTGGCAATGAGCTGTCAACCAAATGGATTTCAACACCCAAAGCTTTTAATTGATCAATCTTCTCTTTACTGATTCTATCTCTAACAATTACCTTTAACTTATACCCCATTTGTATTGCAACTAGAGCTAAACCCATAGCAGTATTTCCAGATGAATTTTCTATAATAAGTTGTCCATCTTTTATCATGCCATCTTTTTTTGCCTTTTCTATCATATATTTTGCTATTCTATCTTTAACACTACCCATAGGGTTGAAAAATTCAAGTTTCGCAAAAATCTCACTTCGAACATCTTTTGTTATCTTGTTAAGCCTTACAAGAGGAGTATTACCTATAGTACCTAAAACATTGTCATACACATTTTCTTTTTTCATAATCATATCCTTATTTTCTTCGAAATATAGAGTTTAGGATAATTTTACATTAATTTAAACAATGTGTAAAGGAAAATTGACTGAAGATTTTTGATTATAAAATTTTATATAGATTTTTTAAAAAAAATAAAGTAAAATTTAAATTAATTTAGGAGGTGCTATTTGAAAATTTTAAAATCTTTCTTCTATATTTTATTTCTTCTTATAACTTCATTAAATCTCTATGCAAAAGAGAGAAGAGCATTCACATTAGATGATCTTTACAGATTAAAAAACATCTCAAGTTTAAATATTTCTCCTGATGGCGCAAGACTACTTTTCAAGGTAACAAAATACTGTTTGAAAAAAGGAGAACAAAATAGTGATATTTTTTTATTGAATCTATTAACAGGGCAACAAAATCAAATCACATACAATAAAAAATCTGATTTCAATCCTTTCTGGAGCTCAGATGGATGCAAGATCTATTTTATTTCAAATAGAGAAGATAGCGAACAATTATGGGAAATAGATCTTCATGGAGGTGAATCAAAAAAGATTTCAAACTTCTATACTGGTATTTCCTCTCCAAAGATATCAAAAAAAGGTAAAAAAATATTTTTTACTTCATCAGTATTTCCTGAATGTATGGAAAATTGTGAATGTAACAAAAAATTATCAACCAAACTAAAAGATGGACCTATTCAAGCTCATTTTGCTAATTCTCTACTCTATAGACATTGGGCTTCTTACAGAGATTGGAAATATAATCACCTCTTTTTCTTTGATATAAGAGAAAAAAGGGTTGAATCAGTAACAAAAGGAAATTGTGATTATCCTTCATTTTCTCTAGGTGGAGGGTATGGCTTTGACATTTCTCCTGACGGAAAAGAGATATGTATTGTTTCAAATCATGACAAAAACCAGGCGAATTCAACAAATAGCGATCTTTTTCTTATCAACTTAGAATCAAAAGAATTTAAGCCAATTAATATTACAAAAGAAAACAAAGCTTACGATGGATCACCAAAATTCTCTACAAATGGTAAATATATTGCCTTTACAACACAAAAAATACCCTCATATGAATCTGATAAGATAAGACTCGCAATATATAATAGAAAAAATAAAAGTACAAAAATCTTAACTGAAGAAATTGACAACTGGATCTCTGATTTTACCTGGTCTCCTGATTCAAAGTATATCTATTTCACTGTCCAGGAAAATGGTCATTTACCTCTATATAGAATTAACATAAATAATAAAAGAAAAGAAAAAATCATTGATGCTAAATATATAAGTGAATTTGTCATAACTTCTGATGGGAAAAGATTGATTTTTACTCGCTCATCAGTTGGAGAGCCTTATGAAATATGGAGTTATAGGATAAGGGAAAAGAACAGCTTAAAACGATTAAGTTTTTTTAATAAAAAAATTGAAGATAATGTTGATATAATACCAGCAGAAGAACTCTGGATAGAAGGGACAGATAGCAAAAAAATTCATGTTTTTATAGTAAAACCCCATAATTTTGATCCTTCCAAAAAATATCCTTTAATACTAAATGTGCATGGTGGACCACAAATGCAATGGGCAGATTCTTTCAGAGGCGACTGGCAAGTATATCCGGGTGCTGGATATGTAGTCGCATTTCCAAACCCTCATGGTTCAACAGGTTATGGTCAAGAATTCACAAAAGCAATCTCAGGTGATTGGAATGGGAAAGTTATTAAGGATATTGAAAAAATAAGTGATTTTCTCGCTGCTTTACCCTATGTTGATGAAAATAGAATGGGTGCAATGGGTTGGTCATGGGGTGGTTATGCAATGATGTGGCTTGAAGGCCATAATAAAAGATTTAAAGCTTTTGCATCAATGATGGGTGTATATGATCTAAGATCAATGTATAGTGCAACAGAAGAATTGTGGTTCCCAGAATGGGATTTAAAAGGTACTCCCTGGGAAAATATGGGATTTTACAAAAACACATCCCCTTCATCATATGTAAAAAACTTTAATACTCCATGTCTAATCATTACTGGAGAAAAAGATTATAGAGTTCCCTACACACAAAGTTTACAATTCTTTACAGATCTTCAAAAAATGAAGGTCCCTTCACAATTGATTATCTTTAAATATAATGGACACTGGCCAAATTATGTGAAATCAATGCCTGTTTACTACAATGCTCATCTTGAATGGTTTCATAAATATCTAAAGGGTGACAAAGCTCCATATGATACTGAGAAACTTATAAGAAACCTTGAATTTGATAAGAAATAAATAAGAGAAAAAATGGAAATTTTACTCATATTAGCTGGAATAGTACTTGGAGTGCTAATGGGTTGGATAATTGCGCAACCAAAGCTACAAATCTTAAAATCTTCACTTGTAAAAAAAGAGACTGAATATGAAATACTTCAGAAAAATTACAAAGAAGATAAACTTGAACTCCAAAATATAGAAAAACAATTTACTGATGCATTTAAAAACCTTGCAGCACAAATTTTGGAAGATAAAAGCCGCAAGTTCACTGAACTTAATCGGAATAACATACAAGAAATTTTAAAACCCTTAAAAGAAAAAATAAAGGAATTTCAGGATAAAGTTGAACATACTCATCATGAAAATATTAAGAGAAATGCTTCTTTAATTGAAAAAATCAACTATCTTGAAAAACTCGGGTTGCAGATGAGTGATGAAACTCTAAAACTTACAAAAGCTTTAAAAGGAGAAACAAAAACTCAGGGAAATTGGGGAGAAATGATTCTTGAAAAGATCCTTGAAAATTCTGGTTTGATAGAGGGTGAAGAATATGTATCTCAAGCAAGAGGAATTAATTTAACAGGTGAAAATGGTAATTTGCTAAAACCTGATATAATAATCAAACTCCCAAGAAATAAAAATATTATTATTGATTCTAAAGTCTCACTTGTAGCTTATGAATTATGGATTAACGCAATAGAAGATAAAAGAAACAATCACTCTAAAGAACTTGTAATATCAGTTAAAAACCATATAAATGAGTTAAGTAAAAAACACTACCAAAATCTTGAAGGAATTAATTCTCCAGATTTTGTTCTTTTATTTATGCCTATTGAAGCTAGTTTTAGCGTTGCTGCTCGTGCAGACAGAACTCTTTTTCAATACTCTTGGGATAAGAAAATCGTAATTGTCACACCTACTACTTTGATGGCAACTTTATACACTATTAAATCTTTATGGAGACAGGAGGATCAAACAAAAAATGCTCTTGAAATTGCAAAGAAAAGCGGGGCTTTGTATGATAAATTTGTAAATTTTATAGAATCTCTTCAAAAAGTTGGAGAACATATCGATAAATCAAAGGAGATGTATGAAAAAGCCTATAATCAATTAAAAAATGGAAAAGGTAATTTAATAAGCCAAGCTGAAAATATAAAAAAGATGGGCGCAATAACAAAAAAATCTCTCCCAAAAGCTATTCTTGATGAGTAATAAAGAAGTCAAGTATCCGCTTTTTTATTATTGACATATTCAGTAATTTATGGTAAAAGTAAAAATCAATATGGGCCGTTAGCTCAGTCGGCAGAGCACCGCCCTTTTAAGGCGGGTGTCACTGGTTCGAACCCAGTACGGCTCACTTTTTTTATGGCCCGTTCGTCTATCGGTTAGGACACAGGGTTTTCAACCCTGTAAGAGCAGTTCGATTCTGCTACGGGCTATTATTCCCTTGAAATTTCTACTTTTATATGCTAAATTAATCCCATGAAAGATGCTGCATTAGAAAAATTACTGAGATTTACAAAACAATTTATAAAACTTAGAACAATGGGACACCTATGGAATGCCCTTGAAAAATTACACTATGCTGATGTAGCAAATTTAATAGAACATCTAAACCATCAAGAACAAAAAATAATTCTCCAAGTATTTTTTGATAAAAATATAGAGATGTCAAAACTTTCAGAAATCATAAGTGAAATCAAACCTGACATTGCTGTAGAAATTCTTTCACACTTAGATATTGATCAAATAACACCCATTTTAGAAGAATTATCTTCAGATGATGCTGCCTCACTAATTTCACTCTTTAAAGAAGACATCCAAATTGAGATCCTTAAAAAAATGAAAAAAGAGGAATCAAAAGATATTCAAGAACAACTAGCCTACCCTGAAGAATCAGCTGGAAGAATTATGTCTTCTGATTTCTTAGCTTTGGATGGGTCAACAACTGTTGGTGATGCAATCTCAGCAATCCAACTTTCAAGTGAAGAGGTGGAAGTTCCTTTTTATCTCTATGTAATAGATGAAGAACAAAGACTAAAAGGTGTTGTTTCCTTAAAGCAACTCATCGTTGTTAACCCAAAATCTAAATTAAAAGATCTAATGAATACTGAAGTTTACAAAGTGGATGTTTTTACTGATCAAGAAGAGGTTGCTTCAGTAGTAGCAAACTACAACCTTCTGGCAATTCCGGTTGTTGATGAATCAGATCGATTGACTGGGGTTGTAACTGTAGATGACATTATTGATATTATTCAGGACGAAGCAACTGAAGATATATACAAAATGGTAGGTGTCACCCAAGATTACAACCCAAATCAAAGTTTAGGTCAGTCCTTAAAAAAGAGACTACCATGGTTATTCCTTAGCCTTTTAACAGCATCTTTATCTGCAATTGTTGTTGGAGTATTTAAAGGTTCAATACAAAATTTTATATGGCTCGCTGTTTTCATGCCTATTGTAGCAGCAACTGGAGGAGTTGTTGGTAATCAGACAGTAGCTATAATGGTAAGAGAATTAGTTATTGGCAATTTAGAATGGAAAACATCAAAATCTATTCTAATTAAACAGTTTATGTTTGGAATAGGAAGTGGAATTGCAATTGGTATATTCGCAGGACTTATATCCTATATTGTATCAGGACTATGGATATTTGGCGCCATATTTGCAGCTGCACTCATTATTAACTTATCCACTGGTGCTTTGTTCGGTGCTTTAATCCCAATGGCTTTAAAATCTCTTAAATTAGACCCTGCCCTTGCCTCTGGTATGATTGTAACAATGACAACAGATGTAATGGGGTATCTAAGCTTTCTTGGATTAGCCACGCTGATCCTTCCTAAATTCATTTCCTGATTATGCCTCAGGGTTTTGTAAGAGCTTTTGTTCTGGGCTCGTTACCAATTAATGAACAGGATAAATTCATCTATCTTTTAAGTCAGGAGAAAGGACTATTAAAAGCAATAGCCCCGGGATCCTTAAAAGTAAAAAATAGGTTCGGTTCATTGTTTGAACTTTTCACAAAAGGAGAATTTTCTTATTATTGGAAAGAAAATAAAGAAATAATCACAATTTCAAAAGGAGAAATTATTAAAAGTTATTTCAATATCGTTTCGAATCCTGAAAACATTTTCTACTTTTACTTGATATCAGAAATTCTTTTAAAATCCCTTGCCCCAAACCAACAAGATAAAAGAGTATTTAAATTAATGGAATCAATATTGAATAATAGAGTACAAGGTGTTGAAATAAATTTCTTATTACTCTATTTTTTAATATGGATCCTGAGAATTGAGGGCATGATGTTTAACCCTTTAATCTGCTATAATTGTTTTCTGAAAGATATAAACAAAGCCTGGGTGAAAAATAATTTTAGAGGGCTTTTATGTATAAAATGTAAAACTAATGAAAAATTCATACTGGATACAGAAGAACTTAAATATATAAAATGGACAGAAAAAAACTCTCCAAAAAATTTTAGTATCTGGAAAAACAAAATAGATATAAATAAAATGATAAAATTATTTGTCAAAAAAATTGAATTTCATACAGAATGCACTTTGAAATCTTCGTTATATCTTTCTGAACTTAATTAATATTGATTACAAATATCCAAGAAAGGAATCTGGGAATAAAATTTGCACTTTTGCACGCACCAGTCCACTTTTTTTCCTTTAATTGATATTTATTACAAATAGTATTATATCTACTTGCTACGAAACATTGGATCCCATGGAGGAAGAAGAGTTGCTTTTGTTTTAAATATTTTTATAATATTTTCAGGAATATACTTTTTATGAACCACAATCTCCTGAACATAATAACCAAACCATTCATCCATCATGTGATAATAACCATTTTTGCAAGCTTTTTTACCCCAGGAATTCTCAACCAACCATTTCTTTACTTTATTATTAACAATATCAACACCAGTTAACACCATATTATGAGTAGGATTGTTTGAGAAACTCTCAAAAAGTTGCTTTCTTGTCAATTTAAATTTCATATTGTAAAGAGATTCATAATCATATATTTCAGGGATCATTAAACCCTTTTTACTGAAAGATTCTTTTCCTACATCACATCCAAACCAAACAGGTTGTTTTCCAAGTATACTTTTTTTTGCAATCTCTTTTAATGTTTCTATTTTACAATTGACAAACTTTACGTTTGGGCGATCATATACGGATTTATCTAAATCTATTTCATACAATTTCCCATAATCTCTTGTAGGGATAGAATACAGAGCTAAATAATCATCAAGTTTTACATTAACAACTTCTTTATAAAATTCTTTTGGAGTATACCTTTTTAAACTTGTTATTTTTTTATCTTTATCTTTGTATCTCCATAAGAAACTCCTGGTAGGATTACCAAAATTTATCACCAGTATTTTATACACATCCTTTAATGCTTGCAGTTTAACCCCTCTTGCTTTTTTTATGTTCTTTATTTTTCTTAATTTAAGTGCATATTCTCTTAATTTAAGCCCAAGTACATGGTTCACACTACGAGAATGAGAAGAACTGTAAGTTTCTGGCATCACATCTTTAGGAATAAGACCATATTTTTTAATTAATTCTCGCACTCCAACCCATTGACCACCATCAGAAATTGTATGCTTTATTAAAAATTCTACGTGACGGTTATCAAGGGATTTATTTTTTGTTTTTATTATTTCCTCAAGAAACATATTTGCCTTTTCCAATTTATCATAAAAGAAAAGATAGTTTTCAGAAAATTCTATATTTTTAAGATTTAATTTTTTAGCTGCAAAAGGCCTTAGAATATTTAAACTAGAAAACATCCAGCAACGGCCAGTTGACTGCTGATTTGTTATATCCTGGGATTCAAGTTTATTGGAAAAATATGGATCAACAGAAATTATTTTTTCCCTGTTTAAAACAATTTTTCTTGCATCTATTTCAGCAAGAGCATTTTGTGCAAATTTAACATGCATGTTCATTTTAAAATTTGCTTCAATCTCCTTTAACATTTCCTGACTAATACCGTTGTTATCCTTTTTTACACCATAAAGAGTGACTGAAATAATAAAAACAAGTATTAAACAAAAACTCTTTTTCATATAATCCTCCTTTTCCCTTCAAAAATTATATATTATAAGAGAAATAATAGATTAATATATCTCTTTTTTTTATTCAAGCTTTTGTAAGAAAAATATTAGAATAAATCAAATTCTTGACTTACAAGATTTGCTATGATATAAAAAAAATTGACAGAAAATAGAAATTTTAATTTCTTTAAACATCTTAAATAAGCTGAATATCCTTGTTTTTTTGTAAATAAAAGGAGCAAATATGAGATTAGAGAAACATCCAATTCTTAAATTCAAACGAAAAAAAGAAATTACATTTTTTTATGAAGGCCAAGCCATTATAGCCTATGAAGATGAACCTATTGCAGCTGCCCTTCTTGCAGCTGGTATCACAACACTTTCAGAAAGTTTTCGCTTCCATCGTGCTAGAGGATTTTTTTGTGCAATAGGTAAATGTGCTTCATGTGTAATGGAAGTTGATGGGGTATCAAATATCAGAACATGTATTGTTCCAGCTAAATATGGTATGAAAGTGAAAAAACAAACAGAAGCCAAGATATTTCCTGAAGAGCTCTCAGGTTCACAAATATTTAAACAAACTCCTGTAATTAAAACAGATTTTGCAATTGTTGGAGGTGGACCAGCAGGGCTTTCTGCTGCTATTTATGCTTCCCGCTTTGGAATAAAACCACTTATTATAGAAGAAAATTTTCTCATTGGAGGACAATTAATAAAGCAAACTCATAAATTTTTTGGTAGCAAATCTCATTATGCTAGCATAAGAGGTATAGATATTGCAAAAATTTTAATAAATGATGCTCAAGAAAGAGGAATTAACATATGGACATCTTCATCAGTAGTTGGTTTTTATCCTGGGAACATACTGGGCGTTGTTAAAGAAGGGCGGTATTATAAAGTTGAAGCAAAAACAATTCTCATTTCTACCGGAGCATCAGAAAAGTCGATCTTATTTCCAGGCAATGATTTACCCGGAGTTTATGGAGCTGGGGCAATTCAAACACTAATGAACGTATATGGGATAACACCAGGTAAGAAGGTCTTAATTTTGGGTGCAGGTAATATTGGTGTGATTGTAGCTTATCAATTACTCCAAGCAGGAATAGAAGTAGTAGCTATTGCAGAAGCATTGCCCAAAGTAGGTGCATATATTGTTCATTCAGCTAAACTTAAACGGCTCGGAGTTCCAATATTTACATCCCACACAATCTCTTATGTTTTTGGAAAAGATAAAGTGGAACAAGCTGAAATTGCTGAAATCAATCATAAATGGCAGAAAATTCAAGGAACTGAAAAAAGATTGAATGTGGATACTGTAGGTTTAGCAGTTGGGCTTAGCCCATCAGTAGAAATCCTTTCCCAGGCTGGAGCAAAGATGACATACATACCTGAGCTTGGAGGATACATTAGCCTTCATAATATGAATATGGAAACCTCTATTCCCGGGGTTTTTATAGCTGGGGACATTTCAGGAATTGAAGAAGCATCTTCAGCTATGCTGGAAGGAAGAATTGCAGGTTTAAATGCAGCAAAAAAATTTATTGGAGAAAACAAAGAACTCGAACGAGAAATAATAAAAAATCAAAAGGAACTTGTAGAATTGAGAGAAGGCCCATTTGGTGAAAAAATTAGAATTGGGAACAAGAAGCTTTATAAGGAGGCAAAGGACAATGGAATACACTAAAAAGGGATACTTTCTTGAAAAACACATAGAATTCCCATCAAAAGAGAGGATTAGAGAAAGACCAGTAGCAATAATCGAATGCAGCCAGAATATACCATGTGATCCATGCGTAGAAGCCTGTGCTTTTGGAGCTATAACAATTGAAGGAAATATTAATTCTTCTCCAGAAGTCAATTTTGAAACCTGCACAGGATGTGGACTTTGCCTTGGAATTTGCCCTGGATTAGCGATCTTTTTAATGGATCTTTCCAAAGGGTATGGTCTTGTTACCATACCATATGAACTGTTTCCTCCAGATAAAGGTGAATCAGTTGACCTTCTTGATCGTTCCGGCCAAAAAGTAGGTGAAGGAACCATTGATCAAATAAAAAATTTAAAAAAACATGATCGTACTATTTTAGTAACTTTAAAAATGGATGAAAAGCTAATAAAAATTGTAAGAGGCTTCAGGAGGAAAAAATGAAAGAAAAGGTTATTGTTTGCAGATGCGAAGATGTAACAGAGGATGAAATAACTGAAGCAATACAATCAGGTGCAACCACTCTTGAAGAGCTCAAACGTATATTACGAGTGGGAATGGGCCCTTGTCAGGGAAGAACATGCGGATCAATATTAGTTTCATTACTTGCCAGAGAATTAAATAAAAAACCCAAAGAAATCAAACAGTGGAATAAACGCCCTCCTTTAAAACCCGTTCATATGAAAATCTTTGTAGAGGAATAATCAGATGAATAATAATTATGAAGTAGCTATTATAGGTGGGGGAATTATTGGTATGGCTACAGCTTATTATCTGAGTAAAAAAGGTATCAAACTTGTAGTTATTGAGAAAGGATACATAGGCTCTGGTTCAACAGGACGTTGCATAGGAGGCATCAGACAACAATTCTCAAATCATACGACAATACGTTTAATGAAACAAAGCATAGAACTTTTTTCACAAATGGAAGATGAATTTGGATTTACTGTTGAGTTTTACAGAGGAGGTTACCTTTTGCTCGCATATGACAAAAACACAGAAAAAGTATTCAAAAAAAACATAAAGATTCAGCATAAAGAGAAAGTTAATGTTTCATTACTTTCCCCTGATGATATAAAAAAATTAGTACCACATATAAATACAGATGACATAATTTCAGGTGCCTTTTGTCCGGATGACGGACAGGCATTTCCATTTGCAGTACTCAGAGGATACAAAAAAATTATAACAGAAAATAGAGGGGATTTCTTTTTAAGAAAAGAAGTTGTTAAATTAAATAAAAATAAGAATTTTTCCATAATATTAGAGGACGGAACAAAAATCGAAGCGGAAAAAGTTTTACTAAGCACTGGACCCTGGACAAGAGAATTAGGTGAAAAAGTAGGATTAAACCTTCCTTTATATCCTGAAAGACATGAAGCAATGATTACAGAAAGAATGCCGAAATTTTTTAAACAAATGATTGTAGATTATCGCTCAGATGGCTGCTATTTTCATCAGCTTATTAATGGTCAAGTAATTGGATGTTATACTCCTGTACCTAATGTCCCGGGCATAAGAGAAGATGCTTCATTTGAATTTCTTCCTAATATAGCATGGAGAATGACAAGGTTGGTTCCTTCTCTTAAAAATGCTTCTGTATTAAGACACTGGGGAGGATGTTACACAATGACTCCAGATGGTAATCCCATTCTTGACGAATCAGAAATAGAAGGATTGTATGTTGCATCAGGAATGAGTGGCCATGGATTTATGTTTGGTCCAGCTATGGGGAAACATCTAGCCAAATTTATTGTAGAGGGAAAATGGGATATGGATTTTAAGGATTTCTCTATAAATAGATCTTTTAAAATCAGCAGAGAATACCTAAAATAATTATAAAATTTTAATTATTCTTCCACATTTATTACAACTAGCTTTAGAACCCATAAAAGATGGTGAAATCTGAATATGATTACCACATGAACATGTGATTGTTTCCCACATTTTTCCCTTTCTTATATATTTTTGTGGTTCCAATGTGGGAGTCTCTTTTATGGCTTCTCCTGCACTTACAGCAGAAGCAACAGCTGCTATCTTTGCCAGAGGCATCTGTATTGTTCTTTTACATCTTGGACATGAAATTTCAGGTTTTTTAAAATTCGGGGGTAACTTTATTTTAAGTCCGCACACGCAGGTTAAAAAAACAAATCCATTTACTGCCCTTATCAAATCTCCAAACTCTCTCTTCTTTTCCTTTACACTGAGTTTTGCAGATGTATCCTTAGAAGGTTTTTTTACTGGAATATTTTTTGAATCCTTAAGACCAGATGTGGGGATTATACCCTTTCCTGTGACCATGCGAAATGCAGACTGATAATTATTATAATTAACTCCATGCGACATATTCCTCAAAATCTTTATTCTTTCTTTAATAGGTGGATGAGTACTGAATAGACCTGTTAATGATCTTTCTGTTTTTTTAAGAGGATTAACTATATACATTGGTGCAGTAATATTATTTGCTGTGGAAAATTTAATATTTGAGGAGGATATCTTTTCTAAAGCAGAAGCCAATCCCTCAGGATAACGGGTCAATCTGGTTGCAGTAGCATCAGCAAGATATTCTCTTTTTCTGGAGATTGCAAAATAAAATAGCCTGGTTAAAATTGGGGCGAGAATTGCCAAAACTATTGCAATGATCACCATTGCTCCTCCCCCGTCTCTATTGGATCTTTTAGAGCGGTAACGTGCTGCAGATCCGCCCGAATACCATAAACCTCTTAAAAATATCTCTGAAATCATAACAACAGTACCAAGCATTACTCCAGCAAAAGTCATATAAACTATATCCCTGTTAAGAATGTGTGACATTTCGTGAGCAATAACACCTTGAAGCTCATTTCTATTCAAACAGTTAAGCAAACCTGCAGTAACTGCAATTGCACTCTTCTCAGGTTTTCTTCCAGTTGCAAAAGCATTTGGAGCTTCCTCATTTATAATATATATCTTTGGCATTGCTGGAAGGTTAGCTGCAATCTTCATCTCTGAGACAACATTAAAAAGCTGGGGATGAATATTGTGCGTAACCTCTTTTGCTCTACTCAATGACAATAAAATTGAACTCCCTTTAAAATAACTTATCATTGACCAAATAACCCAGATGATTAATGCAATAAAAACACCATTATACCCACCTTTCCCGGGCAAATATGCCTCTCCTATAACATATCCTAATAATATGAGAATACCTCCCATAAATATAAAAAGTAGTATTGATTTTCTTTTATTTGCGCGTATAAGTTCCCACATTGATATTTATTGATTAAGAAAATTTAACTTTTGGGACTTCTTTTTCTTTAACATCTTCAATCTCAAAGAATTCTTCTTCTTTAAAATGAAACATACCAGCAATAATGTTAGAAGGAAACATCTGAATCTTATTGTTAAAAAAAAGAACCTGATCATTATAGCCCTGTCTTGAAAAAGAAATTTTGTTTTCTGTTGTAGTGAGCTCTTCTTGCAATGATAAAAAATTCTGATTGGCTTTAAGATCAGGGTAATTTTCTACAACAACATTAAACATGCTCATAGCATCGTTTAGAGCCCCCTCAGCTTTAATCTTTTCGCCAATATTACCAGCTTATAGCATGGCTTCTCGCCCTTGTAATGTTTTCAAATGTTTCTCTTTCATGTTTCATATACCCTTTAGCAGTTTCCACCAGATTTGGAATCAGGTCATGCCGTCTTTTTAACTGGACATCAATTTGAGACCATGCATTTTTCACCTGGTTTCTGAGTCTTATCAATGAATTGTACATACCCACAACAAAAAATATCAATATCCCTACTATAACAAAAAAAATAAGCAAACCACTCATTCTAAACCTCCCTTTATTCTAAAACTTTTTTTCCAAACAAATCCTTTAAAAAAGAATAAATCTTACTATTATTTTCAATTCCTCCCATTTCAAGTAATTGATCTAATTCGCCTCTATCAAACCACAAACCATGATTTTTAGAACAACTGTCAATAAGCACTTTCTTTTCCATATCACATAGAACCTTGTACATCTTTTTTCCACAAGCAGGACACTTCCTTTTCTTTTCATCTATTTTTTTATTAATCTTAAATGAAGCAAGAAGTTTATTCTTTTCTGAAGCTCCCTCAAGTAAGAGTTCGAGTTCTCCTTCATCAAGCCATATACCTCCACATAAAAGGCAATGGTCTATCTCAACTTTATCCAGCTCTAGAACAACCATCTCTTTTTTACAATTTGGACACTTCAATCATTCCTCCAAGAAATTATTTTAATTGAAATAATATCCTTTTTTGAAATTTTTATCAACCCTTATAAGTAACATTCAACTACTTTAATTAAATCATGAAAAAAATGGGGGGTTACCAGTATTTCTCTTCTTGACAATTTGACATCATAGTATAATATAAGCAAAATGAATGAATTTAAAAAAAAAGCCAATGCTGCTGGCGAACGACTTTTAAAAGGAGTCCCTTCAGCTCTGGAAGAGATAATTGATATGTACCAGAAAAAAATCTACAATCTTGCTTACCAATATACAGGTGATAGAGAAGAAGCATTTGATCTCAGCCAGGAAATCTTTACGAGACTTTATTTAAAAATAAAACTGTTTTCTTCAAAAAGCAATTTCAATGCATGGTTTATGCAGCTTGCAGTTAACACAGCAATCAACTACAAGGCAAAACTCAAGAGGAACCCATCCAATACTGCTTTGGAATTTAATCCTAATAATATCGATTTAGAGCATTGTAAGTCAACTGATAAAACAGAACAGGGATCTATTTATGAAATAATCACTTCTCTTTTAACCCAATTACCAAAAAGAGAACGAATGGCGATTATGCTTCAACTCTGGGAGAGGAAAAAAGTAAAAGAAATTGCAGAAATAATGGACATTTCTGTAAAAGCAGTAGAATCATTGCTTACGAGGGCCAGGAAAAGGCTAAAAAAAATAAAAAATGAGGGGTTCTCAACATAAAATTGTTTAATAGATAGAAGAGAAAATGAAAATTTGTAAACAAGTATTAAAAGAAATAAATATCTATGGAGTTGAGATTTCAAAAATAGCAAAAAGCCATTTGAATGTTTGTGAGTCTTGCCTTGAAGCTTATAAAAAAGAAGAAAATCTCGAAAAACTATTTCTCTTAGCAAAAGAGCTTGAGGCACCACAGGGTCTAAAACACTCTATTCTTGAATCTGCTTATAAATACCAGAAAAAAAGATCACAAATCTCTTCTTTTGGGTTTTTACTTAGAACAACAGGTGTTATAATTATACTAATTGCAGGTTTCTGGTTTGGACTTCAAACTGCAAATACAGGAAATAACAAAATACCAATAGATTTTAATATAACTAAAGCTGAACCTTACAGACTTAACATGGAACCAATATACCCAAAGAGTTTGACAGAAATATATTTTACTGCACTGGAAGAGAGGAAAGATGAAAAACAGTAAATATATGAAAATAAAAATTGCATTAATAATATCACTTGTACTGAACCTGTCTTTAATAAGTGGATTTGTTATCAAAAAATTCATATTGCCCCAGAAACAAAACGGAATACCACAGAAAAGGGCTGAATATTATTGTAAAAATGACGGGAGCAGGATTGGGTATTATCATTTATGTAGAAAAAAACCTGAATTTAAAAAATTGTTTCATGATCACAAACAATATTATTATTATATATCAAATAGATTTATTAAAATCAAAACAGGACTTTTAAATGAACTTAAAAAAAAAGAAATCAAAAAGGAGATAACAGAAAAATTACTCAAGGAGCTTAACTATTTGACCAATGAACTCAATGAAAAAAATTTCAAGCACCTTCTTTTAATTAAAAATCTTATAGACCCAAAGGATTTTACTTTTTTGCTTGATAGTATGAATCACGCTTTAATCCAACATAAAGAAAAGGATCTTGACATGAATAGTGACCCATTTTGTAGAAAAAATGAAAAAAATGAAAAATAAGTTTTATAAATAAAACATTAAAAAATTAAAGGAGGAAACTTTGAAAAAGTTACTTAATCTAATGTTAATTGCTGTAGTTATGACAGCATTTACTTTTCCAGGCTTTGCTAATGAAAAATGCAAAAACAAAAGCAAAGAAATGAAAACACTTCACAAGAACAAGAAAGAGGCGAAATGTTCTTTAATGACAGACTTAAACCTGACTGAAAAACAGCTGGATGAAATTAGCAAGTTAAAAAAGGTCAATATGGAAACCAAAAAGAAACAAACTGAAAAAATGAAAGATATTCACAAAAAAACCCATGATCTTATGAATTTAGAAAAACTCGATAAGGAATCAATCTATAAAATGATTGATGAATCTGGCAAACTCTTTGTTGATATGAAAAAAATGTATGTTGATTATAAGCTAAAATTACGGGCAATTCTGACTCCAGTGCAGTTGAAAAAATTTACTGAAATGAAAAGTAAATATTCTCAGGATCTTCATCATAAGCAAAAAAAATCTTACTCTTATGAAGAAAAAGGTCATCATAAAAAGGAAAAGAAAAAGGAGAAGTGTCATTAACATTTGAAATAATTAAAATTAGTAGAATAAAAAAAAATATTTTTTTTGAGAAAAGTGTTTAATATTATATATAAATAAGATATAATCTAATAACTAAAATTTAGTAAGGAGGCAATATGAGGAAAAATGTTTTATTATTTCTGTTTATCGGAATTTTTATAATTTCTTCAATAGGACCATTCGCAGCAACAAAAAAGATTAAAAGAGTCGGTGTTAACCCTTTAGTAAAAGGAGGAGTAACAAGTGTTGAAATGCTGAAAACTGCAATATGGAAATACGATAAAGAGATTAAATTTGCATTTGACAAAACCGGATGTGGAGATTTATATCTTCCTTTTATGAATCGAGTAAACAACTATTCGTTTGAAGAAAAAATCCTGGAACCGGGTGAAAAAATGGAATGGATGATTTTCCGCCCATATGGAAAAGTAAAAGTTACTAAAGACCTTGAATGGGCTGGGAAAAAAACTCTAACCGTTTTTTCGATGACTTTAGTAAAAGATGGTAGAAAATACGAATTTGTTATTCCAAAAAAATGTGGAAACATCTGCCTTTATAAAATAGGCCAAGAATGTGCAATCTGTGATCTAAAAGTCTCTCCAGCAAAAGCAAATATAAATGATCCTATCACAGTTGACATGAGCGATTCGAAATATGCAGAATCATTAGAAGTAGAAATTATTGGGCCAGATGGAACTAAAATTGCAGGTAAAAAATTAAGTTTAGAAAATGCAAAATGGGAAACAAGCTTAAAAAAGCCAGGAGAATATACTTTTAAAGGTAAAGCAATAAATTCTAAATGCGATCCTTCCGAAAGTTTATGTGAACAAAAAATATATATAAACTTTCCACCTGAATGCTGTATAAAAACTTCTAAAGATAAAGAATATGCCAATAAAGCTGTAGTAATTGATGCTTCCTGTGCTAAAGATCCTGATGGCAAAATTGTAAAAGCATATTATGAGGTTTCTGACAAAGATGGAAAAGTAATTGATAAAATCACTGTTTCCAAAGAACCATTTGTATGGGAAAAGAAATTCAACAAAGCTGGTTCAAAAACCATAAGCTTAAAACTTTATGATGATTTTGGAGGAGTATCTGAAATTTGTACAGCCAATATAGAAGTTCTTTCAAGACATTACTTTTTAGTTGAGGGTATCCCTATGTTAGTAAGAGGCAGTCACACCGCATATCTTTTTGGTAGAGTTGGATGGGGATACTGGATCAATCCTGAAAAGTTAGACTTGACTTTATCTGCAGGTGGAGGACTTTCAACTAAAAGTGCGCCACACAAATCATTCGTTATGGCAAATCTAATCTTAAATTACCATGTTGATAAATTCTATTTTGGCGGTGGTTTAGGTGTTAATACAAAAGTTAAGGAAAATTATTGGGATGGAAGTATTGGTTTAGTTGCTAATATTGGGTACAACTTATTCAATAACAACAACTCGATCGGCTCAATTTTTGGTGAGTTAAGAACAGCTTTTGGGGAAGATTATTCATTCTCACGCCAGCATATGTTACTTCTTGGTTTCAGATATACATTTAGTCTATAAAATTTTAATTTTTTCTTAAATAAAGAAATATTCATTACAGCCCGTTAGTTTTCAAACTAACGGGCTGTAAAATCAAACAAAAAAATTCCAATTACGTATACCATATTTTAAAATCACATTATAGGAGGAAAATTTGAAAAAATTTTTTTTACTCATATTTACACTTTCATTTCTAATCACTTATGGATATTCCATAAATGATGCACGACTCTTAAGAACTCCTGACATCAATAAGGATTTAATTGTGTTTGTTTATGCAGGAGACATATGGTCAGTTTTATCTAATGGAGGAAATGCCACAAGACTAACATCTCATAAAGGAATGGAAATATTTCCTAAAATATCTCCTGATGGCAAATGGATTGCGTTTTCAGGTGAATACTCAGGCTCGCGCCAGATATTTGTCATACCTTCAAATGGAGGTGTTCCAAAACAATTGACATTTTACAACAGTGTCGGATATATGCCTCCAAGAGGCGGATATGACAATATTGTTATGGACTGGACTCATGACAGTAAAAAAATTCTTATAAGAGCAAATAGAACTCCATATGGGAAAAGGATGGGTAAGTACTATTTAGTAAACCTTGATGGAGGGCTTGAAACTCCTTTACAAATACCTGAAGCAGGTTTTGGAACTTTTTCACCCTGTGCAAAAAGCATTGCCTACACACCCATATCAAGAGAATTCAGGACATGGAAAAGAATGAAAGGTGGAAGAGCACAGGATGTTTGGATCTATAATCTCGAAAAAGACACATCAAAAAGGCTTACTACTTTTCCAGGAACAGATCAGCATCCAATTTGGTATAAAGATAAAATATACTTTATTTCCGATAGAGGTACAAACATCAAATTAAATTTTTATTCCTTTGACCTGAATAATAAAGAGATTGAAAAAATAACTAATCATATAGAATATGATGCACTATGGCCATCAGGGCATAATGGATTGGTAGTATATGAAAACAAAGGATATATTTACAAATTAGATCTAAATTCAGATAAAACAGAAAAAATTACAGTAAATATAAATTTTGACAATCCAAATATACTTCCTTATTTTAAAAATGTTTCAAAATTTATTTCAAGATTTGGATATGGTATATCACCATCAGGTAAAAGAGTAGTATTTGATGCAAGAGGTGATATTTTTACTGTACCAGAAAAAGAAGGAATCACTTACAATCTTACTAAAACTCAGTGCACAAGAGAAATGTACCCTGTCTGGTCTCCTGATGGAAAATGGATTGCCTTTTATTCAGATGAGACAGGGGATTATGAGATTTATCTGCTTGATCCAAAAAATAAGAAAAAGAGAATTAAACTTACTAATAACCATAAAATTTGGAAATATCCAGCAGTCTGGTCTCCTGACAGTAAAATGCTCCTGTTTTCAGATAAGAATAATCAATTACAGATACTTGACATAAAATCAAAAAAAATAACTCTTATCAAACAGGCAAAATTTGCTTCTATAAATGATTATAATTGGTCACCTGATTCAAAATGGGTAATGTATACAAAAAGAGATGAAAATAAATTAAGTGCAATATGGCTATATTCTATTGAAACAAAAAACACACACAGATTAATAGATGACAAATATTATAATTCTTCTCCCGTATTTTCAAAATCTGGTAAATATATATTTTTTGCTTCACAAAGAGATTTTAATATGGATTTTTCAAGTTTTGAATTCGATTTTGTATACAACAAAGCAACCAGAATTTATGCTGTAGCTTTAACTAAAGATATTCCAAAACTTTTTGAAGAAAAAAATGATGTAGAAAAGGGAGAAAATATAGAAGAAGATAAAAATAAAAAACTCTCAAAGAAAAAAGAAAAGGATAAAGAGAGTATAAAACCAATAAAAATTGATTTTAATGGAATAAGCAATAGAGTAATTGCATTCCCTTTAAAACCTGGCAGATATAGTATAATCAGGGATATTGGAGATAAACTTTTATATTTTAATGATAAAGATATATATTTATACAATATTAAAGAAAAAGAAGACAAATTAATTATAAAAGAAATCTCAGGTTGTGACCTTTCTGTTAACAACAAAAAACTTCTTTACAAGGCAAAAAATAAATTTGGAATTATTGAAATAAAACCAAAACAAAAAGTTGGAGATGGGCTTTTAAAATTAAAAGATCTTGTCATGAAGATTGATCCAAAAAAAGAGTGGGAACAAATATACAATGAAGGCTGGAGAATCTTTAGAGACTGGTTCTATGTAAAAAATATGCATGGTGTTGTATGGCCTAAAATGAGAGAAAAGTATAAGAAGCTTTTGCCATATGTTAGCCATAGAGCAGATCTTGATTATATTTTCGGAGAGCTTGTTGGGGAATTAAATGTTGGGCATACATATGTTAACTGGGGAGATTTTAAACATGTAAAACGCATAAATACAGGTCTTCTTGGTGCTGATTTGAAAGCAGATAAATCAGGAAGGTATATAATTACAAAGATATATAAAGGTGAAAATTGGAATGAAGATACAAGATCTCCATTAACAGAACAGGGTATAGATATAAATGAAGGAGATTATCTTATAAGCCTGAACAATAATAATGTAACAACAAAAGATAACCCTTATAAATTCCTTGAAAATACAGCAGAAAAAAGGATAGAAATAAAAGTAAATTCAAAACCCATACAAAAAGGAACCAGAACATTCTTGATAAAACCTATAAAAAGTGAATTGGAATTATTCTATTTAGATTGGGTAAATTCACGAAAAAAGATGGTTGAAAAACTGTCAAATGGAAGAATTGGATATATCCATGTTCCCAATACTGCAACAGAAGGAAATAGAGAACTCTTTAAAGGAATTTATTCTTTAAGTAATAAGGATGCATTGATCATTGATGAACGATATAATGGAGGCGGATGGAGCCCCGGGAAAATGATACAGAAACTTTCATCAAAAATTATAAGTTATTGGCATAGAAGAGGACTTGGCCTCAGACCAGAACCCTTTTTTGCAATTGAAGGACCAAAAGTTATGCTTATAAATCATTTTTCATCTTCAGGTGGAGACAATTTTCCCTACTGGTTTAGAAAAGCTAAAGTTGGAATACTTATAGGTACAAGAACATGGGGAGGTCTGGTTGGTTACGGATGGAGTCCCGGACTTGTCGATGGCCCATCCTTTGCTGTACCAATGTCTGGAATCGTAGGAACAGATGGTGAGTGGATTGTTGAAGGAGTTGGTATCTATCCTGATAAGGGTTATGAAGTATATGACCGCCCTGAAGAGGTAGCTAAAGGTAAAGATCCATGTATTGAAAAAGCAGTTGAATACATTATAGAGCAATTAAAGAAAAATCCTCCAAAAAAAGTTAAAGACCCAGAAGCACCGAATCGTTCAAAATGGCATGAAAAAGAGACAAAATAATTAATAAAAATTATATATTTATATTAACTGACTCTTAAAAATTTAAATTAAATATTAGTTTAATTCTATTGTCAATAATATAGAAATTTTGTGGAATTAGAAGTATTAATTCTCTGAATATTGAATTTCCGTTATTGCTTTTACGGCTCTATCTGAAAAGAAATCACAACTTGGAAATAACCTGAATATTCCATTATTTCGGGATTTAGGATTACAAATTAAAAGCACTTCAGATTGATCATTCCTGTTATAAATTTCACTAAATGTAAATACTGCCCTGTAACCGTCATCTGCAACAACAGCAAAAATGCCCTTCTTTAAAGATTCTTTTGAAATGGGGTAATGTGTTTGTAAAAAGTCTTTTAAATATATTCCAGTAAAAGGCTGTGTGCTGTGAATGCCTCTGCCTCTACCATAGAAAATCGTATTAATAGTATATTTTTTTAAGTGTGGGGGATAAGATGTAATTATTTCAACCTCTTTATCATTTTTGGAAATTTTAATTTCAGGTGAAAATAGCGGGTCTTTACCTTTTGCCACTTTAATATCTTTATCGTAAGATTTAACAATAATTTTTGTCGGGCTGTTAATATTTCGTTCCGTTAAAAGATCATTTGCTATTACAAGTTTTGATTCTTTTGGTAATTCCCACAATTCTTTGGTTTTTGACGGAACTATCCTCATTACTCTTTTTGCTATTATTATTTTATGTAAATTGTTTGGGTAAAATATTTCACCCCAACTAATTTTAACACTTCTCCCTGAATCATTTTCTACTTCAACATATAAATCAATAATTGGTTTAAATTGCTCTTTATTTTTTTTATTCAGTTTTATTTTATTCAAAATGTCGTATAACGAATATCCGTCATAGCGGTATGCTCCAATAAAAGTATTGTTATTACCATTAAGAATTGTTTCTTTAACTATTACACTCCGTAACAGTAATTTAGAAAAATCAACTTTACAGTGATTTGTGATTTCACCTGAAACTTCAAGGACTGATATTTTTAATTGATAAGTTTCAGCATTATCATAGAAATCATTGGTTGCATCTACTTTATCAGACTTTAAAAGCAAATTTTGTTCTTTCTCATAATTATTACACGATAAAATCATTACTATTGTTAGTAAAAATAGACTCAATAGAATTTTAAATAGATTGTTCATGATATTTTCCTCCTTATTTTTTTAAATGGGTTGCACACAACGGTTGACTCTAAGAATAGTACAGGTTTTCTTGTACTTCATTTTAGTTTACTACCATTTCACAAAATACACTTGTAAAGGCATAAGGGGTCAGTTCTTTCATTACTTCTGTATTACTTTTATAGTATGATTGCATTGGCAACTATCTCACATATAGTATTAATTTTCACCTTTAGATCATAATGTTTGTTCAGTTCCGTCAACTGGTCGATGCAGTTATGGCAAGGGGTTGCCACAATTTTTGCTCCGGTCTGTGCAATCTGGTCAGCTTTCACTTTACCAGCTTTGATACGTCTCTCGCTGAACCTGGTCATGGACAGCTGCGCTCCTCCACCGCCGCAGCAGAAATTTTTCTGTTTATTGGGGGTCATTTCGACCACATTTTCTGCAGCATGCTTCAGGATAAACCTCTGGGTTTCAATAATTCCGCCCAGCCGAACAAGGTTGCAGGGATCATGAATGGTTATGGGCTCTTTATTCTTAGAAGGATCCAGTTTAATGCGACCTTCCCTGATATAATCGGCTACCAGTTCTAAAATACTGATGGTATTAAAATTATACTCTTTCTTCAGCCATTCCGGAGCTTCCCACCGGTTTGAATTGTACCCATGTCCACATTCAGCCAACACCAGGGTTTCACAGCCCAGCCTTTCCATGCTTTGCACCAGACGATCGGACATTAGACCAGCTCCTTCATCTGCTCCGTCATAAAGCCCATAATTCGTCACATCATAATGATCCGAAGAGAATGTCCAACTTTCTTTTGCTGCATAAAAAATCTTTCCTACTGCTGTAATGGAAAGAGGGAAAAACATCGGTTCTCTGGGGTTAACTGTGTAAAAATATTTTGCTCCTTTTTTATCCATCGGAAAACGGGCGTTCTCATCACCTACCTCATCCTGAAATTCCTCCTCGATCCATTCAACGGTTTCCACCCAGTCTTCCTTCTTGATTCCCATATTATTGCCTTTTTCAATGGCAGTATCAACTGTGGATTTTAATCCAGGTGGTGTAAGACCGATAGCAGTAAGAACACCCCGGGCTACCCGGATCAGGTAGGGGATGTTCATCCCAATAGAACAATTGATCGAACATCTCCCGCACATTGAACAGCGGCCGTATAGAGAATCAACCCATTCCCAGATCATTTCCTTATCAAGTTTTTTGGCTCCATTCAGAATAGAAAAATTTTTCCCGGTAAAGGTAAAATATTTTTTAAAAACCTTTACTATCAGATTCAACTTATAAGCAGGAGTCGATTTTAGGTCCCCATGGGTCAAATAATAATGACAGGAATCCGCACACAAACCACAGTGCACACAAGAATTCAGATGTGTTGCATATTTATAATCCAGTTTCTCCTTAAAGATTCTAATTGCTTTATCAATATCTTCCTGACTTATGTTTTCAATCCTTTCTTTAATGGGGTCAACTATTGTATTTTCACTCATTTTACCTCTTTATCTGTTAGTTGGATAGACTCCCCGTCTTCCGTAAAACATCCCAAAAAGAATCCTCTCAACAAAAAAGAATGCACAATGACGGATCTTGCCCAACGGGATATATAAGAACAGAATGATAGATATGATTCCAAAGGGAATAATAAAACCTACAGAATATGTTGACAGAAACCCAAACAGAAGAAAATTATCTACCAGCAAGTTAGAGATATAATCGTCCGGATCACTGATCCCTCGCAGAAGTGAAGAAAAGATCCTCTTGAAAAATAAACTCATTCCGCAAACAAATCCGATCAGACTTGAATAACGTAGTATATATATTATAAAAAAGGGCAGAGAAATTCTCAGAACTATAGAGAATAGAAAGATGAGAGTTATGAAAATTCCAATATGATATACAACACCAAATATATATGTAGGTAGATGATTCCTGGCACTTTCCTTTTCCCAGGGGGTCATTCCTTTAACAAAAGCGTATACAATCCCTTTTTTAATATCCCCCTGCTCCCGGGCATATAGAGGATTGTTTCCAAATCTTCTGGTTCTTCCAATCATAATAATAAGGGAAATCATAGCAAACAGAAAGGAAACAACCACCCCAATATTAATAACAGATGTCACCAGAGGTCTCCCGTATTATACGCAACCGTCAGGTTTGGGCAGACCTGCTAATTTGGCTGCCCCTTTAGCTGGTCCGGAGGGGAAAAGCTCATAGATATATTTCAATTTTAATCCGGTAATTTTACATATTTTCCTAACCATGGGAGCCAGTTCATTCTCTTCGTAATAGTCTCTGATATAATTTATCACTGCCCAATGGTCATCATTTAATTCATCCAGTCCTTCCTGATCCTTGGCCAGAAAGAGAGCGATATCTTTGTTCCACTCTTGAGGATTAGTTAAGAACCCTTCCTCGTTTACTTCCAAGGAAGAACCATTATAATCTAATGTCGGCATTTTATTCTCCTGTTTTTAGTTTTTCATAGATGCAATTTCTTCAACTGCTTTGATAGCAACCTTGATATGTTCTTCAGTATTAAAAGGGCCTATTCCAAAACGGATGGATCCATGGATCTCAGTAGTCCCAAGATAATCATGGATTAATGGTGCACAGTGTAACCCTGTTCTACAGGCAATTTCATAATCAACATCAAAAAGGGTTGCAGCAGCACCTGCTTCAAAACCATTGATATTAAAAAGGAAAACAGAGATATGATTGGTAAGATCATCCTGACAATAGGTCGTTACACCCTTAATATCTTTAACCCCGTCTCTGAGCATTGTAGCTAATTTCATTTCATAATCATGGATATTATTTATCCCCTTTTCATTCACCCATTTCACACCCGCATTCAGTCCTGCTACACCCAAAAGATTAATTGTTCCATATTCAAGTCTGTAAGGATATTCATAGAGATGGGTTTTTACAGCTGAGCGAACTCCAGTACCGCCTGCCCGGGTGAGATCAATCTCAACACCTTCCCTGACGTATAAGCCTCCGATACCAGTGGGTCCCATTAAGGATTTATGCCCGGTAAAGGCCACAATATCAATATTCATTTCTTCAATATCAATTGGGATCATACCTGCAGACTGGGAGGCATCTATGGCAAAGGGTATCCCTGCCTCTTTGCAGTGCTTACCAATTTCTTTAACCAGCTGAACCGTACCAACCACATTGGAGGCATGGTTAATGATAACCAGTTTGGTATTATTTTTAAATTTCTTTTTAAAATCATCGGGATCTACAAATCCTTTATCATTACACATGACATAATCAACTTCCACTCCTTTGAACTTATACAGATGGTATATCGGTCTCAACACAGAATTATGTTCCAGATTAGTGGTAATTACATGGTCACCCTCCTTGAGCATTCCGTTGATAATCAGATTCAGAGCATCTGTGGAATTATAACTGAAACATAATCTGTTAAAATCTGTACCATTGAAAAACTTAGTTAAGAGTTTTCGTGTGTTGTCTATAATCTCTCCGGATTCAAGACAGAGATCAAAACCGGATCTTCCCGGATTTACACCATAAGAACGGTAGGACTTATCCATGAAAGTATAAACCTCTTCAGGTTTAGGAAAGGAAGTAGCACCATTGTCAAGATAAATCATATTGCTCATTTGTTTTCTCCTGTGATATTTATTTTAGTCTATGTAATTATGTTTAAGAAAAAACAATGCAAATTCATAACATCATGAAGTAATAATTTTATTACAATTTCAAACAAAAGTCAACAATTCGAATTGAACATAAAGAGTCATCCATTAGAAGTTAATCATCAAGTAAATAGACTGATTTTTTTGATTTTTGTTCTCCTTGTTCTATCTGAAATTCGAATATTAAAAAGTTGTTATTTTGTTATATGTAGCTCCCAAGTGTAGATTTTACGGTGGAAGTTGCTGCCTGAAGATTTTTCCCATTTGCCCTGGCCCGCAAAAAAGGTTTCCCCATTTCCACTCTTTACGATATGGTCAGGATGAACCTGGGTTTCAGCGAAATTCTGTATCAGGAACTGCTGCATGCGCCTAACCTTCCGGGCTGTTTTCCCCTCTGTGGGTAACTCACTTTGCAACTTTGATCCCTGCCATCTGGCTCCCCATGGACCCCTTTCATCTTTGGAAACCGGCCCCACATTTACTACATCCGGCGGGCCTATTGGAATCTCATCCCCCTGCCACGACACATTTAAGGGAACAGGTTCGTAGATGATACCCTGTATTTTCTCGGTTTTAGGATCCAGGTGAAGCAAAACCAGGGTGTTATAGAAGGAAGGTTTTGCAGATATAGCGTTTTGCTCCTTATGATCGTTTTTGCTTATAAGATCGGCTTTGCCTTTAAACTCAAGCACCACAAGGTTTTTTATCTGTAGCATGCTGCCTGTTTGCCAGGGCTCGCAATCAATGCGTATGACAGATTTGATCTCATGAGTATATACCACTTTGCTTCCGCTTTTTCTTCTTTTATTCTCCTCATAGTTCAGCAGAAAATAGGTCCCCCATTTGATCTCGAGTTTTACTTTGGCTATAAGCAGGCCTTTGGTAGATGTGACAAGCGGATAAATTGCTGTTGGGCCGAAGTCGGGTGAGTTAAAAATTTCAATTTCCACTTCACTGCTTTTTCCCCTTAAAGGAGCCCTGTAATAAACTTCAATCCTGTTTTCTTTGCCCAGCAGGAAAACTTTCGTACTTCCGATAATCTGCGAGGTTCCAGTTTTCAGGGCGGTGCCATCCATGATTAGCCCAACATTGCTTCTGACGATAATCCTTTGCCAGTCACTTATTGCTGTTGGGCCTGTTGGGGCGTTATTGTTTTCATCTCGGAAGTTCAGCAGAGTGATTTTAACGGTTTCTCCAGGTCGCAGAACCGATTTTTCCGCTTTAGTGTCCACCGTAACAGGCCACATTATGCGTAAATCTTGATTGGCAGGTAGATATATGGAAAACAAAATTGTAAACACCAGTATGTTAAAGATTTTTTTCATCTCCTCCTCCTTTTTTCGTCTTAATGAAATATTAGGGAAATTATTGTTCATTGTCAATAGGGAAACTTAAATTGAAAAATAAATATATCTTTTTTTTGCATGGATTTGTGTTTCTGATTGTTATATATTAGTTAAGTGAATATCAAACAAATTGATATTAATTACGTAAATATAATACGAATAAAGTACATTGATTTTAGGAGCTAATATGAAAAGAATCTTAATACTTTCAATTGTGATATTTTTTATTACTTTTACAAATAATTGTAACAAAAAGGAAAACAATATCTCAAATAACAAAAAAGCAGTAAACAAAACCCAAAAAAAAGGAGAGAAAAAATTAGATATTGATAAGCTTGATATACCAGAAAGAATGAAAAAAGCAATCAAAGAGGGTAAAATCCCAATGGATAGAGTAAAACAATTTTTAGAAATGAGAAAGGGTGATTTGCCTCTTGTCAAAATAGGAAGTGTAAATAAAAAGAAAATAAACTCATTTTTAAATTCAAATGGAGTTGTTGAACCGGAAAAAAAGGTCGAGATATATTCAAGACTCTCTGCTTATGTAAAAAAAATCATAAAAGAAGAAGGAGCTTTTGTTAAAAAGGGCGATATTCTTGCATTGCTTGATGATACTGAGATAGAAATAAGTTATAAACAGGCAAAAATTCAATTAAAACAATCTGAGTTAAGCGTAAAAGAGGAAACAAATAATTATAAAAGAAATAAAGAATTAATGAAGACCAATCTTATATCTGAAAAAGATTTTCAAACCTCAGAAGCTAATTACCAAAAGGCGAAACTTGAGTATGAAAATAAACTCGAAAATTACAAAAGCCTTGAACTTCAATTAAATTACACAAAAATCAAATCTCCAATTCAAGGTTATATTATAGAGAGGTTAATTGAAATTGGATCAAGGGTAAATCCTAACCAGCAGGTATTTACTGTTGAGGATTTCTCACCTCTATTAATAAAAATGTATGTGCCTACCTCTGACATAATTAATTTAAGAAAAGGGATGGAAGCTGAGATAACAACTGATGTGTTAAAAGGGTATAAATTTAATGGAAAAATAAAGCTGATCAACCCGAGAATTGATGTTCAATCAGGAACTGTCAAAGTAACGATTGAAGTATTTGACTCAAGTATGAAACTTAAACCAGGTATGTTTGTTGAGGTAAAGATTTCAATAAACAATAAAAATGAAGCAATCATTATTCCAATAAAAAGTATAATTCATAAAGATGATAAAAGTTTCGTATTTATTTTCAAAAAAATGCAAGTTTTTAAAAAAGAGATAAAAACAGGCATTTCAGAAGAAGATAATATTGAAGTACTTGAGGGCCTAAAGGAGGGAGATAAGATTGTAACAGTAGGAATTGAAGCATTGAAAGATAAAATGAGAGTAAAAATAACAAGATGAAAATAGTAAAATACTCTTTAAATCACCCTGTCTCTATTTTTATGTTCTTTTTAGGAGCAATTTTATTTGGATTTATCTCATACTCTAAACTTTACTTAAACCTTTTGCCAACTATTTCATACCCAACATTAACAATACAAACCAAATACCCTGGAACCGCTCCATCCGAAATAGAACATATTATTTCAAAACCAATAGAAGAATCAGTGGGGGTTGTTGACAATGTTGTACGCATATCATCAATATCAAGAGCTGAGATGTCAGATGTTACAGTTGAATTTAATTGGAATACAAATATGGATTTTGCAACATTGAAAATAAGAGAAAAACTTGACCTCTTAAATCTTCCAGTAGATGCAAAAAAACCAATTATTTTAAGGTATGACCCCAACACAGAACCAATAATGAAACTTGGGATATATGGAGATCCTAAACTTTCAAGGATCAGATATATTGCTGAAACAGAAATTAAACAAGCAATCGAAAGTATTGAAGGAGTTGCAGCTTGCTCAATATCTGGCGGGTTTGAAGATGAAATTCATATTGATATTGATGAAAAAAAGATCAGTTTATTAAACATTCCTATATCAACAATAGTAAATAGATTAGCAAGGGAAAATGTCAATCTTTCTGCTGGGATATTAAAACAAAAATATAGCCAATACCTTGTAAGAACAGTAAATGAATTCAAAACAGTTGATGAAATAAAAAATATTATAATAGAAAGAAGAAATAATATTCCAATAAAACTTGGATCCATAGCAGATATTTTCAGAGGTTATAAAGAAAAAAAGGTTATTTCTAGAATAAATGGAAAGGAATGTATAGAGGCAGCGATTTTCAGAGCTGCAGATGCAAACACTGTAACTGTATCTAACTCTGTAATGGATAAGCTAAAAAACATAGAAAAAAATATCTTGAAACCAAGGAATATGGGTTACTTGAAAATAACAAATCAGGCTAAATTTATAAAAAATACTATAAATGAAGTAATTCAAACAGCAATTATCGGAGGTATACTTGCAATTTTTGTATTATTATATTTCTTAAAAAACTTCAGGAGCACTCTAATAATTGGTATTGCTATACCAATATCAATTATCATTACCTTTTTTATGATGTACTCTTTTGATATCTCTTTAAATATTATTTCATTGGGAGGACTTGCTTTAGGAATAGGAATGCTTGTAGATAGTTCTATTGTTGTGCTTGAATCTATCCAACGTTATAGAGATAAGGGTATTGACCTTTACAACTCATCTCTTCAGGGAACTTCTGAAGTAGCAGGTGCTGTTACAGCTTCAACTTTCACAACTGTTGCAGTATTTTTTCCAATTGTATTCATAAAGGGAATTGCAGGTCAACTCTTTAAGGATATGGCATTAACAATCACATTTTCACTTCTAACATCATTGGTCGTTTCTTTAACACTTGTACCCATGTTATTCTCAGTATTTAGAAGAAAAAAAACAAAAGAAAGATTTAACAATTTTTTAAAAAAGATATTTAAACCTATTGATAGAGTATACAACAGTTTTTTTAATAATTACATAAAATTTCAAAAGTTTACATTTAAAAGAAAAAAAAAGGTTGTTTTTATAGTTTTATCAATATTTTTAATCTCTTTATTCTTGACAAAATTTATGGGCAAAGAATTAATTCCAGTTATATCTCAAGGGGAATTTTTAATAAATGTAGAATTCAAACCTGGGACATCACTCTTTGAAAATGAGTCTGTTGTTTCTCGGATCACATCAAAATTAAAAAACTATAAGCAAATTGATAGCATTTATGAGCTTATAGGAAAAGGTTCAAGAGGAGGCATATCTTTCCAAGAAGAGAGAGAAAACCTTTCGGAAATTACAATTAGATTAAAAAAAGGAATTTTAGGGAAAAAAGAAGATATTATAATGAATAAAGTTAGACAGGATTTAAAAGAATTTCCAAACTTAAAAACTAAAGTTTACAAACCCCGACTATTCTCATTCAAAGCACCATTAGAAATTGTGGTTTCAGGAAACGATCTGGAAAAACTAAAACAGATATCAGATGAGCTTCTCAAAAACATAAAGGGGATTAAGGGTTTAATTGATCTAAAATCAAGTATGGAAGAAGGCTATCCTGAGTTACAGATCATATTTAACAGAGCTCTTCTTGCTTCACAGAATATGACGATTAATGAAGTTGGAAATCAGATCCGCAATAAAGTTGAAGGCGAAATTGCCACAAAATTTATTGAAAGAGACAGAGAAGTAGATATAAGAGTGAGAGTTTCTGAGAGTTTTAGAAATAATGTTGAAAAAATAAAAAGTATGAGTATAAGAAACGGCTTGGGAATTAATATTCCTTTAAAAGCAATTGCACATGTAAAGATCAGTGAAGGACCCGCTGAAATAAGAAGGATTTTTCAACAGAAATCAGCAGTCATAACAGGTAACACATCAGGTGTTGATCTGGAAACTGCTACCAAAAAAATTACAGAAATAAAAGAAAACATAAATATCCCTCCTGATTATTCAATCTATTTTGCTGGACAAAGCATGGAAAAAAATGTTGCTTTTTCATCAATGATATTTGCTATTTTGCTTGCAATTTTCCTGGTCTATCTTGTTATGGCATCACAGTTTGAATCCTTTAAAAAACCATTTATTATAATGTTCACGATTCCACTTGGAATTATTGGAGTTATCATTGTAGCAGTTCTATCAAGTATTTCAATTAATGTAATAGTATTAATTGGATTGGTTATATTATCAGGAATTATTGTAAATAATGCAATCGTTTTTGTAGATTACACTAGTCAACTTCAACAAAAGGGTTTAAGGAAAATGGAAGCAATAAAAACAGCAGCAAGAGTTAGATGGAGACCGATTCTAATGACAAGTATTACCACTATTCTAGGCCTTCTCCCAATGGCTCTTAATTTTAACGAAGGATATGAGATAAGAATTCCTTTGGCTTTAACACTCATTGGAGGACTAATTTTTGGAACCTTTCTCACGCTTGTGTTTATTCCCTTAATGTACAGTATAATTGTAAAAGAAAGCTCTTATGAAGATAAAACTTAAGTATAAGAAGGAAATATGAATCTTCCTGAATTCTCACTTAAAAGACCAGTTACAGTGCTTGTAGCAATGATTATAATTGCAACAGTAGGAATAATTTCTTTAATCAAGCTCCCTTTAGAAATGTTTCCTGACACCTCCTTTCCTGGATTAATGGTACAAGTTCCCTATCCTTCATCATCACCTGAAGAGGTTGAACGAACAATTACAAGACCCATTGAAGAAATATTATCAACAATTAACAATTTGAAAAATATAAGATCTACATCCTCATCTTCAAGCTCCAGGGTACATCTTGAATTTAAAAGTGGAACAAACATGGATTATGCTTCAATGGAGATAAGAGATAAAATTGATCAAATTAGATATAAATTACCAGATGATATTGAAAAAATTCGAATAAGACGCTGGTCAACCTCTGATTTCCCAGTCATCTCTTTTAGCATTTCTATTCCTGGTGATTTAAAAAATCTTTACGATATATCTGAAAATTTAATACAGCCTGACCTTGAAAGGATTGAAGGTGTGGCAAATGTTGATATAAGAGGACTTACAAATAAGCAGTTAGTAATTACTCTGAATCCTGATTTATTTTATACATCTTCAATAAACATTCTTGACCTTATTAGTACAATTAGGAATAATAATATTAATATTTCTGCTGGATATGTTGAAGAGAATAAAAGATTTGTATTAAGAATACCTGGAGAATTAAAATATGTAAAACATATCAAAGAACTCCCTTTAAATGATAAAGGTTTAAAGATCAAAGATGTTGCAAAAATCACATATACATATCCTGAAAAAGAGAGATTTTACAAATTGAATGGACATGATGCTCTTAGCTTCCGCATATATAGGGCATCAAATTCAAATGTTGTGGATGTATGTAAAAGAGTAAAATCTACAATGGAAAAGATCCAAAAAAAGGGAAAAAATCTAAACAATATTAATATACTATATTTTCATGATCAATCAAAAGATATACTCAACAGCCTGAGAGACCTTTCTTATGCAGGAATTATTGGAGCTATGCTTGCAATTCTCACCTTATTATTCTTTTTAAGAAAATTCAGAAGCACCATTATTATTGCAACTGCAATTCCAATGTCAATAGTTTTTACATTCAGTTTTATGTATATGTACAGAGCATTATTCAATACTTCAATTACAATAAATATCATATCTTTAAGTGGATTAATGATGGCAGTAGGAATGCTTGTAGATAATGGTGTTGTTGTGCTGGAGAATATCTTCAGACTTCGTCAGGAAAACAAATACTCCCCATTCGAGGCATCTATAAAAGGTAGCAGTGAAGTAGCATTAGCTGTAACTGCATCAACATTAACAACTCTTGTTGTATTTATTTCTTTAAGCTTTGTTTCTGGCTCAGATTTTGGGAGATGGATGGGAGATTTTGCACTTACAATATCAATAGCATTAGTTGCTTCTCTTATTGTATCTCTAACATTTATACCCCTTGCAGGAAGTAAACTTTTAAAAGGTAAAACAAAAGAAAAGGCAAAATGGCTTGTAAAACTAACCTCAATTTATGAAAAAATTATCATTTTTACAATAAAAAGCTGGAAAACTAAAGCATTAACAATATCTATTGCTATTGGAATTTTAATTTCAGCTTTTGTAATGATGTCAAATGTAGAGAGAGAATTTTCCCCAATGAGTGAAGAGAGAAGAATAAGAGCTCAGATATTAATGCCACAAAGTTATAGCTTGATCGAGATGAATGATCTTTTCAATATATATGAAAATAGATTAAAAAACAAAAAAAAAGAACTTGCAATAGAAAATATATCTTCATACTATGGAATTACTAATAAAAGAAGTGGACAATATATTGGGGATATTACATTTTACCTTAGCGAATCAGGGCATTCTATTTCTGAAACAAAAAAAAGTCTTAAAGAGCTCTTTCCCAAAAAAGCAGGAGTAACAATGGAATTTGGTGAAAGAATGGGAAGAGGAGGTCACTCAGCAGGTATTTCAGTTGAATTAATGGGAATGGATTTCACGCAATTAACAGAATTAGTTCCGATTGTTAAAGAAAAATTAAAGGACATTAATGAGATTGAAGATATAACAACAGATCTTGAAGGTGGTGAAACTCAACTTATGGTTAAAGTCAATCGCGAAAAAGCAGAAAGTTCCGGTGTTGATAGCAGACAGGTAGCTCGGGTTTTAATGTCATCTATCTCAGACCGCCCTATAGGAAAATTTAAAACTGAAAATAAGGAAATTGATATTATTTTAAAGATGCAAAACAATGAAGGATTCGATCAAAATGATTTAAAAAATATAAGTTTAAGAATAGCATCAAAAAGAATTCCTGTATCTGCAATTTCTACCTTTTCTTATAGAATGGGATCAATGTCAATACGAAAGGAAAACAAAAAATCAAAATTAAGAATAATGATTAATTCAAAAGCAAAAGGAATGATGAAGATTACAAATAAAATTCAACAGGTTATGAATACAATAAAATTCCCGGAAGGATATTCATGGAGCTTTGGTTCACACTGGAGAAGGTTCAGAGAATCTCAGGAGAGCTCAAACCTTGCTATTATTCTGGCACTAATATTCATTTATATTATTATGGCATCCCTATTTGAATCATTTATTCATCCACTAACAATACTAATGACAGTTCCTCTTGCTCTCTTCGGAGTTGCTCTTTTCTTTACAATTTTTAATATAACTCTAAATAATGCTTCATATCTTGGTTTATTGACCCTATTCGGTATTGTTGTAAACAATGGAATTTTATTAATTGACAGGATCTTGAAACTAAGAAAAAAGGGAATTGAGAAAAACACAGCTATTGTTCAAGCCGGAAAAGATAGAATGAGACCTATTATAATGACTGCAATCACAACAATTTTTGGTGTTCTTCCAATGGCTTTGCCCGTACTTTTACCACAACTATTTAAAGCAAGTCAGGGAAGAGCCCAGATGTGGGCGCCAATTAGTATTGCAATAATCGGAGGCTTAACAACATCAACCTTTTTTACTTTAATTATCCTTCCAACCTTATATTCAATATCAGATTCAGTTACAACGCGTTTCAAAAAACTCCTTGGTTTTGAACATAATTAATACTAATTTCATTTTTAATTCAAAATTGTTATAATATAGAATAAAAGAGGTGAAAAATTGTTAAAAAATAAAAAAGATAATAACAATAACAAAAAAAGAGAAGAACCGAAATCTACAAAAATATATGCATGGAGTGATTTTATAAAATCCATAAGTAAAATCTTATGGGTTATTGTAATAATAATAATTCTAATATTACTCGGGAACTTGTCTCTTTTTAAATCCTCAAAAAAAGAGATAAAACCTCCTGAAATAGTGAAAAAAAAGGTAGTAAGCACAGTAGACTGGAGTAAAGTTAATAAAGAAATTGAAATTATTTTAAAAGATGCAAGAAAAAAAACAGAAACCATAGCATCAAAAAAACTAAACCTTTGGATTGACAAAAACATGGAACGAGTGGATAGGAACTTTCTCAAATGGTACTTTAGCTATTGGACACAACAGGGAATCGGGTTAAAGAGCCTTTTATATCAGGTTTTACATTGGGTTAGTAGTGACAATCCAACTGCTGCTGAAAGGATCACTCTTCAAGTACAGGAGCAATTTTCAAACAGAGTCCTCAGGCCTCAAATCGCTCAAATGGAGATTGAACGTATTATAAATGAAATTATCTCTATTTATTCAGAATCAATACGAACAAAATTAAGTGGTATTCCTCAGGAATATAAGATAAAAAGATCCGATTGGGACAGATACATTGATGATATTTCAGTTATGGTTAAGAATGTAGAAGCTAATAGACAAACACCTATTTCTTTAAAAGCTCTGGTAGGTGTTAGTGCTGGGGGTGCAGTTATTATATTCCAATCACTTAAACCAATTATAACAAAAATTGGGAGTAAGATTTCAGCAAAACTTTCTACAAAAGCAGCTGCTAAGATGGCAACAAAAACAGGGGGAAAAGTAGCAGCAAAAGTAGGAGGAAAATTCGTTGGCACTATTATTGCTGTTGGGATCATTATCTGGGATGTATGGGATCACTATCAGACAAAGAAAAAAGCCTTACCCATTCTAAGGGAAAATATATTTGACTATTTTAAAGAAGTTAAACAATCCATTCTTCATGATTCAGATTATGGTATTATGACTATAATATATGGAATAGAAGAAAGTATATTAGAAAGTTTGAATAAAAATAATAGATCTTAACTTATATTCTACTACTTTAATCAGTTATTTTGTGAAGAAAAGGTTGGGGCCGATGGGGTCATCCATTAGAAGTTAATTGTCAAGTAGATAGACTAATTTTTTTGATTTTTTTTCAAAATCGGTTTATAATTTACTTCAATGGTAACGTTTAGCCCTTTTCGCGTCCGTGTTTTC
>Ga0114918_10000123_pt1 | contig 61361 bp, 114 predicted proteins | sample LantaG_FD_87015 | JGI IMG/M metagenome (GOLD analysis project Ga0114918, IMG submission 87015) | Deep subsurface microbial communities from Baltic Sea to uncover new lineages of life (NeLLi) - Landsort_02402 metaG | ecosystem: Environmental > Aquatic > Marine > Oceanic > Sediment | place... | reverse complement strand
TTCCTTAGTTGTTTTAGGTGTCATTTTACTTCTTAATGATTCATTATATGTATTAAATTTAGTTATCATTTTAAATTAATATTTTTATCCGAAGAAGTATAACCAATATACTAATCCTATTGCAGTAAAACTAACAATTTCAATCCACCACACATGCTTATATTTTAATTGCTTTCTAAACAACACTATTAATCCTACTAACCCAACTGAAACAGCAGTGATAGGCCACATCCCAAATGCTGTAGCAATTGCGATCTGACTAAGACCCATTCCTAATGTAGCACCAATAATATGTACCGTTTTAGTTACCTTTTTATGGAACTGTGCGGCAGCACCCACAAACATAATTCCTGCACAAGCACCAAACATTAATCCAGTTACTGGTGTTCCTAAAATCATAGCAGGCATTGCAAATCCCCATAATGCTAATGTAAACATAAAATTCCATTTTTCAGGAAGATGATAATAACTATCAGATATTGATGGTAATATTCCATATTTTGCTACTACAAAAGATACATATCCTACAAAAACTGCTACCATTGCTATAAAAAGTCCTAATATCATATTTATTTTATTTATTTTTTAATAATCTTTGTCATCACCGTCATCATATTAATTGAAATTCTTAATCATTAAGTTCTTTTAATATTTTTATTAATTCTTTCATATCTGCAATCCCACCATCTTCATTCATAATATCTTCTACATACTCATTAATTAATGAATTAGCATTTATTAATTTTTTGTCTATTAATAGTTTAACTAAACCCCCCGCATCTTCTTTATGTATACTTTGTATTAAATTAAGTGTGTTATAAACTTCATCTTCATACATAGAATCCCCATCTTCTATTCTTTCTTTTAGTTCTTCTTCCATTTCTTTAATAAATTTAATAACACCTATTTTTACATCTTCATCAGATTTAGGTTTCATTTCATCCCTAAGACCTTCATTATACTGTTTAAATTTCTTTATCATAACATTATATATTATTTTCTATGTACGAATATAAACCCACCATCACCATCATCAGATTCTTCTATTATAAATCCATCAGCATTTATTACGTTTACATCATCTTTTGTATATCCTTCTGAATTTATTAAATGTTCTGCTTCTTGATCATCCATTTCCCATAGTTCATTCCACATAGAAGCTGGTAAAAGATACATATATGCATCTCTTATCTTTTTAGTAACCCATATTACTAGGTCATCATCTTTAATATCATATTTGGTTTGCCATTCATCAAAATCTTTTTTGGTTAATCCTCGTTCAAGTTCGAGTTCTCTTATTTCACTATAAGGTGCAAATTCACCGTGAGTATTATAATATACTGTTTGGTTATGTGAAATTGATTCTGACATTTGTTTATCATATAATTTCTTTACTTGTTGTTTTAAAAGTTCAACGATCTCTTTTCCTTTAGGTCCTCTATTTTCTAATTCAATTGATTTATAATCACATTCAAATGGGTCTGCACCATAATCTAGCAATAATTTTATAATTTCCATATTACCATTATTACATGCTTGTCTCAAAGCTACATCATCACTCCAATGAATATCAGCACCTTCTTCTAACCCTTGTTTAATTAACCATCCAATTTCATGTAAATTACCATAAGTGAATTTTCCTTCAGGGGTTAAATTGTCTGTATTTTTTTTAATTTCTTCATCAGATTTACCAGCCATTTGATCCCTAAGACCTTCATTTGTTAATACATTATATAAGATGTAGTTCTTTAAATTCTTAGCATCCTTTTGATCGAAGCCACCAATCATCCACGTAAAATCTTTTACCCGTTTAATATCATCAGCTTTTAAACCAGATTCTAATGCTTTCCAATCATATATTCTCATATAATTATCATCTTTATCTTTAAGTAACCATTGGAAATTTGTTTTCCAAGACCAATCTGGTAGATTTGGTTCACCAAATAATTCAACTAATTTATCATATGAAGTAATAACAGAACCTATTGCACTTGAATTACCTATATTTGATTCTTCAGTTGATTCATATCCCATATCAGGTAATTCACCAAGTTTATCAAGAACATCTTGTTTACTTTTGGGTTTCATTTCATCCCTAATACTTTCATTATATTGATTAAATTTCTGAATCATGTAACTTATCAATATTTTTTTCGATTAAATTATACATCCAATTCTTCACTTTTTTCTTATATCTTAAATCACTTTCACTGGTTGCATTAAAATCTAAATCATCGGTAATAGTCATTAATATATCTGTCACTTGCATACCTTCAGCTAATAAATCATTCATTAATTGTTTTCTATCACCATATATTTGAAATAAGTGTTGTAAAAAATATTCTGAAGGGAATGTATCATCTTCTGTTTTTACTTTTAAATCAGCTAATAGTTTCTTCTTACCTTCTTCTATTTCAGCTTCAGATTTTGGTGTCATTTGATCAGTTAGACCTTCTGTTAGACCATCATCATATCCTGTTGATGATTCCCAAGTATTAACTATTTCATCAGTCATTGTGTTTAATGCTTTTTTAACATTAGATATTGATGGTTTATCTATATTTCTAAAAATATGATCTAATACATTTTCATTTATAAGCATATCCATATCATCATATGATTCATACACCAAATGCTGTATATACTTGTAACTGTTATTTACTTCTTCATCAGATTTAGGTGTCATATGATCCCTAACACTTTCGTTATATTGTTCAAATTTTTTAATCATTATTTAGGAAATTATTTTGTATATCTTGTAGTTTCTTTAATCTTTTTAAATGGTTCTTTCTATCTTTAATTGCTTTTTCTGTATCGTGAATTGCACTTTCTATGTAAGGGTATATATCATCTATAATTTCATTTAAAAGAACTATCCACGAATCAGCTTCTTTTGTGTGTGATTCTTTGGTTTCACCATGATAAATTTCACCGGACCAACCATCTGGTCCACCATATATTATACCTGGTTTAAGATTCTTTAAAATCGTTTCTTTATCACTATATACAACATTTACATAGATAGTATCATATTCATCATATTCATCAAGAAACATAAATTCATATCGACCATCTTTAGCTTGTAAATCTTTTACTTTATAACCTAAATTTTCTATATCCTTTACTGCACCGTGAAACATTTCAGCCATAGGATGTAAATCTTTGGGTGTCATCTTGTCTGATAGACCTTCGTTATATTGTTCAAATTTCTTTATCATAATTAAAAATTTCTTATAAATTCTACGTGATCAGAAATCCAATTTTCATAATTTGGATTTACTTCTTGATCATATAATTCTTGTCCTATTATTTTTGCTGTTTTTAATCTAGCATCTAATTCTGATTTTGCTATTACTGATATATATTGTGAATATATTTCTTCACCATCAACTTTACTTTTATCATACACAAATGCATCTAATCCACTCCAAACATGATATACTTTATCTACACCATCACCTTCAATAGCTTTATCTAATTCTTCTTGTGACTTAAACCCCAATGCCTTTAATTTAGCATCTTGAACTTCTTCTTCAGATTTAGGTGTCATTTGGTCAGTTAGACCTTCATTATATTGATTAAAGTTCTGGATCATAGTCTTTCAATTTATTTTTATTTTCTTCAATAAGTTCCAATAACTTATATATTATTTCGGGTCTCATACCATTAAAATATCTTGATGCTTCGTTTTTTTCAAAAACATTACTAATTAAACACATATTAAGTATTTTATCTATTTCAACACCATATTCAATAAGTTCTTCAAATAATTCATCAGCTGGAATTATTTGTGTTACAATATCTACAATTATTTTTGTTTCTTTGTCACTAATATTATCTACATCTTTTTTCATCTTTTCAATAGAAGAAAAAATATCTTCATTAGATTTAGGTGTCATCTGGTCAGATAAACCTTCGTTATATTGGTTAAATTTTTTAATCATTATATTCTTTTTCTAATTTTTTCAATGCATTACGGATTGCATCTAGGTGTAATTCGGTATCAAATGTAATATTATCATCAATATATTGATAAATCATATTATTTAATCCTCTACTATCATCAATATAACCTAATGCTTCTATAGTACTAATCCCTTTTATTTGCTTAACAGCATCTAAAATATCGTATATAGTGATATATTCTTCAGGTAAACCATCTTCTTCTTCCATTGCCTGTAATTTATCATTTACATCCTTGATATAATTCTTAATACCACCTTTAACATCTTCATCAGATTTTGGTGTCATTTGGTCAGTTAGACCTTCGTTATATTGTTTAAATTTCTTAATCATTTTAAATATCTATATTTAATTTTTCTTTTACTTTTCCTTTAAGAAATTCAATATCAATTAACAAATCAATGATATTAGTTTCTTCATATACACCTAATGTATATTTTAAAGTTTGATATACTATATATTTTATACCTTTATGCATATAATGGAATTGATTATAAACAGCATTCTCTTGTATCACAAACAATATTAAATCTATAATACTATGTACATCTATTTCATTTTCAGTATCAATAATATAAACATCATTGGTTGATGATGACATTTTATCACAAGCAGCAATATATATTCTAATTAAATCTTTATAACTTTCATCATCTTTATGTTCCATAATAAAGTTGTAAACTGTTGTTTTTTTGTGTTTATTTAACAACTTTATCATTTTATCAACTACTTCCTTATTTGGTTTAGGTGACATTTGATCTGTAAGACCTTCATTATATTGTTTAAAATTCTTTATCATTTCAAATTTTTTATTATTATTCTAATTAAATTATCTTTATTAATTGGTTTAGTGATAAAATCATCAATACCTATTCTTTTAGCTCTTTCCCTGTTTTCTTTCTGTGCATACGCAGTTTGTGCAATAATAGGAATAGCTTTATCCTTTTCCCTTATTATCTGTGTTGCTTCATAACCATCAATTTCGGGCATATCCAGGTCCATCAAAATTAAATCAATATCTTTTATTTCGAAGAACTTTTCAATACATTCCCTACCATTCATTGCTTTTATAATACTAACTTCGTAAGGTGTTAACATATCATAAAGCATTATTTGATTTACATCTAAATCTTCTACTACAAGAATTCTCTTATTATTAAGTTTAAGATAGTCTATACTTGTTATATCAATTTTTTCCATTTCTGTATTACCATCAACGTTTAATGAAAAAGTTATTTTAGTTCCATCATTAACAAGGGATTTAATATCATATTTTCCACCTAATATATTTATATAGGAAGAGAAGATTGCTAAACCAAGTCCAGACCCCATTGTGTGTTTATCAATTTGTCTGAATCTATCAAAGATTATTTCCTGGTGTTTGTTTTCAATACCTGATCCTGTATCCCTAACATAAAATTCAATATCATCACCGATTATATTAAACCCAAGATGGATATAACCCTTTTCTGTAAACTTAATAGCATTATCTACTAATCTGTGAATACTTTCTTCTATAATATATTTATCTGAATTGATTAGATAATTATCATCGTTATCTATTATTAGAAATAAATCTTTATTTGATTTTTTAAGTTTTAAATTATAACTAAACCTTATATCATCTAACATTTCCAATACATCAAAATTGTTATATTTAACCTTTATTTGATTTGAATCAATTTTAGATATTGTAATAATATTATCAATAAGTGATAATAAATAATCTACATTTTCTGTTATGATTTTTGTGTATTCTTTTAAGGATGGGTCTATGTTTTCGTGTATGATTTCAGAGAACCCAACAATAGCATTCATTGGTGTTCTAATTTCATGTGACATATTTAGAAGGAAAGCATCTTTCAATCTTTCGGATTCCATTGCTTTTTCTTTTTCCCTTTGTAGTTTAATATTAGAATCAACGAGCTCAGTAATATCAGATATCATCATATAGCAATATTCCCATTCATAGTATTTAACCAAATTAGCTACAATTTTTAATACATAGATTCTATCTTCTTGTTTATTATAAAATCTGTGTATGAATTCTTTTGATGGATTATCGTGTAAATCTTCCCATAATTTTTCCCAATCAGTTTGTTTAATATCAGATGCCATCCTATAAATCATCATCCCGTTTATATCTTCATCACCAATATATTTTTTAGTTGATTCATTAAAATACACAATTTCACCATCTTCCCTAATCCAAAGAATAGGAAGAATGTTGTGATCTATTATGTACCTGGATATTTTAAATTCGGTGTATTTTTCAGATAAAAATGTTATATCAGATAATATAAATATTAATTTATCATCTATTAAATTCTTATCCAATCTATAATATCTACTTTTTACACTATATTTAATGTAAAAAGATATAAAGTCATCAGTAGAATTAAATAGGTCTTTCAACTTCTTCTCATCGTTTACTGATTTAATATTATCATTGTTAAAAATTTCTTTGAAGAAATCGTGAACTCTTAAAAAATTTCCGTCAGTATCACATATTGAAACACCCATTGGAATATTCTTATCTAAGTCTTGTATCAGACCATTTTCCATCTAATGAATTTAATTTTGTATTATATATAAAATATTAAATTCGGATGTGCTATGATAATAACTTTCTTTGGTGGTATTCGAAGATTTCTAGAACTTTATTCTTATCTTTTAAAGAAACTGAAAGCGAATCATGAACAGTAAACATTTTAATATCAGGGTAAGATTCCATAACGTGACTTACTACTACATCGAATATGAAATTACTTTCTAAGTTTTGAAGAACATGACTTAATTCTTTATGGTCATTTTTCTCTGTTTTATAATCTTTAATAAATTGAAGAACATCAGGGAATACGGTTTTAAACATTTTATTATATTTTGCTCTTTCCCCATTTTGACCAAATAGAACTACAAACATCATATGTTTTGCTTGATCCCGATCTTCTACTTCACATTTATTCACTAATTCTTCATATATTAATCCACTTTTAACTAGATTAAAAAATCTTGTAAATTCTGGATTTATTAATTTACTTGCTGATAATTCCCTTTTCATTAAGACTGCTAAAAACAATGGTTGTGAATTAGAAATATCTAATTCTATTAATTGTTGTCCGTCTATAGTTAAAAAGTTTTTTCTTATATGTTTTTTGAGTACTGTGAAGTTTGTGTGCATTCTACCATATTCATCGAATTTAAAGAATATGTTATCCGACTTTAGATTTTCTACAGACATTGTATTTTTCATATATTTATCATATGAAATATTTTTATCATCTCTCAATTGTTTTAAATAATTTAATGCAGCAGTTGCATCTATCTTAACATCATATAAATCATCCACCAATTTTTTTCTTATTTCCATTGGTATTGGACTTTTATTATAATTTAAAAAGGTAGTTTTGAGAAATTCTTTGGAATTCTTTTTAAGTAGTATTTTATCAGACACCTGGACCCATTTAATATCTGTTAAATATGTCCTGTTTATTTTATAAATCCTAGCAGATTTACCATTGAAATAATCAGATGTCATTATTATAAATTCCTTTTCCCTAAGAAAATTAATATAATAATTGTATAAATGACCATACTTTTTTCGAAGTAATATTGATGATAACGGAAATTTTAATTCTTTATCTATCGTATCATTCTTGTAAACATAATATCGCATCATCAATTCGTGTATTATGTTTATTAGATAATCAGTTTTTATATTCTGACCGTTAAATTCTAATTTCTTTTGCTTTGTTAAGTATTCAAATGCTTCTGGTATAAATTGGTTTAAATAACCCTTGTCAACGCTCCTATTATATATCATTCTTTAATTGGGAATTCTTTTTATTATTTATAGCGTAAAAACGAATATAGTTTGAAAAAAAGTGAAAAAAGATGGTATTTTTACAAAAGAAAAAAGGTTAGTCGAAATTACTAACCCTAGATTCTTAAACACCTCCTTTCATAGTTAAATTTTATCTCTGAAATAATAATACCTCCTCGGTTATGAAAGGAAGGTGACTATTTTTTTACCACTTTTAACCATTTTCTTATTATTTATTTTTTTGGGGAAAACATTTAATGTTCAATAGTATATATTATATGGTTATTATATTATTTTTCCATTTTAAAATTTTAATGTTGATAATCAACCACTTACGTTATTTGGAAAATAAAAAAATAATAACTATATTTGTAATGTTATGAATTTAAACAAAAAACAGCATTTTATTAAAAGAATTAAATTTCGTATTCATAAGATTATGAACGGAAAGAAATTACAAAGACTATTTATTGAAGAAAGAATGAGATTCTTTGCACAGGACATTGATAGTTATTCTATCGGTGATATCGTCATTGATAATGATGGTGCTGAATGTGAAGTAACCAATAAGACTTTAAATAGCATTGAAATATATATAACTAAGAAAAAAGACGATGGTGTTAACTGTAAGCAATGGTTTGCAATGAACAGTTTTAATATGAGATTTAACAGAAAATGATACATACAGACAAAACATATAAGCATTTACTATTTTGTGGTGATATTCACGACAACTATGATGCTATTCCTAATTTCATAAGAGATCATGAATTAGATAATTGTGCTGTATTCCAAGTGGGTGATTTCGGAATTGGGTTTATATTAGAACAAAAAGAAGAAAAAAGATTAAATTACCTAAATAATAGAATGAAAATTTCTAATAGTGATGTATTTGCTATTCGTGGAAATCACGACAACCCAAAATATTTTACAGGTGAAACGAAATTAAGTAATGTGACATTACTGAAAGATTATAGTGTAGTTAATATTAATGGGTGGAATATTCTTGGTGTTGGTGGTGCGGTTAGTGTTGACCGATGGGATCGTCCAGGTTTTTGGAAACCAGAAAAAAAGAGATATAGTTGGTGGAAAGATGAAGTGTTTGTTTTAAGAGAAGATATATTAAATGAACTAAGAGATATTGATATTGTAATTACACATAGTGCTCCTAATTTCTGTAACCCATTAACTAAAACAGGTGCTGCAGAATGGATTGAAAAAGATAAAGACCTTGCTCTTGATCTTACAATTGAAAGAGGACATTTAGCTATAATGTATGAAATCCTCAGAAAAAATAATAAAATTAGTGAATGGTATTATGGACATTTCCATTACAATACCAAGACCTATTATGATAATGCTGTGTTTTATGCATTGGATATAGATAATTTAGTACAAAGTAACAAATTTTATAATTATGGCGAAAACAATTGAAGAAAAAATAGTTAAAGAAGCAGCACAATATGTTTGGGGTAGAATCAAAGTTATTATACTGATGATAATATTACTTATTGTAGTGAAAGAACATCCAGGTTGGGATGTTACATTTGCTATTATTCTTATATTACAAGCAATATTGGGTGTTTTGGTGGTATTAAGAGTTCCCAAAAAAGTAACTGAAGCAAAACAGAAAGAAAGTAAAAGACAACGACAAAGTAATTATCAAGAAAGATTTTACGAAGAATTTAATAAAAGAAGTAATAGAAGGGTTTCTTTTGTTACTGATGATATATCACCATCAGCTAAAATATTAGGTATAAATATTATACAGGATGATGAAGATACTATTAAGAAGAAGTATCGGAAATTAGCTATGAAATGGCATCCTGATAAGTTTGCTACTGATACAAAAGAAAACCAGGAAATTGCTAAAAGGAAATTTCAAAAAGTTAGTGGTGCATATAATAAAGTAAAGAAATATAAAAACATAACTTAAAACAAGCATTATGAAAAAAAGTAATTTATTTTTAGTAATCGGTATTGGTGTAGCTATAATTTTAATTACTATGGGTGTATCCACCCTAGTTAATACACCAGTGTATAAAGCTAAAAGAGTTTTTGTGAAGCAATTAGATGAAACAATAGATGTAATCAAATTAGTTGATTCTGAAGTTCCACAAACTTTTGAAAGTATTGATTCTTTACATGTTGTATTGCTTACTTCTGTGAGGGATTTTAAAGAATCTCATTTAGATTATTTAAAATTGGTAAATGATCCAAATAAGTTGAATAAATATAGTCTTGATATTTGGTATATTGATACGATGTATTCACTTGTAGTAATTAGTTTAAAAATAGATCGCTTGGGTTTATCAATTAAAGAATTATAATATTGACTGTCAGTTACGCTTGGATTAAAAACCCCATTTAAATCGTTTAAATGGGGTTTTTTGTATTAATGGGGTAAGTCTATGATTATATCATTTGAGTTCGTTAGATAGGACCTGGTGAGCTCTCAGACCTGTTTTCTGACCCATTTGATGTACTTAGCAACCAATGGATGATTTCTCAGTAATTCTAAGGTATTATATTCTCTACCCATTTCTTTTTCATCAATGTATTTATGGATTTCAGGATGACAATCGTGTTCACAAATATAAATACCTTGATTCATCTGTTCTTTTGTGAATCTTTTTTTAAACCATTTGTTTTTATGAAGTGTCCTGGGGATGAAGTGGTGAAAAGTTAATTTTTTTTCTCTTCCACATAATTTACATCTACTCATAATATTTATATATTAAAACTTTAATTTTGTCCATAAAAAAACCCCAACCATTTCTGATTGGGGAATGTGAACTAGTCAATGACTAGAACAGCGGCCTTATACCTCGCTTTTTTAATAACTTCCAAATAGAGGGATTCCAACAACAACACCATATGACATTCCTTTACCACTAGCACTCCATCCATATCCAATATCAGCTTTAAGATACATAACATCAATTCCAACTTTGTAACCAATAGAAAGAATGTTCATACCTTCTACATAACCATCTGTCCATCCACTCCCATAATCCATTTGAGAACGATAACCAACACTATTAAAAGTATAACTAAAATAATAACCTGATTCATCCCATTCTGGACCCAGTATTACAGTTACAACTGGACCGTTTATTGATGATCCATCCCCTGGCATTTTTGTAAACATCCATCCACCTTTTATTTCAAGTAATTTAAATTGATAACCAGCAGATATAATACCTTCTGACCAAGAATAACCAGCTTGTAGATTTAATGCACTTTGTGCTTGGGTGTTAATGTTTGATACGAAAAGTAATGATAAAATCATTACAAGTGTTAAAAATAATTTTTTCATAATTGTTTTTGATTTTTGTTAATAATTTAATTGTTATTTTTATTCAATAAAAATCAAAAAGTTTTACAAAAACCTTATTTAGAATGATTCTAAGATATTTTATGGGTGTTGATGATGTAGTCGATAGCATCCTTTTCAGTCCATTCACCAGACTTTAATTTAGGGTCAACTACTTTCTTTATCTCACCAATTACAGGTCCTTGTACAGTTCCCAATAGGTTCATAATAACATATCCTGTAATTGGTGAACGCCATTTAGCATCTTCGTCTTTTGCACGAATTTCTTCAATCCTTTTTTTAATTGTATTAAGAGAATCTACTATTCTTTGTCTTTTGTGATCGTGTTTAGTTGTAATATCACATTTACAAAATTCAATAAGATCAAAAATAATATCTGGACCTACATTATTATCTAATCGTCTTATTGCTGATTCAGTAACATCACGATGCATCTTAACTCTACCATGATACTTTATCATCTTATATATGTATTCACGTATTTTAGCATCAGCTATACCCCAACGATCAAATATATCCATTGTCATATCAGCACTTATTAATTCGTGATTATGAAATGTCCATCCTTTATCAGCAACTTTTCTTTTAGTTGCAGGTTTTCCTATATCATGTAAAACAGCAACAAGTTTCATATTAAGATCACCACCAATATCACATACATTTTTAAGAACCCCTAATGTATGGTGGAAATTATTCTTGTGACCTTCTTCTGTTGTAGTATGAAGGTTGTAAAGTTCGGGTAATATTTTTTCAAGCTCACCTGTTTTAAACATGTGAAATAAGACATCATATGGTTTGTCCTTATTTAATATTTCAAAAATTTTATTTTTCATTTCATTTCATTGCTTTAAATTAAAAAACCCCACAATATATATTAAATACACTAAGGGGTTTTCATTATCTAACTAAATATTAATTACTTTTCCCAATTTTTCGTTTTTTGTTCGTTGTACCACTGGTCAAAATCAAAATCAGAGGTTGAAGTTTGTTCTTTAAGAACACCATCACCATTATCTACGAATGTTTTAACATTTTTAGATGATCCAGGTTTTTTAGATTTTTTAGCAGGTACAGATGTCGCATAACGTTCATCTTCCCAATCTTCCCAATCCCAACTATTACCATGATAACCACCGTAACGACTATAACCTGATTTCTTACCTTTGTAAATTTTATCTTTATCCCTTACAATTGGTAATGTTTCCCAATCAATTTGAGTAGAAACGATTGCTAATAGTTCAAGGAATTCTAAATCTTGCTTTTCGGATTTAGTGTGTTCACTAAAATATCCACAAGAAATATTTGAACATTCAGGAATGACATCAGTAAATTCTGCTGAATCAGTATAAACACCTGTTGGGTCTGGTTTGAACCAAAATCCATACTCTTCGTATCTTTTTGCTAATTCTTTAGCAAATTCATCTGATGCACAAACACCCATTTGTTCTGTTATAATAGAATCGTATCCCCTTCTATCAAAGGATATACATTTATTCATTTTAGGAAAATCTTTCTTAGATTCAAATACCCTGGATAAACTACTTGATCCAACACATCCACTTTCTTCACCCATAAAGAAGTAATAAAGACCTGGTACTTTTTCAGTTATCATATTCATCATAATAGTAGTACCTGCTTTATCATCAGCACCTAAATTAGTTTTTCCGTCAGTCTTAACAAAATCACCATCCATTTCGTGCTTAATAGACATATCATCTATAGGTGCATCTGGGTCTTTCACATATTTTTTCAAATTTGCATCCCATTTCTCACCATTCTTATATCCATATGGTCCACTATTAATAGTATCCAGGTGGGATGTAAACATAGTATCTGAATCTGTTCCATCAGCTTTTGGGATATAAGTATAATAGTTATCGAATTCATCTTTCGTGAAAGTAATATCCGGTAACATATCTTTTACTAAATCCATAGCTAAATCTTCAGTTCCCATAGGATACCTACGACTAGTGAGTTTGAGAAAGGTTTCTTTAATGTTAATCATATTTAAAATTGTATTTAGTTAAACTTTACAAAAGTACATAAAAATAATGTATTATCCAAATAAATTGTACTGTTTTATTTAGATTGAATAAAAATAAATGCATTTATTCTTCAATTTCCATATTTAGTCGGAAAAAGAATAAAAGTTTAAAAATAATCTGAGCGTACCCGGAATCCTGTTTTATCTTATCATTTGTCTGTTGGCCTTAACCCGACTATTATAGAGTTGCTTTCCCCCTAAGTCTGTTTAAGTTGCACCCTCCGCAGTAAAAACGACTGTTTAGGTCTCCTGCGTCTAGCAATGGTGTTCCGAAGTTCCTCTCCGTAGAGCGATAAGTCCTCTGGATTATCTTCACAAAGATAGTTAAAATAAATGAACTATCAAAATAAACTTTTATATACTATTATTAATATATAACGGTATATATAATATAGTTTAAAAAAAATTACTATATTTATTTGTAGATTAAAAAAAATTGTATATCTTTACAATGCGAAAATTAGTAGACTTTAACGAATTTTTATTTAACCAGTTATTAGAAAAGAATATGAAAGTAAACGAACTTGAATTAATCATATCCCCCAGGATGAAGAATATCCTTAAAGATATGAATCACAAAATTGCTGATGACCTATTAGCATTACACAAAGATTCAAAAAGGGAATACAAAAGAACTTTTTTAGATTTGGGAAGTGAACCCGATAAAATTTCTTTTATCCAATCAAATAAAGTTCCCGATCTCATTGAACCAGAAATTGTACACGGTACATTCACAAGAAATAGAGATTTCCAATTACCACCAAGATTAGCAGGTGTTCCTGATACAAGAACAACCAATCAACAATCATTAGGTGATTTTGAATATGTTCAATCAGATGAATGGAGCAATCCCTGGATTCAAGATACATATCACGTTTTAGATTTACACGAAATTCAATTTACTGATAAAAACCATCCAGTGTGGCATAAATTACGAGGTGAACAAAGTATTGGTAGATTTATCAATCAGATGTTCCCTGGTAAATACACATTAAATGTACTTAGGAAAAATCAAAAAACTAAACCTGAAGATGTAGAATCTTTTAGGGATATGTTCGTTGCATTAGTTGAAGCAAATGCTAAAGTTATCGCACAAGTTAATGGTGAAGATATTAGAGTTTATTACAATTGTAAGAATTATTATAAAGATGCTCACACACTTTATAATTCTTGTATGAAGTTTGATGAAAAAATGGATCAGTTGGATTTCTATATTGATAATCCTGAAGTAGTATCTATGTTAATTCTTTATCCTGAAGATATCAGGGATAAGATTATTGGTAGAGCTTTACTTTGGAAATTATCTAAGGTTGATGGAAAAGAAGTAAAAGATACCTATTATATGGATAGGGTTTATGTTTCTGATTCTTCTGATGAATATATGTTTATTGAATACGCAAAAAATCACGGATACTATTATAAATCAATTCAAACATTTGGTATTAAAACAGAAATTGTAAGACCTAATGGTACACAAGGTAAAGTAGAACTAGAAGTTCAGGTGAAAGCAATTGATTATGAAAAGAAATATCCTTATTTAGATTCTATTCCTTTTTATGATCCAAAGACAGGTCATTTAACCAATAAGGAAGAAGATTGGAAAAAGAATGGTTATGGATCATTAACAGATTATATGGGTCCTATAGTTATGTATGATCCGGAAGTTCACGAAGATCAAGATCAACCCCAACCTGTTGACCTAGCAGATGATCTAGATGAACCAGATACAACTGATTGGTAGAACTAATAAGAACCTTGATAAAGTCCTATCAAGGTTCTCTTTTTTATATATAAGAAAAAATAAACTTTTATAGATGAAGTTACTATCTAAGTATGAAGATTTTATTGTTGAATTAAAAATTACAGAAGCTTTGAGAACATTTCCATTATTTTTATCAAAAAGATTAAGAGAATTCCTTGGTCAAATTGATCACGAAATTGCTAAAGAATTATTAGCACAACATTCAGACTTAGATACTAGAGTAAAACACACATTCGTTGATTTACACGATGATAAATCTGATTATATTACTTTTATTCAACCCAACAAAGCAGTTGATATGTTGAAGTGGGATATTAAAGATGATGATGAATTAGAAGATGTGTTTTTAGGTAAAATGGATTCACTTATGGATATAGGTGATGATGATAATGTTTTTAAAAGATATAGAGGTGAACTTAAATGGGGTAGATTTTTAAACATCAATTACCCTAATAAATATCCAACAAGTATAAGCGGTGGTCAAAATAAAAAAGATGTAGAATCATTTGTTAATATGTACAAATCACTTTATACACAAGAAACAACATTTAAAAGATTAGATATTGTAAATGGTGATCAAATAGCAGAATGGTATCATTGTGATAATTATAGGGATAGTGAAGCAGGATCATTAGGTGATTCGTGTATGAAAGAAGTAGATGAAGAATATTTTGAGATTTATGTAAATAACCCAAATAAAGTCAGTCTTATTATTATGTATGGTGATGATAGTAAAGATACCATATGTGCAAGAGCTTTACTTTGGACATTAGATATTCCTTCTGGTAGAAAATTTATGGATAGGGTTTATACTAACGATTATTCACATGAACAAACATTTATTGACTTTGCTAAACACAATAATTGGTTATATAAACTTAGTCAAAGTATGGGTGCTGATGTTGAAATAGTTGATCCTGAAACTGATAATTCAAGTGAAATGGTAATGATGACTATCATTCGTTCTGGTATTTATGATAAGTATCCATATTGTGATACTATGTCATATTATGCACCAACTACAGGTAAAATAAGTAATCATAATAAATTTGATGCTAAATATGAATTAACTGATACTGATGGTGATGCTTATAAAATGGACGAAGAAGAAGAAAGTGATATAGACCAAGTTTTCAGTAGTCATTATGGATATAATATTGATAGGGATGAAGCTCAATGGTGTGAATTTGGTGATGATTGGGTAAGGGAAGATGATGCTATTAGGGTATGGAATTCTGATGGTGAAAATTATGCTGTTCCAGGTAACGAAGATATAGTACAATCTAAATGGAACGGATCAGATAAATGGTTTCCAAAGGAAAAATGTAGATGGTCTGATTATCTTAACACCTGGTTATTTAAATCAAGTATTAGAAGAGTATGGGCAGACTTAGAAAGAAATAAATTATTACTTGACCACAAGAAAAGATTAGATGATAAATTCTATGAAATTGATGGTGAATTTTGGCACGAAAATTTAGTAGATGATGGTAAATTAATAGGTGAAGTTACACCTAAAGTTGATAGACCAGTTGGTGAATTACCTAGAGGATGGCACCGTAAAATTGAATTCATTGATAAAGATGGTAATATCTTCAGAAAGGGAATCTTCTCTGGAAAAGAAAAATAATAAATCTAAAAACAAATACAAATCCTTCAGCTATAATAGTTGGAGGATTTTTTTATTATGAAAGATTTTATAGAATATACAGATATTGGTGATGATTATATACACCCTGAAAGACACATCGAAAATGAAGTGTTGGAGATCAGGTTGTATTGTGATAAACCAGGGTGTAAGACTTATATTAAAGGTTGGGAAGGTTACAATGGTAACTTTACTGCTGAAACTGGTCAACATGCTGATTTAAGAAACCAAAGCTTTGTTTGTAAAAACCACAGATAATATATGGGATTAAAAATAATATTAGTAATTATTTTATCAATCGTAATTATAGTTTTATTTAATTTTTTAATCAAAACAATATTTCGAATAATATATTTAATAAAATATGGTGAACCAACATCAACCGGGATGTACTATGACGCTGAATTAGGATCAATAAATGGCGAAGTTGATAATAGGGGTAAGTATATATGTGATTGTTGTCAGAAACGCTTTAAAACACCAAGAGAACTGAAGGTGCATTTAAGAATGAAGAAGATGAAAAGGATAATAGCTAAGAGTTAATTTTAGATTTTATTTTTTTGATTCTTTTTAATCTTTTTGCTTTTGTTGATTCATCCCAATAAATATTTAAAAATGTTGGAAACACATAATCTTCTACACGGTCATTTCCTTCAAATGTGGTACGAATATGAGCAATCCCATCAAAATTATTAATCATATAAAATGTTTCAATTTGTTCTGATCTACTACCAACTTTATACCTAGAATAAAATGCAAGTGGGTTAATACCATTTAATGATTCATGAAGCCTATATGAACCTGGGATAGCTCCATTAGAATCTAAATACTTTTTCATTAATTGCTTATCTGTTTTTTTGCTTTGTCTGATACTACTCATTTTGATCGTTTTATTAATTTAACTAATTTTTTTCTTAATACAAATCTTCTACTTTCTTCTTGTGATAAAACATTACCGTTAATAGCATAATTTATTGATTTCATTCCAGGGTCATAATAACAATAAGTATCATAAGAATGGTACTGTCCTTCTTTCAGATAAAAATGTTTTCCATCCAACATCTTTATTTCAGTTATTTTCATTCTGTTTTTTATAATGAAATAATAGTAGTTTTGGATTTCTTTTGAATCTTCTCCTGGTCTATCATACCGAACCCCATCAATTACCACGTAAGACATGTATTTAAGAAGTACCTGGGGTTCACAAGCAATAAAGTGATATGGTGCATCTTTAATGATAGTAATTCTATAATCTATGTCTAAACGCATTTTCATTTTATCTTTTTCATTAGATGTTCTACTTTCACAAATCGTTCAAAAAGTTTATGTTCTTCTTCTGGAATTACTACACCATTAATAGCATAAATTTTATTAAGCCAACTACCATGTTTTTCTAATTCCATACAAGTACCCTTTAAAGAATGTAATCTAGATTTTTTTAAATAATAGGTATCACCATTTTGCATTTTTATCTTATTGATACTATCTCTATTATCAATGACGAAATTATAAAAATTCATAACCTTGACTGAATCCCTGGTACGTGGTTTATTATAAAATCTACCACCAATACAAACATAGTTAATATACTTTATTTTAGGTGCAAATATACTTGGATCAAGTGCATTCTTACTCATAAAGCTTAACGGTATTTCTATTTTAAATCTTAATGCCATATATTATTTCTTAAAAATAAAAAAAGGGGTTAATGATTGCCACTAACCCCTGTTATAATTTCTATGTCCTAGTCGTCAATATCTGGAACGTGTTTCTGAATTGCTTCATAAAACTTCAAGAACCTTTCGTCTGACAAGAATTCTTCCAACATATCGTTGTCGTTGTCATTGTTCTTCATGTACTTATAGTCATCATCAAGAACCTTCAGGATGAAAGATACTGCTTCATCTTCAGACAGGGTAAGGATGAACTTCTTCAAGTTCTCTTTCTGATGTGGCTTCAGACCATTCAGATTCATACCCTTCAGAGCATTCAGAAGTTCGGACTTCTTATCACGGTTCAGACCTTCAAGCATTTCTTGAATTTCTTCGTAACGGTCAAGCAGGTCTTTTACACCAAACCTTAGACTTTCATCCAGGTAGCGAATGAAACGACCATTTGCTCCACTTCCAACAAAGGATGCACCGAGTTCACGAACATCATCAGCCCAATCACGGATGCTTGATTCGATACCGTAGTTCTTCACCAGGTAGTCACTCAGGAAAGTCCATGAACGGGGAGTTGCATAAGCAACAGATTCCAGGGAACGCTTCTCATCAAAACTGTGAAGGAAATGTTCTTCATATGTTTTTAGGAAGTTGATAATAACCGGATGAATACGACCTGTGGCAAAATCTTCAATCCACTCAGGAAGAGTAATAGTGTGGGAGAAGTGAATCAGACGGTTGTTAAGTGCCCTATCAAATTCTTCAACATCAGTTCCGTCTTTCTCACCCAAGTTACCTGATGAAACCATCATCACGTTTTCATTGAAATGGAAATCGGTTCCAATTGCTCTTTCCAAAAGAAGCTGAAGTGCAGCATTCCTAACTGCGAGTGGAGCTCTGTTCAGTTCTTCGAAGTGAACAATAGAAGGGGATTGGTTAGCTCTGTATGCCCATTCAGGAATAGCATAAGACATAACACTAATAACCCGATTCTTTCCTTCTTCTGTACCATCGTTCAGGTCAATTTCAACATCTCTACGATAAGGGAAAAGACCCACATCAATTTCGTCAACCATTGAAAGACGAACATCGTAATACTGAAAACCAAGCTTGTTAGCAATCGTTTTCATAATTGCGGATTTCGCAACACCTGGTTCAGCAGTGATAAACAATACTCCGGATTGCGAATGCATAATCCTAAAATATTTCTTCTGCCTGTCAGTTAAAAGGTTGAACTTTTCTTCTGGTACATTTAACATAAATTCTGCCATAATTCTTATTGTTTTAGATTAATATTCAGTTATATATTACAAAGATAATAATTTTTTTTAAATTACCAAAATTATTGTGTAATAATTTGTAAAAAATTACGTAATATCTTCGTTATATTCGTCCAGAAGAGATTCAGCAACGGCCTTAACCTTATCATTGTTGAAGATAACTTCATATGATTTAGGAATTTCGTCATCTGACATCTGTGACAATTCAATTTTGTCGATGATTTCTACTACAGATTCTTTCAATCCGTCATCATCAAGTTCCAACAATGAAGTAAGAAGATCGTTAGCACCTTCTTCGGTCATTGTATTAAAGTCTAAATTTTCAATTGTTTCTTTCATAACTAGTGTTTTTAATTTTTATTATTTATTTATTTATTTTAACTACTATGTAGTGAATTTTCCAAATCAATTTGGATACACTTTACAATTCCTTTTGGGTCCTCAATTCTAGGAACTGCTGATGTTGTAAGGATCAAAGATTTACCTTTGATATTTGTAAAGTTAAGAGTGTCTGTATAACCATCGGTTAATACCAGGTTATTAAATGTTGAAAGTCTATTTTCAATATCAGAAATATAATCAAGTCCTGGTTGCAACACAGTTCCACCCATACCTTTAATCATCATTTTCTGAAGTTCTCTTTTATTCTTAATAGATTCGACAGCATTTACTTTCGTATCAATTTGAATCAAGTTGATGTGAATATCATTTTGAAAAATATATGATAACACTTTTTCGAAGTCACCACACATTGATCCTGATGTATCAAGAACAACATTAATTACATTCTTATACTTCTTCTTACCTTTGATTCCTTCAATTCCCCTTCTGTTAGGACGGGTGATTGATTTCCTTTTAGAAGAACCAATAATATGATTAGAAATAGTTCTCTTGATTTCTTTCAGATAATCTTTCTTAGACTTCCTCAACTTATTAAGGATAGCTTCAACATCACCTGATACAAGACCCCTATTTTTAAGTCTTTGCATAAAGTCATTAACAATTGACTTTCTTGATTGTTCTTGAACATCATCTGCGATGTGACTATCAAGTGTCATTTGATCACCTTTTTCCATTCCATCAAAGATAGAATCCAAGGTGTTACATTCTACACCACCTTGACCATTTGGACCGTATGTTGGTTTTCCAAAGCTATCGGTAGGTTCACCGTTACTTTGTCCACTACCATCACCTTCTTGGTCTGATGGATCACCTTGACCACTACCACCTGGTTGTCCGTTTGGGTCGGGTTCACCTTCACCATTTCCTTCACCTGGTTGTCCTTGACCACCACCTGGTTGTCCGTTAGGGTCGGGTTGTCCTTGTCCTTGTCCTTCACCTGGTTGACCGTTAGGGTCAGGTTGTCCTTGACCACCTTTACCATTTGGATCAGGTTTTTGACATTGACCACCTTGTTGCTGTTTTTGTTGTTCCTTACGTTTGTTATAATCTTCGTGTTGTTCTTTCAACCATTCGTAAAGGTTTTCAAAAATATGTTCACCCTTATAATCTTTAGGAATAAAAAGTGCAGTATTTTTTCCGTACATCGGATTTTTTACTTTTTTACCATCAAGACCAAGGATAGGTTCTTTAGTTTCAGGATGCATAATAAATTCATCGTGAGATTTAGGAACATCAATTATATCTTTTCTTGAACCACCTTCGTTCTTGAATTTCTTAATAATATCATCGTGGATAATTTGATTGATAATCATATCCTGTGCGATATTAGCAAATTCTTTATTGTAGAAAATTGACCTTTTAGTGTGGTCAAAAAGAAGGTGAAAATCTTCGTGAAGTAATAAAAACATAGCTTCTTGTTCCGTAAGACTATCTACGAAATCACGATTCCAATAGAAATTCATTCCTTCCTTGGTGATATTTACACCACAAGTAGGAATATTCGTTGATTCGAAATAATTAATGAATGTGCTAAATTCAGCATAATACGGAAGTGTATTACTTGACAACATCATCACGATTAAATCAGTAAATTTCTTATGTTCACCCTTTTTATAGAGTATTTGTGAAGTATGTCTGATTTTTCCTTTGACTTCTTCCACCTTCTCTACATCAGTAGTGACTTTATCTACAGGTACTAATGTACCATCTGTTGCCATTTTTTCTTTCTTTTTCGCCATATTTTTTATATTATATTATTAAAGTATATGCAAATATACAAAAAGTTTATTTAAATTCCAAATTATTTATGCTGCAATATGTAAAACTTTTTTAGATAATGCAACTTCTTCAGGATCACCTGTATTTTTACCGATATTATCAGAAAGTTTTACAGCGTAAACCCATTCACCACTAATCCATACTTGGGATATTTTAATCACCATATTCAATGGTTGCACACCCAGGTCATTAGTGAAGTGTGTACCGATACCAAACGAAGCTTTAATTTTACCCACACAATATTCTTTGATCTCTGTTGCTAGTTTAGTATTTAAACCATCAGAAAACACAATTGTTTTGGTTGTAGGATCAATACCAAGTGACTTATAATGTTCAATTACCCTATCGGTAAATTCAAAAGCATCACCTGAATCGTGTCTTACACCATCAAACAATTTAGAAAGTTTGGTATCAAATGTTTTAAAGAAAACATCAGTAGTATAAGTGTCGGATAAAGCTGTACCCAACCTACCACCATAAACATCAACCCAATTTTCCATAGATGCAGTATTAGCCATCTTATATCCATACAATGCAGCATGAACCATAATCCATTCGTGTGCCATTGTACCAATTGGTTTGATATTATGTTTATGTGCAAGGTGTACATTAGAAGTACCTACAAAATTATGTCCAGCTTCTTTGATAAATAACTGAACAATTCTATCCTGGTTATCATATGAATACCTTCTACGAGTTCCGAAATCAGCGAAGTAAGCGTTATGTGCAACCATCATTCTTGCTTTTTCAATATCATTTGTAACATTATCAACATCAAAGAGATTGACTTTTTGACCTGTTTTAATGAAGTAAAGCTCTGATATTAAAGCCATTAGACTGACTTCCCACTTAATTGTGCGATACCAATAACCCGTAATTTCAATATCCAGTTTATTGTCTTTATCTAATGTGATGTCAAGTTCATTTGGATCATAACGAAATCCATTAAGAAAGTCAACATAAGTTGGTGGTAGAAAATCACCACATTCCCGGTTAAGAAAATCTTTTTCAGGTCGGGTAAGTTTTAATGTTGCCATATTCATTACTTCAGAAATAATATCCTGATCAAAATTATCTGGAAAGGAAATTTTATTTCTATCAGTAAATTTATATTTTACTTTCAAGGTAGGGAAATGCTTGATGACCGCATGTTGCATTGTCAACTTATAAAGATCATCATCTATCATACTTCTAATTATCATATACTTATGTTTTTAATTTTTATTATTTACAAATTTAATAAAATAAAATGTATTAAACAATTTATTTCTTAACTATTTTATATTCTTTAGGTAACACTAATGTCATATCAGCACCACCACATCCACAACTTTCGTATGTTTCAACCCATTCACCAACTTTATTTTCCTTTCTATTATAAAGGAAAAAGTTTTTATAATTATTAACTGCTAATTTTGTAGTCCTGGTATAATAATTTTTTATATTTGGTTTAGTGATGCTATTATCAACTATAACTTTCATTTGATTCATATCGAATCCTTTTAATTCACCATCAACATACATCAAATAATTATTATTTTCTGTATCAATTGTTAATTCTGTATTTGGGATAATAACATCTAAACTTTTATATTCTGTTTCAGATAAACCACAAAGTGTAATTCTACTTATAATGAAAAGAATAAATAGTCCTATTATATAAGACCAAATAATCATATCTCTTGATGGACTATTAATAAATTTTTTGTATGGTGTGTTTTCACCATATTCCCTATTATCCTTTACTATAATATCGTTTTGGTTTCTTACTGTTTTATTATACACTAAGATCAATGAAAAAATCATTGTTAATAAAATAATAAATGTAATGTAAATCATATTTTTAATTATTAATTGTTAATATACTATTGGATGACCACACCCCTTACAATGGGATGACCAACCATTTAATTCTTCGTTATCACAATCTTTACATTTTGGTAAACCTGTGATAGCTGAAATACCATAATCTTTTTTATCTTCTTTTTTCTTATTCATAATTTTTATTTAAAGCGATTAGACCTTGTAACCCTTGGTCTTTCGATTTCAAGATTCATTACAGCATCAATGAATTCTTGTGGTGGAAGATAATTATGTACTTCGATATAATGAATAATCATTTCTGGTACATCATAAAATGTTTTATCTTCACCTTCAACGGGAATCATAAATTGTGTACTACTTGTTTCACCTCTACAAAACGGACAAGTATGCCACCCTTTAGTATAAATACGTGGTTCTATTTTCTTTAACTTATCAAGAAAATCTGAAGGAACTTCACCTTTATCATAAGGTTGTCCATCATCTAACCAAGCAACTTTTATATTTACTTTTCCGTAATGTGTTTCTTCTCGTTCTAAATCTTTATGATACATATTTTTTATTTTTAATATTCGTTATATTCTTCGTATTCACTAAGACGTTCCTCTGTGACTTTCAATGCGATTTCATATAGTTTTTTACTTGCTGCATAATTACCGTGTTGTTCACCTAACATAGATGGTTGAATAAGGGTGTTTGTACTAAGCATAAACCAATAAAATCTCATCCAAGCTACAAGTTGTTTTTTGATAGAACCATCTACGATAACAGCTTTATAGTTTTCCTGAAGTGAATTATAATCCATAGAATCACTAAGATGGAATCCTGAAGCTCTGTAAATTTCCCGTAAATCATATCTACTTAATGTTCTAAAAGCTTCTAAGAGTTTTTTCTCTCTTTCTGGTATGTTACCTTCTGGTAAATCATTAAGAAGTTCCCCTTTAGTATTAGGGGTATCAGATAATGTTTTCTGAAACTGATCGAATTTGATATCATATTTACTAATACCATCAAACATAGAAATATCAATATCAATATCGTAAAGTTTTTTAATAACTTCTTTCAAATTGTATGGGTGGTACATAGAATGTTGTTTACCTTCGTGCATAATATGACCCCAGGTATTGTCGTGATGGATTTCAATTGGTGTATCTTTATAACGATACATATGTTTGTATCTTTTATCACCTGTATCTTCATCGGTTTTATGGAATCCTATTAATTCCATAACATAATCTGGAACATCCAATGATCTAGAACATCCTTTATTTTCATTCACGATTGTATCATATACAGTACCGTGTATAAACATACCTGCTACTTTCATACCATTAAGTAAAGGTGCATCACCACAATATAATCCTTCCATAAATTCATCAAACGAATATGAATGTTCTTCAATCATCTTTTTAACTACCTGAAAATTTTCATCTTCAATGTAATCTTCCAAACGACCATAATCATCATAGTAACCAAAAATAGGTAATGCGAGTGCAAAGAACGACCCATAAGAACCATTATTACTTACAAGATTACAAGAACTATCATATGCATCAAGCATAGAATATTTGGATTTTGAAATTAATACAATCCCTGCTTTTTCACCACAGTTAATTGGTAATTTACTTACCCCACAACCTACTCCAAAACAACCCATATTATTTAGATTTAGGTTCTGTGTAATTTTTTATTTTAGCTTTGATAGCTGGTGATACATCAGCTTTGTCAATGTGTGCTAAACCAACACCATCTTCCTGTGCATTGATACCAGTCTTGATTACAACAAGTGCAAATACTTCACCAGTATCATCTTGAAAATACTGAACACCTGATTCATACTTTGATGTATTTGTATCTGTAACTCTTGCTTGGCAAGAACTCAACATCAATACAACCGCGATCATTAAAATTCCAAATACTTTTTTCATAATTTTCTGTTTTAAATTGTTAATATTTATTTTGATTTCTTTGATACTGTAAAACCAGCATCAGTTAACGTTTTCAAATCCTCACTATTGGTAACATCCAATGGTCCATTTTTAGAAACATAATTAAATAAATCATCAAATCCATCAAGGTGTTCTAATAGACCTGGATATATATCTTCGATACTACCTAAAATTACTACTTCATCGAAAAGTTTTTCTTTGTCAATAGCATACCAATTTTTCCCACCATCAAATGATCTCAATGAATAACTGAATGATTTCCCATCTCTGATTTTATTCCAACCAGGGGGAAAGTAAAGTGATGTTGCACCAGTTTTTTGAAGATAAGTATCTTTATGATTTTTTAAAGATTCTTTCATTCTTTTCCATTCTTGGACTTTAGGTATAATTAAACCATAAGTAAAACCACCCCAAGTTACTACAGCTAAAAGAATTAATAATGCGTGAATTGGTTCCATGATTTAGTTTTTCTCGTTAAACAATTCCAGATCAATTACATTTGCACCAGCATCAAACATTTCATTTAAAGCGGGGGTCAAATCATCAGCAATTCCTCTACAACCATCCCAAATGACTGTTGTATTGAATCCTTCTTTGACAGAATCAATTACTGTATCTTTAACACAATAATCAGTAGCAAGTCCTACAATGACTGTTTCGGTTACACCTTTTTCTTTGAGGAAATCAGCAAGTCCTTCAGCACCGAATCCGGAATAAGGATGTTCGTTTTTCTTTGTACCTTTTTTAAAGATATAAAAATCACCTTTAATAAGTTCAAGGTTGATATCATCGTGAAGTTCAGCACCACGTGTATTATTGACACAATGAACAGGCCATAGTGTATCTTCAACACCAGCTTTATTGATATAAGTATCAAATGGGTTTTTACCCTTATGGTTTGCAGCAAATGCGTCCATATTTTTAGGATGCCAATCTTTCGTAAAGATGATCAAATCAAATTTCGGAAGAAGTTCATTTATAATGGGTATGATTTCAGGACTACCTGGAACAGCAAGTGATCCACCCAAACCTGCTTCATAATCTTCTTTGCTTACTTCAAAGAAGTCGTATTCTGCGTCTACTACAATTAGTGCTTTCATGTTTTAGAGTTTTTATTTGTTTTTATTTATTATTTCTATTATTGTTTTAACATCATTGATATCATTTAATCTTATATCTTCGTGTTCATAAAATTCAATAAGATAACCACCATTTACTTTTTCATCATTTGAACATGAAATAAACAAAGCGTTTCCATTTATTTCATAAATATAATAATGAAAGGACTCACCTTCTTCTCTGATGAAACCTAATTCTAATAGTTGTTTACTTGTTATCTTTTTCATTATATTTTATTTAGTATATCTTTTTCTAACCAATGCAATATGTGCATTACCTATTACTTTCGCCCAATCAACTTGATCACCACCGTATCTTTCTTTATCAAAATAATTCTTAAAGGTAGCTCTTATTCTTTCTGATTGTCCTTCAACGGGTCTGTTCTTCCAAGTATCTCCCCATCTTTCTTCATCTTCTAATAGTTGTTGTTTAACTATTTCGAAGGTTTCTTCTAATTCCTTAATTAAATTCACTTCTTTTAGTTCTTTCATTCTTCCTTAAATATAGTTTTGGCTAATGCTATAATTAATACAATTGGCCATAAAAGTACAACTGTTCTAATTATGTTCTTTTCATTAGTAAATTTTTCTTCCTTATATAATCCCATTTTAATTGCTTTCTTAACTATATTAATAGCTACAAGTGCTATTATATAACCAATTAAGAAATACAATGCTATAAGTCCTATTTTCGTTGCTATTACCATCTTTATCTAATATTTGTAAAAATGAATAAGTAAGGTTCAGCCGTTGCTTTTTCAACACCAAATACTTCACCATATTTTTCTTGTACTTCTTCAGGATTAAGATTTTTAAAATCTATCAGTTTAAAATCCCATTCGTCAGCAATTCCAATCAACTTCCCGAAAGCAAGAAACTTATTGTTTTCTTCTAGCACAATTGTATAATCAACACCTGGATGTCCTTCGGTATAAGGTAGATATTTATCATCCCAATAATCAAAACCATCCATATCAACTGGTAGTTTCCATCCGTAAATTATATAATCTGTTCTATCTAAACTCATAATCACTTTTTTATTTATACAAATATAACGATTAATATTAACTTTACCAAAAATGTACACAATTACAACATTCATCTGGATTCATTTTCCCACCAGGATGCCACCCATCAATAAGACATTCTCTTTGATTTTCAGATCGACATACTTTATTTGGGAATCCCAAAAATTTTTCTTCACCACAATCACAGACTTCATACCATGTTCCTGGTTTATGAACAAATTTATGTTTGTGATCTTCCATAATTAATCTAAATTAAATTCGTTAAAATTACTTCTTTTCATTTCTGATACTCTATATTCTAATATTTCAAATTCTGATTTGTGACATTCTGTTCCATCATCTAAGCTAACTGTTTCGTCATCCCAATCATCAACATCATATTTGTTTTCAAATATGTACTCTAATTCACCCTTGGTAAATAGATATACATCAGAATCTAGTTCATAACAATCTGGATATTCGTTAAGATAAAGTTCTTCTTCTATATGGAATAATGCAAATCTTTTCATATTATTTTAAATTAATTTCTACTTTACTATCTACTTTTACTTTCAGTAATTCTTCAAAAAGTTCTTCATAACTAAAGCATAGACCATGTGCGAATTGATACATCACATCCCATCTTTCAGGTTCTTCATCAAATACGATGAAACATTTTTTACCTGATCCAATCATATACCCTAATTCCAAGTGTCCACTTTTTCCAGCAGGCATTACAAGAACACCAATATCTGATCTGTCAATATGGTATTTGTCAAATTCAAATACGTGAGTAGCTGCATAATTACTGAGTGCTTCTTTATATGTACTTCCTCTTACTTTTTCAAAATCCCTCCAATGGTCATCTGCGTTTGGTCCTGGTGAAAACCAGTCATCAAATACTTCACCAAATCCTAATTCTCTAATTTCTTTTGCAAGAACTGGTATATTTTGATTCTTTAAACTTCCCATTAAATAAATTACTTGCTCATTCTTCATATCAATTTCTCTTTGTTTTTTATGGACACCCTAGTTCATTATCTGTCCTTATTGTGTGCATTTTTATGGTTTCAATCATACGATACCAACCAATATCTGATAATGCTATTTCAACATCATCCTTTTTAATGATATCACCTTTGGTTAATCTTTCAAAATCTTCATCATCTAATAAAATTCTTATCTTTGCCATATCATTTAAGTTAAAATTATATACAATACTAATCCTATTACAGTAAGTATTGATATCAGTAATGCAAGATTACCTGTTTTAAAAGTTCTATACCAAGAATACCCTGGTCCACATATATCATTACCGTGATATTCCCAAAAGAAATGTTCTATATGAGTACCAATATAACGACTCCAATACCATTTTATATTTTTGAATAATTTCTTCATTTTAAAAATCTGTAACTAATGCTTCGTCAATTTGTCGGTTAATATCTTCAAGAAGCTCTAATAGTTCTTGATATCCCTTATCACCGTTTATTACTTTTCCGTTTGGAAAATAATTTTTAATCTTTTCTTCAAGGTATGATCTATCATCATACAATATATTTAAATCAAATTTGTTCATAATTATAATACTTGTATTGCTTGTAAAAATATTTCGTGGTGTTCTTCTGGAATATTGCTAAAATCATATTCTATGTAACCGGGGAGAATTCCCACACCTACTATTTCAATATCTTTTCTGATAATAACCTTTGGTTCTGATTTGACAGAAAGATCACCTGTATCTATTTTAAATTTATTCATTTTATTATTATATGTTATTTTACAAGGTTTGTTTTATTTTTATTCAAAAACATCATTAAATTCATTTATACTTAATTCATTTACTGCATCTACAATCTTTTTGAGATCGTTCCCATACCAACTAGCACAACAAAATGAATTTATTTCAATAAGACGATATCCACTACCTTTTACTTTACATACATCAATAGTGTATGCTTTATCGGGTTGATATACATCTACCATCAATTCAGCAAATGCTTTTGCCATATAATTGTCACAAGGTTTATCATATTGTGCTTTCCATTCAGTTCTTGTATCAGCATCCATATATTGAGCTCCACTAACAACTTTACCATCTATTACTGTAAACCGATATTCTTCTTCTATTTCTTGAACAGGTGCAAGTAATGTTAATGTATTCATATCTAAACCACCATATGATTTAGTAAGAATATCAAAATCCACATCAAATGTTTCTTTTAATAAACATTGTCCAGTAAATGATTTGTATCCATTAGAAGGTCTAATGAATAAAGAATCAGTACCAAAAATATCAAAGATTTTATCTTTGCTTCTCAATACATCATTTAATCCCATCATCACATATTCGGAATTAAGAAGGTAATTACCAAAATGACCATAATAATTATAACATTCATAATTCTCTAAGGTTAGGAATACACCAGGGTAAGCTGCTGTTCTTAGCATCCTTCTTCCCATCTGAAGTGATCCATGCATAATTACAATATCTTCTTCTGTAAATTTGTTCTTTACAAAATCTTGAATATTATCAAATTTGGACATAGAATCATCATATACGAAAACTTTCATTCCACTATCTTTGATAGCTTGAACAAGTTTATCTTCGTATTCTTCAAACAAATACTTTTCTATTATCCAATTGACTATTCTATTCATCTTCTGCTATTTTAACATAATTTTCAAATTCTGCTGTACGGTCTTTAGAAAGTAAGAAAATCTTACGGTATAATGCTAAACTAATTAATATCGTAACAATCCCTGTCATCAAAAGCTGTGTAGCTATTATAAGAAATACACCCATTATTAAAATAAGTGCAGTTGGATAAATCATACCTATCCTATGTTTTCTTTCACTTATACGGGAATCTTCTAATGCCTGTTTTAATACTTCAAGTCCTTTGTTCATCTTTGATTTTTTTAATTATTTTTTTCAATTTTGGATTTATACTATCATCGTATGCGAATATACAATTTAATGCATTTTTGATTAAATCAAAATTCCCAATACGTTCATTTAGTAGTATTGCTTCAGCTACTAATAGCCGTCCTTTATCAGCGTGTTTTTCCATAATCAATGATACCAATGCCAATCATTAGATTTATATCTTGCACGAAACAGACGATAACGCACTTTCAATCTCCTGATCCACCTAGACTTTCTACCTGTCCATTTGATTATCTTTTTCATATTATTGTTTTAATTAATTATCTCTTCTAAACCAAAACTATGTTTCCAATCTGTAAAATATTCTTGGTAGGTCCATCCATCATCAAATTGCTTTGATCTTGTAAAATATAAACGATAACGAACTTTACATTTTTTAAACCATCTAAATTTTTTACCTTTCCATAACGGAATTATAGGGAAAACTGTTTTTACAATTGTCCTATCTGTTTTCATTGCTTGACCTGATTGCCAAGTTTCGTGTCCTTCAGTATCATAAGAATCTATGATATTAAAGTTTGTTCCTTTATAGTTAAATGTTTTCATAATTTTTATTTTTTAACTGGTATAAGATCACAGAGACCATCACCCGCATCCATCTGGATAGCAGTAATCTTATCTCCTTCTATCTTATATACAATTTTTACTTCATAGTTTAAATGTCGAAGATCAGATGCTAAATCAGAATCTTCATCAACACCTAATTCGTGAGGTAAATCATCACATTCACCAGAATCATGAACATATGTATCAAAGGTTATTGGTGATATTACTTTGATATCTTTTCTATTTCTTCCACAAGTAGGACAGAAATTGCTTGTGAATGTATTTTGACATTCATCACATTTAATTAGTTCCATTTTATTTTGTTTTAATTATTAATTTTTTAAGTTTAAAATATCTACCCAGGTATCTTTCAGCAGGTTTCCAATGATTTGCTCTTAGTACACCTGATACCAATCTATTTGCTTTATCAAACGAATCACACGAAATTAATGTTCCATCTAAATTTAATTCATTTGAATCTGTATAAAAAGAAAACGATGGAAAATATGCTGTTGAATTTTTAAATGTTTTGTGACAATAAATTGTATAACAGGTATCACTAAGGATAGTCCAGTTATAAATATCCGTCTGATATAATTTATCGTAATCAGTCATTTTCTATTCTTTCTTTTACTAGTTTAAGTTTTTCAGCTCTCATTGATCCGTCTTTAACAAATAATATTTTAGATGAATGTACATTCATATAATCCACACCTTGAAATGGGAATAATCTTAAATGTGGTTGTTTTTGTTTATCAAATGAAAAATGTTCATCAACAATTCCTTCAAATCTAATTGTAAAATAATAACTAGTATTATCCCAATCTTTACTAACACCATAAATATTATGTATCACACCTATAATATCAACCCAATGGGTTTTATGATAAGTGAAGTATCGGACTTTTACAACCCGACCATCTACTAATTCATCTTTTATATTTTCAAACTCCTTTAGTTTCATATTCCAAATATTCCAGGTTCATCTGATTCATCTAAATAATGTCCTACTTTAACCATAACATCATCATTTGCTACCTGGTGGATACTTCCTATATTTACATTCCTAATCTCCCCAATAGAATAAATAACCCTTACAAATGGATCAACATTAAGTTTGTTTAATAAGACTGATCCCATTCCATAAATTGTTTCAGCTATTTTATCTACACTACAAGATTTAACAATACAACCAGGGTGTGCATCCACATTCATAGGAATGACTAAATTATCTTTATATTCATAATTAATGGAGAATACTATTTTCTTTATACCATCCTTTAAATCTTCAGGTAATGCACCAAAAAGATGACAATATTTTATCCAAGAAGGTTTCCCTTTTGGAACAAATTTCATATATATTACTCCGTAGTCCATTATTTTATATTATCTTTAATTTTATCAATTTTTGCTTTTACTGAATATGTGTTCAACCAAAATTCGTATTCTTTAAGTTGTTCTTTTTGACTCTTTATACCACTTTTAATAATTCTGATTGACATAATCAAAAATTCTTTTGGTGGTCTTTCTACATCTTCACACCCATAACGATACCCTGCATTAGAACCACCAGACACACAATATTCAGCCCAATAATCTAATTCTTCTTTTATATCATCTTCTGATACATCATCTTCAAATTGACGATAATCTTCACCAGCTTTATAACCTTGTACTGTTTTCCAAAATCTAATCCACTTCATCGTTTATGTTATTTTTAATTTTATCAATTTTATCACCTAACCGATAATGTTCTTCTATAATTTCTTTGTAAAATTTATTATTTAGTTTTAATATTTCCCTTTTGGTTTTATTGTTCTTTATTGAATCTAATAACCATTTCTTAGGTGGTGCTACAATTTCTTCAAAATCATATTCAAAATGTCCATCACCATAATCACTCATTTTTTCGTCTACCCAACGATCACATATATCTTTCATTTCATCGTGTTTGAAATGTTCTGGATAAACATTATATTCTTCTTCAATTTCAGAAGAACCCGGAACTCTAAACCAAAATCTATACCATTTCATTTTTTAAATTTTTTAAATAATTGATCTTCCCTATCACCTAACCATTCAAACATTAAATAAAGCATATCCCAATACCCAATCCCACTATACCATCTAAGAAATGGATAAACAATTGTTCCTATAATAATAGAAACCAATGCTATTACTACATGTATGAAAAGTCTAAATACGAATAAATATTTTTTCATTCTTTTATTTTTTCAATTATTGTTTCTACTTTATATCCCCTAGTATGTTTATATAACATCTCTTTAAAATCTTGTGTTTCAACCTGAATATGTTTAATGTCTTTATTATTCCGATCTATATTATTTTGTAACCATTCTACTGATGGGAGATCAACAAATTCACATTCATATTCTGTACTTGGTGGGTCTTTAACCCACTTTACACATTTCACCCAATCTTCAAAATCTTCTTGAATGCGATCTGAAGTTAGCCAATCTTTATTTTTCATATAATCTTCAGCTAATAATTCACCGTTAAGGGTTTTATAATATCTTATCCAATCTGACATTATTTTCTAACTATTTTATAATTACCTGAAATGAAACTAAAAATAATAAAATATATTCCAAACAAACATAAAAACAACAATACATAATTTATTATAGTATTTCTTTTTCCGTTTTTTATATCTTGTTCTAAAGATTCTAACCATGTATAATAAGGATTACTAACATCTTCAGTAAGAATCATTATTTGGGGCATATCTGTTTTAATGAGTTCTATTATAGCATCATTGTGACCTTTATTATAAGATTCCCCCATTTGATTAAGACGGGCGGCTTCAGCTTCCCTTACTTTAGCTTCGTGATATGCTCTTTGCTTTTCAACTTCCCTTACTTTAGCTTCGTGATATGCATCTATGTTTCCAGCTTTCTTTACTTCAGCAATAAATTCGTTATATTCCTTTTGTTCAGTTGTCATTGCTTCCATTTGCATTTCCCTTATTTTCTTATCCTGTTCAATTTCATATTGACGGGTTTCGCTTAGTTCTGCATCAATTTCAGCAATTTTAATCAATGCTTCTTTATCTGCTTTAGCTTTTGCAACACTATCTTCTTGACCCCATGCACGATTAACACAAGCACCGACAAATGTAAGTGCAATAACAATTATTGCTACTTTCCAAAATTTTTTCATAATTTTTTCCATAGTTTCTATTTTTTATTTTGTTTTTCTTCTTCTATTTTTTCCAAAAACCCAATGAGTTCTTCCTTGTTTTCATAAAACCTAAGAAGCAATTCTTCATTGTTCAAAAATACGGAAATTCTTTCCAAAAAAGGTTCACCCAGTTTTTTTGTTAGGGATGTAAAAAGAATTTTATCTTCTTTTTCTCTCCCCCTTTTATCAACACTAACTATTACAAGCGGTGTTGTTGATCCGTACCATTCGGTTCTGTCGTTTGAAAGTCTATACATGATAAATAAGTTTTAACTAGTTATACAATTTATTTTGGTAAATATACCTTATCACATCAGGATGTAACTTACCTTCTAATTGCTTATATTTAGCAATCCCTTCCTGATTTAATATTCCTCTTACTTCAGTTGATGAAACTTCAATAATATCTGTTTCACTATTAAGGAAAATGTGTGGTTCTTTAAGATACCAATCCACATCTATATCTCTTTCAATACCTTTTCTTAGAATAACTACAAAACGGGTCATTCTTTCGAGTTCTTGATAGTTCACCCACTTATCAAAAGTGTTAGCATTATCCAACCCGATTATCATACTGAAATTATATTTTTCGGTTAGTACTTTTTCTGTCTTTAGTCTTTTGAAAAAGTTAAAAGTTTCACCAGCTAATTCGTTTCTGACTTCATAATCAAATACTTTAATCCGACCATCTATTTCAGATGCCATTTCACACATCCTTAAACGATCTTCAGGTGATACCATTTTTTTACCATGCATATGATTGAAAGCGGGCATTAACCACACTTCATCAAATTCCCCTGATGTATTCAACACAAATTGTGCTGTTTGAATATGACCTTCTGTAATAGGATTAAATGCCCCACCCAGGATAGCTACTTTAGTTTTACGACCAAGTGACTTATACTGATGATAACGGGAATCTATTTTTTCAAGTGTAGCGGTGACATTTTCTTCAACATCCCATCCACTTTCATTATGAAGTTGAATAAGGGAAGCAATGAGATCACCAGCTTCTTCTTTTAGATTTTGAACATCTTGCCATTTCATTAATTCAAAGAATTCTCTTTGAATGTCAGCTAACCTTTCACCGAGTGGTGTGTAGCCAAAGTTTCTTTCGAATACTTCCTTTATCTTATCTTGCATTTCTTTCATAAAAACAAAGATAAGAAAAATAATTGGAATTTACAAATTTAAAGCTTCTTAGGTTTCTCTTCACACAATCTTTTTTTCTTTCGTGCTTTTCTTCCACAAATCCCACAGCAATATTTTGCATCAGATTTATCTAATTTCTTATAGTCTTTCTTACTTAAATCACACATTCTCTTGCTCATAGTGTTCTTATTACTGCTAATTTAATATTGTCTTGTAGTTGTTCTATTAGATTTGATTCATCTATATGTTGATATATCTTAATTGTATTATATTCATAAAATAATTCACCATCAAATATAGTAGATACCAAATAACCTATACTATCGTAAGCATCACCCCTACTAAGTGGTTCTTTGTATCTGAAAATGTCTACCTGGGTATTTGGGTATAACGCTTCAACATACACATCTTCATTCATTTCAAGAAATCTGTTTCTTGGAATTTTCATTGTTGCTTTTTATTTTTTCTATTTTTTTTCTTCTATTAATACCAGTTAATGATACACTTTTACCTTTTGATTTTAATTCAAATATTTCATAATAGAAATTATAATTGGGTTTTAGTCGTGTTAATTCTTCTAATTTATTAAGCATCACACCTTTACTAACATATTGTTTTGCGTAGGTAAGATCATTCGTCCAGTAACCCCAAGCCCAATCTGCTGATTTTGGTAAATAATTATGATTATCATCGTGTATTAAATATATTGCCATTATTCCTTATTGTTATCAATCCTGGTAGTTATAGATTTAACTTTTTTAATTCTATTATAAGCACCTAATGTCTGACTACCTTTAGAAACAAATTCTACTTCTAATATTTCAAAATAAAATTTTTGTGTTGGGTTGTTTTCCATAACACTAAGTAATTTCTTAAACATAGCAGGTTTATTTGAATATTTCTTAGCATATTTCATCCTCTTTGTCCAAACACCGTGTTTAGTTGTTGGGAGATAATTTCCTTTTCCATCGTGAATTACAAATTGTTTCATCCTTTAGTTATTTTCTTAATTTTTTCTTTTCTTAAATATAACTTTTTCACATAATGAATTATAGGTGTAATTGTGTGGTTTTGTTCTAATTCAATTTCTGTATCAAAAAAAATCCTATATATATTTTCTTTAACATGTTGTATATCCACACCTTCTATGGGGAACATTAAAACATTTCTTTCTGCTTTTTTTACATTAAAAAAAGTTCTTCCACCTTCGAATGTTGCTGATGTTTCAAAACTAATTATCATTATTTCTCAGTTATTTTTTTGATTTTTTTAGCTCTGATTCTAGCAAGTGCATAATCAAAAGAAGGATAACCCGCATCACGTGATTCTGTACATTCTTTTTCTTCCCCACACACTTCACAGGTATCTGTATAACAAGAATAATAATCACCCCACTTACAAACTCTGTTGTCGTGAGTTAATGTATCTTTTATTGCATCATTTAAACAATCAAGACATACTGTATTTGGATATTTTTCGCCCATATATTTTACTTTTCTTATAAACATTTTTCCGTATAGGGGTTCTAATCCCATACTCTGATTTCTTGTTATTGATATTATTGTATCTGGTATCACCATATTAATAAACCCAAAATTGATTATGAACTATAATATTATGTTCAGCTTGTTTATCATTTTTGAAAGTATGCCAGGTATCCCCCCATTCTTCAATATGATCATACATAATTTTGAGAAACCTTTTTCTCATAATATCACTTATAAATTCGTGTCTTAAAACAAACCCTGGTTTATAATGATCTATATCCGGAACGACAAGTGTAAATTGACCATCATCAAGAATATATCCTTCTTCATGTGAATACATACAGAAGTTTAAATCTTTAGTTTCGAAATAAACAAACTTTACATTTTTTTCATCATTATAATCAGACAAGAATCTTTTATCCCAATGCATAAATTCTATCTCTAGAGTACATTCCCCTAAAAGTCTAATTAATAATGTCATTTTATTTCCACCGTCCATATTATTCTAATTTAAGATACAAACCAAAAATCGCCTGCTATTATTACTTTCTTTTTATTTCCCACATAAACACCTCTATTCATATCTATCATTTTAGACCAATCTTCAAGTGTATTATATAGTTTTTTCAATGTTGTATACCTTTGTTTATCGTTACTACATATATGGGTATGTAACATTGTTTCTTTTATATTTTTTTCATCTGGTAATCTTAACTGTCTATCATCAAAGATAAATTCTTGCTGACTCCATAAAACAAAATCATAAATTTCATTTTTATAATATTTATAATCGTTTGATTTATCTTTCTTCACAAAATCTTTATTGACAGATACTAATTCAATAGTTGTTGAATGTTCACCCTGAAGTTGAATTTTCAATACTATTTTAGCACCACCTGTTTTTGTTAATAATTCCATATTATTCTTTTATTCCTAATATCTTATTTAGTTTTCTTTTTCTTTTAATATATTTAATCAGTCTATCAGCTAATTCATCTTCAGATACCCTACGTTGCAATTTACCTTCCCCATTATCTTCCCATAAATCATATTCATAATTAAATGGTGATGGTTGTCTTTTATCAATATAATAATGTTGACCATCATAATTAAAATATGTTAAATACACTTGATCCCACAACTTTTTTTTAACTGATGTGGGAATCGTAGAACCCAAACGATTTGGGTTATCTGGTGTAAATTTAGGGTCTATTATCATATTATTTTAACATCCAAATTCAGGGATGCTTAATATTTTTTTAATATTATCTTCACCGAAAGGCCAATCTTCGGTACAATAAGTTTGTGTCCAAAAATCCTTTACTACCATATTGTAAATTTTGTCCATTTCAACACAAATATCATCCCACTTCATATTTTTGGGATCAGCAAATGCAATTCTCATTTTATCAACATAAGCATAATCTGACATTGATAACATCATAAAATGGGTTTCATCCCCGCTCATTTGATATACGATTAAAAAATGTTCTTTCATAATTTTAGTCTTTTACTGTGAAATGTTTAAATACTGTATTTGTTGGAACAACAATTGTTTTTGCACTATAATTTTCACTCATATATTGATCCCTCCAAGCTTTTCTTCCCCACCACCAATTAGATTTATATGCTTTTCTGATACGGATTTCCCAATACTTAGGAATGCAAGGGGATTTTGAATTTGTTTCTCTTAGATAATATCTATCAGTACTCAGCTCCATTCGTTTAAGACCCTGACTGAATTTCCCGTAAGTAACATAGTATGTATAACTACCACCACTTACACCACCTGTACCAAGAACAAACCCACCATTGACACTCCAACCATCTTTATTTGCAAAAGATGCAATAGGTAAATCTCTATAATCAGATGTATTAAGATTGTGTTTATTTGCATAAACACCTCTTCCAATTAAAAGAACCACACCATATATCAATAGGGTTTTAAACATACCACCAATAAACATCCCCCAATTAAAAGGATTTCCCTGGTTTGCGTATAGGTAACTAAAGAAAGCTCCTATAATAACGAAAATAATTAATGTAAACATATCTTCAATTTTTAATTTGTTTCTTAATCTTATTTATCTTATAATTTCTTAAAAGTTTACTTGCCATTATACAAGGAAATTTAATACCCCCAAACCAATAGTCGTCATCATTGTTTAAAGCTATAGGATTAGATACATATGATAACCACTTTTCACCTTTATCGTGACCATATAAATGAAAAATATAATCCCCATCAGATAAATCATTCAATTTATGTTGTGTGTCTTGGTGTGGATCATCCCCATTGTGATACATATACCCATGATGATATAGTAAAATATATTCAATAGTATATAATGATATACCTTTTTCAACACGCACAAATGAATCTCTATTTGTTATCATTATACCATTTAATAAAGTTAATTATATGTTCATATGCATCATCAATATTAGTATAAATATTCATAGTTTCAGAAGGCCACATAGAATCTAAATATAGATAAACATCTTTATCTTTTTTTGATGAAGTATTATTTACCTTGTCAAGAATTTTTTTTATCCAATTCCAATCAGTTCTTGTTTTTTTATCAAGGTCTCTTATATCTTCTGATCCGTTTGGTGTTGATACCATTGTATGATCAAGATATTTAATTCTTGCAATCCAGGGCTTCCATATTCTCCACCCCATAAATTCTATTATCAAATTTATGTTTTCCATAATTATTATAAATATATTTTATTGTATCCATTTCTTAAAAGAAATATTTTTAATATCCTAACAGCACGATTTAATTGAATTAAATCGGGATCATTTTTCATTTTATTATTTAATAAAATTGTTGCATCATCTGATAATCCCCATTGATCTTCCATATAAGATATTCTTTCATAATAAGAATCATATTTTTCTTGTGTTAAATATTCTAATTTCTTTTTAAGAAAATCATACTTATATTTAAACAACAGTTCTTGATATTCATCTTTTCTTAAACCACCTGCTCCATTTCTTTTTATATACCGATATTTATTTTTAAGTGGTACAAGTTCTTTATATATTGTGTGTGCTGCTTGTGACATTATTCTTTATCTTCTTTAGGTGGAATAAGTTTTTCAAGCTCATCATCAGCTACTTCCTTTTCAGGAAGAATAACTTGTAATGTTTTACTCCATTCAAACATATGAACCGGGATTGATTGTACTTCCAATCCTTCGAATGATTCTTCTATCTTTTTAGCAATATCATCATCAAATGTTGCAAGTACAAATATATCATCATCACTATGAAATCGGACATCGGTATCAACAACTAATCCGTTAAAGACTTCCAACATATCATTGGTATAATCTTTTTCAACCATTAGTGTATCTTTATCGAAACCAAATTCATCAGCATCTTCTACATCTTTACCGAAAAATGGAATAAGGTCATTAATATATTTCTTATTAATGATAATCCCTTTCATCAACGGATAAGTATTAAACCCTTCCAAGATATATTGAATAGTATGATTACTAATCCGAACACCTTGATAAATGACACCTGGTTTGTATTGTGTGAGTATATGATCGACATACACCTTAGTTTCTTCTTCTGTGAAATTATCATTAAAGAAATTAATAATAGTATCAACATTTTCTTTAGGAAGATTTGTTTGAAACATATCTTTAAACATATTCAACAACTTCTCTTTATCCTTTTCAGTAAGTTCTTTCAAAGTTTTTGAATACTTTGCATTCATTACAGATGTAACAATGTTTTCCACTTGCATATAAGATAAATCCAAGTGACCCAATTTCTTCTGTAACAATTCTTTTACCCTTGGGGAAAAGTTGTAGTCGCTGTTGTAGTAATGATCTCCTTGTCCTTTTTGTGCCATAATTTATATATTTTATACATTCTTAAAAATTCTATACAATCTATTTCTGTGCAAATATACGATTTTTTTTTCACATTATCAATAGTTAATGGTGGTTTTTCTATAGAATAATCAAATTTTGAAGAATTAAAATCCCAAGAAATAAAAAAACACCCATCAACAAAACCAATAGTAAACCCACCTGTTGAACAATCTCCTTCTAAATTTAAATAATTAGAATCAGTATGTGGTTCTTCTAATAATCTAATAAGTTCACCTATAGATTTATAAATATCATCAAAATCATTAGGTTTCCATCCATTCCATTCATCTGATTGTAATGCTTTATAACATTTATAAACAGGGAATTCTGATAATACTATATTTTTTATTATTTTAAATTCTTGTTCGGTTATCATATTTTTTCTTTTATATCATATATCTTCCAATACCTTTCAACTAATTCTTTTCGTTCATCCCAGGTTCTACCAGGTGGATAAATAAAACTTTTTATTTTAGCAAGTGTCAAATCTTGTGGTATAGGTCTTATTCTACGATAAACACCATGACCTGTTCTTTTAAGATATCCAGCTTTATGTAAAAAATTAACATAAAGACCTGTTGATTCTTGTGATCCATCTATATTTTGTTTAACCTTCAATGGGGTAATAACCCAATTTTCATTAGGAAAACTATTAACAAATTCTATTGTATCTGACCATTTACTCATATCCTATATGTTTACCATTTATATCAAATTGTTCTGGATATTCTTTCTTAAAAGCTTCATTACATTCTTCTTCTGTTTCATAAATAGGTAGCCATTCCATCATCCCACAATTAGCACAACCATTAGGTGAATCTCTTTCAGGGAATGGTGTATTACAAGGAATACAAGTAACAACTAAACACTTACTTCGTGATAATTTTATACTTCGAACTAAATCTTTAGTTTTTCCCATTTTACTTATTTTATTCTTTTTTAAGTTTGTTATATATTACTGTTACAATAAGACCAGTAACACCACATACACAAAGAGCTGCAAATGCTAGGTAGACCCATATACTATCCACAAAAGAAAAATATGGAACAAATGCTAATACTAATTCAATAGCTAAAAATAGATATTCAAAAATAAAAAGCCACAATTTTATTTTTTTAAGTTTATTTATCTTTTCCATTTTGTTTATTCTTTAAAAAGTTTATCTTTTCTTTACTTACATTATCAATTCCTTTTTCAGCAATTTCATCTAAAATTTCATCCATTGTAAATTTGGTATTAGATTCAGCTTCATTTGGTGAAGATGGCATATCACTAGGTACAGCTAAATTATTCCGTATAATAATATCTCTATACTGAATTAAAGTATTGAAATAAAGTGATGCTGTGTTTTCAGCGGCATCTTTACCTTTCTTTGCATGTTTGTATTTTTCTCGTAAGTTACTATACTTAATGAAAAAAACCAAAGCTACCAAAATTGCTATAATTAATGCTACATTCATAATTTTATTTTTTAATATTTAATTCTCTGTTCATCTGTTGGGTTTTCTTCTATCCTTAATGGAATGAATAGATCATATTCATTATCATCTTCTGGGTGTTTAATATCTTCATTAAATGAACTACCAAACTTAGTCCTTACATAAATAAATTCAAACCCGTTCCACAATGCAACACTTGCATTTCTACATTTACCTCTGTAATAAGTATTCTTTCTTAAATCCTTTTTAGCGATGATACCTTTTTTGTATAATTCGTTGTATATCGCATAAGGAATTGGTTTTGGAAGTTTGATACTATAAATAGTTTTTTCATCAAACTGTTCAATTTCCGGATAGTAAAAATTATCTTTCAATTCACAAGATTCGATATTTTCAAGTAAATCCCACATCTCCTGATACATTCCATTGTCCAATTGTTCCTTAAAGTGTGGAAGTTCTCTTTTATATGTTTTATACATTCCTGTATTACCATAATGATAAGAATGGAACATATTTGCTAATCTATCAGCTATCTTAACAAAAAGGGATATGTTATCACTTTTAACCCTATCGTAATAATCCTGGTTAGCTCTTTCATCCCTTGTCTTACCGTGTATGTTATTACACAAATTACAAGCTAATGATGCGATTCTTTCCCCGACAACTTTTTTAAGATTATTAAATGTTAATCCTGTATCTTCAATTGCATCGTGTAACCAAGCAGCACATATCGCAATATCAATTTCTTCTTCAGTTAATAGATGTTCAAACTTATGAACAAAATCTACTACTTCCTGAAGATGGACATGATAAGGTAAACCATCGTAAGTTTGATTAATCCTACGGTGGTTATCTATTGCAAAATTCCTTGCTTTTATTATTAATTCTAAATCGTTCATATTATGATTTCGCTGTTGTTTTTTTATTACCCTTTATTTCTCCACCGAACAATTCATAAAGTTCAAGTAGACGGTTGATATCACCTTCTTCTTTAAGGAAGTTTTCGTGTGATGTTGCAACCTTGATAGGATCGGTTTTAGTTCTACCTTTTCCTTCATAATTGAAAGCACCGTGAAGGTTTTTATACTCACCTGTCAGGAATTCAATTTTTGCTACTAATAGTGTTAGTAAATCCGCTTGTGTTATTTCAATTTTTTCTTTCATCTGTTTTTTATTTTTGTTAATTTCTTTTTCCTTATTATTTGGTTATAATCTATTACCCTAACTTCGATATCTTCCAGGTAAGAATATTTAAACATTTCATTAATATAATCTTCCTGGTCTCTTCCATCACTTTTTAATCTAAACAATGTACTTAATGTATTTTCACCAAAACCTTTAACCCAATCGTCTTTTTCGTGAAATGTACTAATTTTTTCTATGGTTTTTGTTATAACATAATCGTTGTTGGTAACATACCCATAGAAATCGTTATTGTGCTTATTAAAAAATCCAATGACCTTCATAGTTATAGTCTATTTTTCAGCTAATGTTTTACCTTCTTTCTTCATTCTTGCTTCAATCTTCTTTTTAAGATGAAGAAGTTTCTTCAATCTCTTGTTTCCGTATCTTTCAAAACAAACTGGACCTATACCCATTTCAATAGATTTGGGGGTAGTAAGTGTTCTTGCACAACAAGAGCATTTACCCATATGATAAAATTCCATCATATCCGGAAAATCACCTTCTTTTTCAAACTGTGCAATCAACCAACGAAATCCCTTTACTTCAGAACTGTTGTAAGCAAGATATGATTTTTTTGAATGAATATACTTATTTTCTTCAGCTTTAAACACACCTAAAAACTTATTGTAACCAGGTGTAACCAGGGATACATAAAATGTATATTCGTCATACCTTGCATTGTGCTTAGACATTCCACTTATCTTATATTCGAATTGTTTTTCACTAACACGTGATTTGAGTCTGAATTGACCTTTTCCACCAAATACATACAACTGAATCTGATCCTTGTCAGTAACCTGGATTCCTCTTTCGGGTATTACAAGTGTTGCCATAATAAAAGTTTTTAGTTATTTCCTTACAAATATACTAAAAACTTTTCGATTTACAAAATTTTTCTTTTGGTATTTTAATTTCAATAGTTTAAGTCCTCTTTCCTGTAAAGTTATTCTTTTATAAACATCTTCAACCCCATCAGGATTTAGATGCATAGCTTGGTTATGTAAATTATTGATATTTTGAGTAGTAACTAAAAACTGTCTAGCATCTTTTATTACATTTTTAAATAATGGAATTACAATAATACCTGCTAACATTATTATATTGATTGATCTATTACTTAAATAATGAATATTATGTTCTTTATATTTTGTTATTTTATCAAATTTATCATAAAATAATGTATTAATCATAAAGAAAGTAATAAAAACCATCACCAGTGCTAAAAAATATAAGAATGGTTTTATTGCTATCGAAAATGTCAATGTGCTACTTAGTATTATCATCGCTTAAATATTTTTCTAATTTTATATTTTAATGATTTTTCCTTTTTAATTTTCTTTTGTAATGCTAATAGTTTAGCTTCCCTTTTACATATTGTTAAATCTTCTTCAGTTATAGTTATCTTTATATATGTATCCTTTATATGATCAATAAGAACATCAAATATTTTATCATCTATGTCCAGGTGTTCAACTTCATTAACATCCCGCCACATAAATTCCTTATAAATCGTATATCCCCCATATCCCTTTACATAATCACCTTTGATAGTTATACCATATTGATCAATTATATCTTTATTATGTTCACCCCTATAATGAATCTTACTAATATATCTCGAATATAATCCTTTATAATCATATTCGAGTTCTATTGCATAACTTGTTGTATACCCACCTTCCATTAACATAGACATCTTTTTTCTTTTAAATTGTTTAGTTTCAATATTCTTTTTGCATTAAGACAATCTTCATCTGTTATAACGATTCCAATAACTGACTTCGACCAAGTACCATATATTCTATGTGATTCAATTAAATATTCGTAATAACTTATTATATTCTTTTTTTGTAATTTCTTTCTAAATAATAAACCAAGCCACCCAATCCATAACATTAATTCTTTATGATGTAAATTGTCAGAACATCTAATTTCGTTTTTATGACTAATTAATTTCATAAGTTGATTATAGAATAAATAAGTAAATATTATATTTACTATATAAACTGCAAATATAATTAAAACTGCATTCCACATATTTTTATTTTTTTAGTTTTCTTTTTTAACCTATAAAGTTTTAATCTTCTTTTAATTTCTATGAGTTCTTCATCACAATCACCCCGAAAATTTGCAACATTCAATATTTCTACTTTTTTTTCTAATGCAAGAATATGTCTTTTTCTTTTAATACGTTTTACAAACAAAAAAGAAAAAACACCGAAGATGTATATAAAAGTAAACATTTCCCAAGTAAAATATGGTGTAAAGCTACCTTCGATTTTAGCATCAGTTATTTTTTTCATATAGGGAATAACAAGTGCTGAATTCATTGTCATCCATATTGCTATTATTGAGATTATCGGCATATTAATAGTTTTTTCTTTAATCTATTTCTTTTTGATTCTCTTTCCAACTTAATAAGTTTAAGTTGTCTACCTATATCTTGAACTGTTTCTTCCCCCTTTGGTGTTAAATTACTCCACTTATAATATTTCAATCTGTTTTTTAAATATATTTCGTATCGTATCTTTTTTATCTTTTTAAGAAAGAGGAAACCAAAGACACCGATAATACACAATATAAAATACAACCACATTGGTAAAGAATTAACAGGGTTTTTATCACCTACCTGGGTTAGTGTTTCAATCCTCTTGGTTGGAACAAGAACATTAAATGCAAACCACACAGGTAAAAATGTTACTATCGTTTTTAATATTCCGAATATTATCATTTTAGTAATAGTTTTTTCTTTAAATTGTTTCTTCTTGTTTGCTGATGAATTTTAGATATTTTGTATATTCTTTCCATTCTATCTATTTCTTCTTGCATTACACCATTTCTAAAACCGTTCAAATCAATTGGGTTATTAGTCCATCTATAATATCGGATTCTACCTTTCAGATAACGATGTTTTCTATACACTCTTATTTGTTTAAGAAATAAAAACATAAGAGGACCAAATATAAATGTTAACCATACTATAACACCCGTATCTGTATCCCCTTGCGTATTACCTGGATATCCTGTTCTATTTCGAATTATAGTAAACCACAGGGTATTTAAACAAATCCAAACTGTAAGAAATCCAAATGTTAGTGAGAATAATTCCATTAGCTATATTTTTCTGCAAATTCACCGTATGTAACGATCTCTATACCCTTCTTTTCAGCGTTCTTCATCTTACTTGACTTGGAGTTCAAGTCATCCGTGATAAGGTACTGACAGTCCTTAGAAGTGATTGAAACCTCGTTCAGCTTATCACCTATCAGTTCAGTAAATACTTTCTTTGTAGCAAACCCAAATGGTTTTGGTGATCCTGTCATACAAACAAATAGTGAATCATTTGTGATTTCCTTTTGAACTGGAACCTCAACATCAATCCCAACGGAAACAAGACTTTCAATTTTAGCTTCGATACGAGCTTTTACATCTTCACCTTTGAACATTTCTACAATGCTTCTGTCGTGTCCTGCGAAGTCAGCAGAAGAACCCGTATACATATTAGCTACTTGGTCAGCTAATTTAAGTCCAACGTTGTTATAGGACATTAAAACGATAACCTGACCATAAGTAAGGAATTTTATATTATTGAACGCATTCAGGAAAAGTTCGTGTGACCTGGAATTGTTTGTGATTCCGTATTTTTCAATATCTGAAGATGTTCCGTTTGTCCTTGTCCATACGATAAGGTCAACCAAATCTTCAAAATCACCTGCAAAATTTTCAAGTGTTTTTGGTCCAACACCTTTAATGCTGATAAACTTCGCATTTGATGCAAGTTGCTTTGCGATACGACCTGGACAAGTTGTGTTGTTACACATTAGGTGGATACCATCGAATGTAAGTTCACTATTACAATGTGGACAATGTGAAGGAATTTCAAATTCTTCAGTAGAAGGAACAATCACACTTTGTACTTCGGGTATAATATCACCTGCTTTTGCAATTGATACAAGAGCACCTGGTCCAATTTTGTTAGTCATAATATAACCGAAGTTATATCCTGATGCTCTACGGACAGTTGTTCCTGCGAGTTGGACAGGGTTTAATTGGATAACTGGTGTGAATTCACCTGTTTTACCAATAAACATTTCCAATGTACTTACTGTTGTAGTTGCTTCTTCAGGGATAAATTTAATTGAAAGTGACCATTCAGGGTCGTGACCATTTTCACCTAATGTGCTACGAACATCAACTGGAAGTGCTATAACAACACCATCCAATTGAACGTGGAATTTCTTTCTTAGTTCGATATACCAATCAATGATGCTTTCATATTCATCAGCTTTAAAATGTTTATGATAAACATTTGACATAAGTTCATTATGATTATTCAGATTATTCATTTCGATGTGTTCACCGTTAAGAACTAGGTGAAGTGGCATAACCATAAGTTCGCTACATTTTACTTCATCTACTTCATCAGGACTAAGAACACCACCGACATAATTTCGTGGATTTGCAAAGTCATCAGAATATTTTCCGTTCCAGAAATTAACATCAATAACAACTTCACTACGAATTTCGATAACATCAGTATCAGTAATTTCAACCCCACTTAGATTCAACACACTTGGAAAATGCTTTACAAGTTTGTTAGTAACATCCTTACCAGCAAATCCATCACCACGTGTTACAATGTTAGTAAGTTTTCCACCTACATAAATCGAGTTGACAGCATTACCATCATACTTTGGTGAACTTTCAAGAATAACATCACCTACGATGGCCATTCTTTTGTTAAACCACTTCATAAAATCCGGTGTCATATAATTGACAGATTTATCTTTATTTTCTTCTGTTTGGATTTTACTCAACGAAAGCATTGGTGTTGGGTGAGTGAAATCAAAATCTTTATTTTTTGCACCTACCTGGTAAGGAACTTTAGAACCTAAACTTTTAAGGTGTGCTTCGAATGCATCAAATTCCGGATCAGTCATGATTGGAGTTCCTTTGTAATACATTACTTTTGCTGTCAGATACTTGTTTTCGAGTTCAAATAGATTGTTCATATTTTTATTTTTTAGTTATTATTTTATATTCCTTCTAAAGCTACATACAAACCAACTTCCATAGCTTCTTCATAAGTTTGAAATTCAGAATCTCTAGGGTCATTAATTTCTTTCCCATTAACATGGGCAACATAATCACGATACTTCCCATTACCATCTTTAGTTTGAGAATTAACATAAACCTGGATATTATGAACTTCTCTTAACCAACGTGCAAGTAATGTTTGGGTTGGTGCTGCACACATAAAATAGGTTTCGTTAGTGTAATCTGTTTGTTCCATATTATTCCCGAAATAATTATTATCAAATTCGATTTCACCCTTGGTCATACTAAATGGACCACCACCTTCAGGATATTCAGGGTCAATTTGATTTTTAAGATATTGGGTAAAATAACCATTACTCGTTACATCATAACCTTTTTCTTTAGCTAATTTACCAGTTTCGAATAATACTATTTGGTCTTTTATATCCATTGTTGTTTTATTTATTGATTATTTATACAAATATAGTAAAAATGTTTGATTTTACCAAACATATACACGTTTAAATTTAAGTTTTTTCCAACTATCTGTTATGAAAGTATGTGCCATAGAAATTGTTGTATCAGACATATCAAAATATGCTAATGCAAAATGACCAACTATTTTTCTCATTTCTTTTATTTCTTCCCTGTGTGAAGCATCATCAAGTAATAATTTATTATCTATTATTTTAAGTAATGGTTCCCAAACAAGATCGTGATGACACCACAAATAATTAGCTTTTTTATCATATATCAATATGGGAATACCATCTTTTAAAAAATAAATATGGTGAAGTTTAGTACCAGTAGTGTGTGGCTCTAAATTAGCAAATACATCAGCTACAAATCGGTATTCAGGACCCATTCGTGCTAATTTAATTTCTTCTATTTTCTTTTTAATATTTGTCATAAGGTAAAAATTTAACGCTTACACCACCCATAGTTCCCACATCTATTATATTAAGATTAATATTAAATCTTTCAGATAAATATGTGTATATAAAACAACCTGGTATAAGATCAATTCTATTGTGTATTAAAGGTATCCACATAATATCATAATTAAATCTTAGAAGTGTAGAAATGAATAAATCATCATCATTAAGTAATTCTACCAAAACATCATTTTCAGGATTAACTAAAAATATAGTAGACTCATAATTTACTATTTTGGTATTTTCTAATAAATTATGAACGAGTTTTTCTTCAATAGATAATCTATTAAATTTTATTTTCTTTATTTTCTTTATTATATCAGACATTTTCTTATTTTTCAATTACTAAAAAATCCCGTTTTGATATTTTAAGTAGATTAAACCCACCAAAAATATGCGTTAACTCGTTGTCTATGTTAGAGTTAAAGAGGTTTTCAAACCCGAATATATGACACCTGGATACCCAAATAGGATTAGATGCTACAACAAAAAACAAAAAGTCACCAGCATCTTGAACAATATCATCAATAGTGATTTCATTACCAGGATCATCATTTATTTCAAGTTCGGTAACTTCCACATCTTCCCTAATAACTTCACCATTCAGTTGTAACTGTCCGTTTTTCAATCTGATACGAATATCTTTAGAGAACATTCCTCTTGCTTTTAATATATCGGAAATTTTCATAGAAACAAAGATAAGGAAAATATATTTAAATTCCAATTTCTAATCGAAGTAAATCATCTTCATATTCTATTTGTATTGCTCTATAAATTGCAGCATTTTCAAAATCCTGTTTTTTTACTGCATCAATTTTTAATTGTTTATAGTACGGAATTAATCTTTGAAGTTTTATTTTCTTCAATTTATATAAACTATTTTGATTCTTCATCTCTTTTCTTTTTAAGTTCTTCTAGCTTTTGCCATATTTTAAATAACTTACTGTGGAGATCGTTAAAATCTTCGAAAGGAAATATTTCAGCACATTCAGGAATAATATGCCAATTAAACCCACTACTAAACATTATCCTACTTAATTCGTGATAAGCTGTTTCTAATGCGTCTATTTGATCTTCTAATGTTAATGCTACACCGTGATTGATTCTCATTGTTTTATTATTATTTTATTAAAGAACATCCTGTAAATATTCACCTTTTTTTAAAATGATATGCTTACCATATTTTTGTTCTTTAAGTTCATTTATCCAATTATTCCAATATTTCATAAATGCACCTATGAATTCGTGTGGACTATCCCTTTCAATATATCTATCCAAATACTCATTTCTTAGTTCGTTTTCGGGATAAACAAATGTTATATCAAACCCTTCATTGTGTAAAAGTTCCAAACCATCTGGTTCAGTAGAAATAAAAATATAATCAACCATATTTAAATGTTTTTTAATATCTCTAATATACTTTTTTTGCAATCCTTTATCTTTATATTTCCAATATTCAATTTCAATTGCTTTAATATCTGTTTTTTCACAAATGAATGTTTTACCTGTACCACAAAAAGCAGCACATAAAATTGTATTAGTTTTAAGTTTTTTCATTCTTTTACAATTTTATTTATATCAAATGGTTTATCAAAAATAACTTTTGATTCTTTAATATGTTTTTCGAGTAGTCCATTTCTCATAGATGACATATGCTTTACTGTATATTCACTAAACATATAATCTATATCATAAGAATGTTCATCATCAATAATACACATACTTTCTACTTTAATGTCATATTTCTTTTGATATTGTTCTATCCAATCATATATTTCTAATGCTCTAGTTTCATGTCTACCAGTTCTACCTATTACTTTTCCGTTTAATCCAATGTCATCTAATATTTTTTGTAAATCTTCTAAATCCCTTCCTGTTCTCCAAGAAGAAATTATTATAATACCAGGACCGTTTTCTTCTAATATTTTATTACAATATTCTATGCAAATATCATCAAATGGAAAATCCCACATACTTACTTTAGGTAAGGTATATTTATTTGAATTTCGAACTTCCATTATTTTATCCATCAATTCCGGATTTGTACCATCTACACAATTCCAATAAGTTTCTGACCAATCTTCATTAGTATGTGGAATATTATAATGTTCCGCGTATTTTTTGAATAGCGACCTGTGTGAATTTAACACACCATCAAAATCTAAAAATAAATATTTTTTCATTCTGGGTTTATATTACCAAGGTCAAAAGGTTTATCAAAAACATCTTTAGCTTCTTGTATGTGTACATTTCTTAATCCTTGTCTTATTGTTGAAATATCTTTTACTGTATAATCACCAAGCATATAGTCAATATCTATTGCGTGTTCATCGTCAAGAATACAAATACTTTCTACTATTGTATTATTTTCTATTTCATGATTCTTTATCCATTCATATATTTCAACAGCTCTTTGTGTATAAAGTCTATCTGTTTTTCCTATGATTTCACCATACACACCTATACTTTGAAGAATTTCTTGTAAATCTTCAACAGACCTACGGTATCTCCAGGTAGATGTAATAACTATATCAGCGTGGTTTTCTTTTATAATCCTATTGCAATTATCAATACAGATATTATCAAAAGGATAATAGTGGAATGAAACTTTAGCGGGTTTGTATTCACCTGACTTAGTTACTTCTTCAAGCTTTTTTAATAGAACCGGGTTGACACCATCTTCGTATCCCCAAAATCTTTCATCGAAATCATCATCACTATATGGGATGTCATAATAACCCGCTAATCGTTTATATAACGACCTGTGGGTATTGATTACACCATCAAAATCTAAAAATAAATATCTTTTCATATTATTTATATAATAAAAAAGGGAATATGTTTAATACATATTCCCTTTATTTTTAAAACGATTTATTTTTATGATCCTACTTCTGAACTTACTTCACCATCAACAGCACTATCTAAAAGATTTGACTGTTTGATAAATGATAGTTCATCTTTTTCATCTGATGATTTATGTACTTTGATTGTATCACCATCATTGAATTCTTTCATTATAAGTTTAATAGAGATTTCATCTTCAATATACTTTTGAATTGCTCTCTTCAATGGTCTTGCACCAAGTTCAGCATCCCATCCTTTTTCAAAAAGGAAGTCTTTAGCTGTTTCATCAAGAATCAGATCAAGACCATTTTCGTGAAGTCTCTTAGTGAAGTTATCAAGTTCTAAATCAATAATAGTTCTGATTTGTTCTTTTCCTAGTGGATCGAACTGAACGATATTATCAATTCTATTCAAGAATTCAGGTGAGAATTTCTTTTTAAGTTCTCTTTCAAGAATTCCTGCAGTCACCTGGTCGGAATTATCTGTGAAACCAATTCCACCACCTCTTGCTTTAGCTTCCCTTGATCCAACATTGGAAGTCATAATGATAACTGTATTCTTAAAGTTTACAGTCTTACCGTGACTATCTGTTAGGATACCATCTTCAAAGATTTGAAGTAGAATGTTACTAACATCCTGGTGAGCTTTTTCAATTTCATCAAGAAGAATAATTGAATAAGGATTTCTTCTTACCAATTCTGTAAGTTGTCCACCATCTTCGTGACCAACATATCCTGGGGGAGCTCCTACAAGACGAGCAACCGAATGTTTTTCCATATATTCTGTCATATCAATTCTAATCATATCTCTTTCACTTGTGAATAGATTAGCTGCTAATTTCTTAGCAAGATATGTTTTACCTACACCTGTTGGTCCTAAGAATAGGAATGTTCCAATAGGTTTCTTAGTATCACTAAGACCTGCTTTGTTTCTAAGAATTGATTTAACAATTTTTTCAACTGCATCGTCCTGTCCAATAACCTCAGATTTCAATGCTTTACCAAGATTGATAAGCTAAGTTGAATCATCTTCTGAAATATTCTTTGAAGGAACACCAGTCATAATAGATACTACTTCAGCAATATCATTAGGTGTTACTAATTTCCTTTTGGAATTTTCGTGACGGGTTTTGTGGAATGTTTCAATTTCTTCTTCGATTCGATCTTGTTCTTTCTTATCCACAGCAGCACCTTCAAAATCTTGAATGTGTACTTTATCATTTTTAGATTGCATCACTTCTTGAAGTTTAACTTCGAGATCGAGAATTTCTTGTGGTATCTGTTCAGTTATTCTAACTGATGATCCAGATTCATCAAGTGCATCAATGGCCTTATCAGGGAAACACCTATCAGTAATATATCTATCCGAAAGTTTCAAGCAAGATTCAATTGCTTCTTCAGTATAGGTTACATTATGATAATCTTCGTACCTACTTTTAAGTTGGTTTAGAATGATTCTTGTTTCGTCATAAGTAGGTTCAACTACCATAACTTTCTGGAATCTTCTTTCAAGAGCACCATCCTTTTCAATCTTACGATATTCATCCAGGGTGGTTGAACCAATACAATTGATTTCCCCCCTTGATAATGCAGGTTTAAGGATGTTAGCGGCATCTAACGACCCTGCTGATGAACCAGCACCAACTATCGTATGGATTTCATCAATATAAAGAATGATATTATCTGACAGCTTTAATTCATCTACAATTTTTTTCATTCTTTCTTCAAACTCACCACGATACTTTGTACCTGCAACAATAGAACCCATTTCTAATGCTAGAATTCTTTTATTATAAAGTACATCAGGTGTTTTCCTACTTACAATCATTTGTGCAAGACCTTCAACAATTGCAGTTTTACCTACACCGGGTTTACCAATTAATACTGGATTGTTTTTCTTTCTACGTGAAAGAACTTGTGCAATCCTTCTTAATTCGTTTTTTCTACCTACTATTGGGTCTAACTTATCCTGGGATGCAAGTAAAGTTAAATCGGTTGAAAATTCATCCAATAATGGTGTGTCTGATTTTTTCTTTGATTTTGAATCTGCCATATTTCCTTGTTTTTTTAATTTGTTTTCTTTATTTTCATCACCTTCACCTAATACTATTTCTAATACTTCTTGTGCATCAGCGTATGTTACAGCTTCTAGCATATTAGACCTAACGAATGACATTATTAAATGCTCAGTTTTCACTACATCACTTTCCAACTGTTTAGCTTCTAATTGAGCCTGCATCATTATCTGTTCAGATTGTGCAGTTAGTTTAGCTTGTGCATCTCTATCATCTACTGTATCAACTGGTGTTTTCGAATCATAAAGTTCTTCCACTTTTGCTTTCGCATCAGCCATATCAATTAGTATCTCTAACATTTGATACCCTACTGATTCTTCATTAAGAATAACACCCACTAATAGATGATTAGGTTCTATTAATCCTGTTGTAGTTCTCTCCTTCGCTGTTTTTAATACCTTTTTAAAATTCTTTGAATAATCCATATATTTAAGAGTGTTTATTTTTGTTCATATTGTATTTATATTATATATATCAAACAAGATATAATGTTTTAATTCAATTATCATACCAATGAAAAAAGTATGACATTCTGACCTATTTGTGGAATGATACTTTCAATTCTGGCATTGGATGGTCTAATTCATAACCATTTTCATCATTTGTTTTCCACACAACTTTCATTTTTTTTATTTTATCAACTTTATCATCTGGTAATTTGTCGATAAGTTTATCAATAATATGTGTTATTACTATTAATCTATCTGTTGATTTTGATTCTTCCATATTTAAGTTTTAATTAATAAAAAAGGAATATACTTTGTATATCCCTTCTCATAAAAAAGTTTATTTTATTTTCAATTAATTTTCAACAGTTGCTTCAATTCCTCTATCGTTCAAACCTTGCTTCATTTTATTCATTTCTTCCATTGATCCGGATTTAGCAACGGCTTTACCTTTATTATGAGCTTCCATCATAATACGCATAGCGGATTCGTTATCCAACTGACAAATCTCATAAAGTGCCAATACCACGTGAATCATATCGTTCACATCGTCATTCCACAAAAGAAGATTATATGCACCATCAGATGATCTACTAATACCTAGTTCATTCAGAACTTCATCCAGGTGTGTAGTGTCAGTATCAACATCTTCGTCTTTTTCAACAGGTGTTTCAACAGAACCTTTAAAGGGAAATCCGTTTTGTGCTATGATTTTATCGAATTCATCTAATTTGTGTTTCATAATTGTCAGTTTTTAATTATTATTTATACAAAGATACAAATAAAAATCAATTTTCCAAACTTTTCGAGGTTTTTTATTTATTTATTTACAATTTTAAAGGTTTCATTTTTCCAATCTTCCTTTCGTTTTAATCTGAAATTGTTTATAAAAGAAGTATGTCGTTTTGGGTGACTAAATTTATTTTTATCCCAACAACTATCACACATACCAAGGTGATTATTTCTATCAACTTCATCTTTTTCTTTTCCACAAAAAGAACACAATGTTAAATATTTAGATTTCCAACTTGAACCTGTACTAGTAGCATAATTTCTGTGTGTTGGTTTTTCAACTTTAGTAATTAATGATTCGTGCTTATCGTCATATTCGACAAATGAAGCATCTTTAACTTGTACCAGGTTTGCATAATTCTGTCCACTTTCAAGAAATATTTTACCATCTTTGATTGTGTGTATAGTACCATTATGTGATATCTGAGTAAGATGATTAGGAAGTCCACACCAGAATGGAATATCAACCATAGATAAAATGTCCATATTCTGGGTTCCAGGTTTTCTTTGAATATATCCATGTACTTTAGAAATAAAATTCTTATCTACAAAAGATGATTTCACATTAATATATTTTCCACATAGTGCTTCACCCTTTTTAAATCCATTAATTAAATAAGGACATAAATTACACTTTCGCATAACAAGAAATTGTGGCTTCCCATCAACCTTTGTAAAAATATATCTATATGTTTTATCTACTGTACCTTGAATCATTTTACTTTGTTATTAATATATTAAGATTATCGGTTTTTAAAACTGATAGATTAAATGTTTCCATTTTAAAGGGTTCACCCCTTTTCATACGAAAGTTATTTATAAATGCTTCTTTCTTTTTCTGTTCGTCATCGTATGATACTTTCCAACATTTATCACACATACCATGATTAGTATTTCTATTTACTGTATCATTTTCTTCACCACATAAACTACACACACTATGTTTAATTGCTGTTATTAAAGATGAATTAGAAAGAAATCCCCCACCATCATGATCATATTCATCATAATCACTTTCATCATATTCTGAATATGCTTGTTCATAAGCAGCATCGGCATCATTTTTAAATACACTTGCAGTAACAAGTGCTGGTAATAGTTCTTGTACATCTAATTCACGATTTTGTACTACTTCAGAAGCAATATAAATAGGTAAATCATTACCCACGACAGCATTGCTTGTTAAAACCTTATCATTATGAACAGTATAAGTTTTAACATCAAAACCAAGCTGACTCTCGAAATCGGGTAATAAACACCAAGTTGGGATATCTATTCTGTCATAGATTTCACCTGTACCCACGTTATAATTCACCACAAAATCATCTATTATATTAGATTGTTTATCTGAAAACACTCTACAAGTAGCAATACAATTATCCTGGTGAAACTTCATAAGTGGACAATTGTTACATCGTTCCACCTGAAGAATTACCTTTTGATTTATACCATCTATTTTTTGTACTGTTCTTATAAATTTTGACATATTTTATTATTTACTTTAAATACAAAGATAGTATATTAATTTAAATTTTCCAAATAAGCTACTGTATTTTTTAAACTACCTTTAAAAGTTTCTTAATCTTTTCGATTTCTTTACCTGATAATAATTGCACCCCACCTTCATCTGGTCCGGTTTCAATTGATGCAATTACGAACTCTGGAAAAATAGTTGTAATAGGATAATAATTGTCATCATAACCGTAAAGACCTTTTTCTTTTTGTAATTTCTTAAATAAAGTTTTAAATTCTTCAACTTCCATATCTTCGTAATCTAATTTACTCTGATATGATGTTAAATCAATTGCATCAATGTTAAAATTTTCGGGTATTAACATAATGAAGCTACTAGAACTACTGTTACTTACAAATCCGTTTCTTACTTTCATAATTTCTGATTTTTAAAAGATTTACATTTCTACTGAATAACTAAATGATTCATTTGGGTCTTTTTCAAGACTAGGAAGAATTACACTATTCCAAAGCTTTTCACATGGACCTTCGTAATCATCTTCGTCATAATCATCTATATCCATAAATGGTGTATAATCTCCACCATTATAAATTTCGAAAACGACTAATTCTTTATTAAAAGCTTTTACAGTACTTCTAGAAGTTATACTACTTTTCATTTTATCGTATAACTTCATCTGTTCTTCAGTTAAATTACTAAGAACACTATCAAGGTTTTCTTTTGTGGTAGCAAGAATAAAACTACTAGAGCTACTATTGCTAACAAATCCGTTTCTTACTTTCATATTTTCTGATTTTTAAAAATTAATATTTATTGGGTTGGTTCACTTTTCTTACCACGTTTTGTAGTTCCTTCTTTGACCTTTTCAGCGATTGCTTCTTTCTTCTTTTTGATTACTCTAACTTCATCTTTCCAAAGATGTTTTGGACAAAAATCATATCCTTTAGCAAGGTATTCTTTTATGTCTTTTTCTTTAACTCTTACGATAGTTTTACCCCATTTCATTGTTTTCATAATCTATAAATTTATTTGTTTAGTGTTTATAGATTAAAATAAGTAATAAGTTTAGATTAATTTACTACATTTTATAGGAATCAATAAAAATTAAATTGTTGTTTTGTGTAGTTTTACGGACTTTGAAACCTATATCCGGTAAATGTTTATTAATAACACCCTTTATAATTTTAGAATTAAAGTATAATACTATTTTTAAAAGACCTTTAGGTTTTAATACCCTGTATGCTTCTTCTAAAACTAGATGATAATCTGATGTGCATAAAGCTAAAGATATAATAACAGCGTGTACTGATTCGTTTTTTAATGGAACATTTGTTATAGAACAAGCAGTAACACTATCATCTACTGCATAAAAATCAAATCCGTGTACTGTATTTTTTCTTAGTTTTGCTAATTCGTTTTTACCACAACCGAAATCTGCTATAACACCTTTAAAATTACCTAACTGTTCATCAATAACTTCGTATGTTACTTTATTACCATCCTTGATATATATTTCATTAATTTCATCATCTGGTTCTTTTCCCCATGTTTTTTTATATTGGTTGAAATTATCTCGTAATTGTTGATAATGATCCCAATACGATTTATCTTTCATTCTTTCGATTAATTCATTTGATGTGATACTTTTCCATTCAATATTTATATCAACATATTCTTTCCAGTATTCTATATTATCTGACATAATCTTTTATAAATTTCTTTTTCTTATCATCTATATCAAAATATTTTTCATATAAGTCTAAAGCTGATGGATTACTTTTTAATAAATTTAAATAATGATCTCTATATTCAGTTTCGAGAATTTCTTCATATCTATTAAATGGGTTCATTGATTGAGCTTTACTTTGATAATCTAATCTATCAAATGAACTTCCACCCCCTTGTGTTGTGATTATATTTAATCTATCATCATTGAATTCAGCGCCTATTTGTTTACAAATATTTTTTCTATAATCAACATCTACGAAAAACTGATCGTAATTCACTTTTACAACATTTGGTATGTAATTAGTAACACCATAATATTCTTTTACTATATCTTCCCAATTACCAATGATTACCTTAATAACTTCATTTTCTTCTGGATGATCTGATTCATTCCATTCTGGGTGATCAAGAAATGTTTCATGTACCATTATAGCATATGATGCCAACCAATTTAAATAATCACGAATTAAAAGAACACATAAAAGTTTATCTTTAGAAAGATTTATATCTAAACGGTTCAGTTTACCTTCAATACAATTTGGTGATCCATTTTCCCAATTATCATACATAACACCATTTACATCCAATTCTGTTCTAGTATCATTCCACGATAAACCAAGCCACGATAATATATTATTCTTAATGTAATTATGACCAGACCTAGAACTAGCTATCAGTATAAAATGACTATAATCTATATTGGGATTACCATAAAACCTTCCTATTGATGGTTGTAGTGTGTGTCCTGGTTTTTTATTTAAATCCATATTTTTATTTTTCTATTTTTATATTTGATTCTATGTTTTTTAATAATATATTCATTTTAAACATTACTTCTTTTAAACTATCAGATTTGGGTTCTATTTCTTCCCAGGTTTTATATAATTTGCGGGTTGCATCATAAATCCATTTATGACCAAAATATTTTGTAAACACCCCTGGTCTAACTTCAATTTCTTGTGTTAATTCTTTAGGGTGATCATTTCGAAAAAAATCAATACTGACATATCTATTAATATAAGCAAACACATCACCATTAGCACTTTTTGTTTCTGCTACATATCCATCAATTAAAAAATCCTCATTTTCTAAATATTCTCTTAATTCATTTAATACTTTATCACCACCAGGTCCTTTTATTACACTCATATCTAAATCACCAAAAGAATCTTTTTTGTTTAATCCTGTAATATTATGAATTATCCCCCCTGTGAATGTTAAATCCCCTGAATCAAAATAATGTCTGAAATTTTCATAAAAATCTTTTATATAAAATTCTAGTACATCTTTTCTTCTATCGTCATGTATTTTCTTTCTTATTACCCCATCTGCAATCAATGGAATATCGTCATTCATAGTTGTCATATTTCTATTTATTATTTAGGTTCAACTTTAGTAGTAAATTTATTTGCATAATAAATTTCATTTTTAGACAATTTAGTTATTTGATAGGTTAATGTTTTTTCGTGATAACATATTACAGAATCAATGAATTTTACAGAAGAATCGTATCTATAAATTCTAACACCTTTTTCTAATTTACTTACATTTTCTAAATTTTCATAATGGTTTATTGTCATTGTTGGGTGATAACTTACCCAACCATAATCAGATAAGAATGGGTGATCAACAGTACAGGTAATTTTAACACCATCTACCATCATATCTATCATATCATAATGTTCTACTGGTACAATTCCTTCTATCGTGGAAGGTTCATTCATTGCAGTATTCTTATTGAATGATACAATATCATCTCCTATTTTCAGTTCATCAATTCTTTTTTCAGTTGCATCAGCCATAAGTATTAGAGTTTCCCCTGCTAAACAAGTTGGTTGTGTAATACCGTGTGTAGCACTACCACTAGCTGCTTGTGACAAAAGAATATAATCAGTAACATAACCTGATGCAGATACGGCTGAACTATAAGTCCTAGAACTTATAAGTGATGGGTTAATCGAATTTGGATAATACCACATAGTATTTGAAGTATAATTATATGTTCGTGAAATCCATGTTGGTATAGTTGACGTAAATGTAGCATCGGGTACTATTGTTACAGTAGCGGTTACACCATAACCGGAACCAGAATCACTACCAAGCCAATACATTGAACTAGGTGAAACTGTCAATGTTGGTGTATTAGAATAACCATAAAAATCACTTACTTGATCTGGTATTGTTTTACCTGCTGCTAATGACATAGCTCTTAAAGAAACTTCACTTTGGGGTAATACCCCATAAACTTCTAAATAAATTTGACTAAATGTTAATTGTCCTGATGTTGGTAATGCCATAATAAAATATTAATTTTGATAGTATATATTAATTATCGGTGTTTAATTTTATTGATCTTATACTGTCTACTAATATCTTTTAAGTTGATTTCAACTATTGGATGATGATAACCATCAGCATTAATATTGAATTGTTCAACTCGAACTTTTTTGTTTATATAATTAACATATGACTTCAAATCAAGAATACCTGGAACGTAATCATCGTTCTTCAGTTTGTTTGTTGTAAGTAAAATAGAGTTTTCGTATTGGTAGTAATAGAATTGTTCTTTGTATAAT